>OGMF01002780.1_pt1 | contig 14185 bp, 11 predicted proteins | sample 1572921 | NCBI WGS metagenome assembly OGMF01 (sample SAMEA2581919, study PRJEB24529) | metagenome | biome: Human gut stool | place: China | collected 2011
ACAGTATGAAAGTTACATTCTGCCGTTGTCCGTATTGCTTTCAGTACCGTTCGGTTTGTTAGGTAGCTTCCTGTTTGTAAACGGATTTGCAGCTTTGGGAAGTATTCCGGCACTGAAGATGATTTTGGGAACCATGTCAAATGACATCTATATGCAGATTGCATTGATTATGTTGATGGGTCTGTTGGCGAAGAATGCCATTTTGATTGTAGAGTTTGCTTTGGATCGCCGTAAACAAGGTATGAGTATTTCATGGGCGGCTGTATTGGGAGCAGCAGCTCGTTTGCGCCCGATTCTGATGACCTCATTGGCCATGATTGTCGGTTTGATTCCGTTGATGCTGGCTATGGGAGTAGGTGCGCACGGTAACCGTACTTTGGGAGCCTCGGCCATTGGTGGTATGTTGATTGGTATGATTTTCCAGATATTCATCGTGCCGGTGTTGTTCGTGGTATTCCAGTGGTTGCAGGAAAAATTCAAACCGATAGAATGGGAGAATGTAGATGATACAGAGGTTGAACCCGAAATTGAACAATACACCCGTAAATGAACAGAAGAACAATGAAAAAGATAATAGGACTGTGTTGTGCAACGCTTTTGTTGAGCAGTTGTCACATCTATAAATCATATGATCGTCCCGAGTCGATAGATGCCAGCGGTATCTATCGCGACCCGGCGGCAGTTAACGATACGTTGGCTGCTAATGATACAACTAATATGGGCAACCTGTCGTGGAAGGAAATTTTCCGCGATCCGAAGTTGCAGGCTTTAATTGAAGAAGGATTGGCAAATAATGTGGATATGCAGGCTGCCGTGTTGCGTGTGAAAGAATCGAAAGCACTTTTGAATTCTGCCCGCCTGTCTTATCTGCCTTCGTTGGCACTTGCTCCGCAAGGTTCGTTGACCAGTGTAGATAAAGCTACTCCTGTAAAGAACTATACTTTACCCGCTTCTGCAAGTTGGGAAGTAGATTTATTTGGCAAGTTACTGAATGCACACCGTGGGCAGAAAGCATCTTATTTGCAAAGTAAAGCTTATCAGCAGGCTGTACGTTCACAGTTGATTGGAGGTATTGCCAATGCTTACTATTCATTGTTGATGCTTGACCGTCAGGTGAGTGTAACTGAAGAGAATGTAGCTCTGATGAAAGAAACAGTTCGCACCATGGAGGCTATGAAAGAAGCCGGTATGACTACTGAATCTGCCGTAGCACAGAGTAAAGGAGCTTATCATCAAACTGAAGCTTCGCTGGCCGACTTGAAACGTCAGGTGCGCGAAACGGAAAATTCTATTTCCGTATTATTGGCCAAGGCTCCTCAAAATATAGAGCGTGGAACATTGGAAGAACAAGTAATGCCGACAGAATTGGCAGTAGGTGTACCCTTACAGTTGCTTGAAAACCGTCCGGATGTAAAAGCGGCTGAACTGGCGTTGGCAAGTGCTTACTATACCACTAATCAGGCACGTTCGGCTTTTTATCCGGGGGTTAATATAACCGGAACATTGGGATGGACGAACGGTTCTAACGGAACGGTCATCTCCAACCCGGCTGTGATGCTTTGGAATGCCATTGGTTCATTGACTCAGCCTATTTTCCAGCGCGGAAAACTGGTTGCCAATTTGAAAGTGTCGAAAGCAGAAGAACAGATTGCCAAGATGAACTATCAGCAAACTATTCTGGAAGCAGGTAAGGAAGTAAGTGATGCTTTGTTCCTTTATGACACGGCAGACAAGAAACTGACTGAACATCAGGCACAGGTTTCGGAAATGCAGAAAGCAGTAGAAATGAACAAAGATTTGTTTCAGGCGGGTAAAGCCACTTATTTGGAAATCATTACTGCCCAGCAATCATTGCTAAGTGCTCAGTTGAACGAAGTTTCCGATACTTTCCAGCGCATGCAGGCTGTTATCAATTTGTATAGCGCACTAGGAGGTGGACGAGAATAATTAACCTTAAAAACGATACGAATATGATTAGTCCGTTGGCTTATGTAGACCCGTCAGCAAAGATTGGGAAAAACGTAACGATTCACCCTTTTGTCTACATTGATAAGAATGTGGAAATAGGAGATAATAATGTCATCATGCCTAACGCCAGTTTAATGAGTGGTGCACGCATTGGTAACGGAAATACGATTTATAACGGCGCTGTAATAGCAGCAGCTCCGCAAGATTTTAACTATAAAGGTGATGAAACTATTGCCCGTATAGGTGATAATAACACGATTCGTGAGAACGCTGTGATTATTCGTGCCACTTTTGGCGGCGATGAAACAGTGGTCGGAAACAATAATTTTATCATGCAGGGAGCGCGTATCTCGCATGATGTGATTATTGGTAATGGTTGCATTATTGGTAATGGTTCGCAGGTATCGGGATGTTGTGTCATCGAAGATTATGCTATTTTGACTTCCAATGTGTTGATGCAGGGACACACTCGTTTGGGCACTTATGCAGCTGTGCAGGGCGGATGCCGTTTTACTAAAGATATTCCTCCTTATTGTGTGGCAGCTCACGAGCCGACTTCATTTTATAGTATCAATACAATGGTATTGCAGCACGAAGGATTTTCGGAAACGGTGCTTAAGCACATAGCCCATGCTTTTCGCATTTTGTATAAGGCGAATACCTCTGTTGAGGATGCATTGCGCCGTATTGAAGAACAAGTGCCTTCCAGCCCTGAAATAGTGCATTTGGTGGAATTTGTTCGAAATTCGAAGTTGGGTATTATAAAATAAGTGTATCTTTGTCTCCTCTCTATTTATGATGAACAGTGTTAAGAAGAAAAAAGCAGATAAAACGATAGTAAGAGAGCATGTTGTTCAAGCGGCTGCAAAAGCATTTACCCGGAAAGGGGTAAAGACAGTCAGAATGGATGATATTGCTGCCGATTTGTCAATATCGAAAAGAACGCTGTACGAGTTATTTCATGACAAAGAAGACTTATTGCTTGATGTGATGAGATTGCATCGGGAGGAGATGAAGAAATCAATGGAAGAAATAGCTTCCAAGGCAGAGAATGTCTTGGAAGTTATTCTTCGTTTTTATCAGAAGAGCGTACAGGATTTCCAGAATACAAATCGGAAGTTCTTTGAGGATATGGAAAAGTATCCTAGAGTTGTGGCTTATATTGCCGAAAGCCGTAAAGAAAACCTGGATGCCGCAATGGAGTTTTATCAAAAGGGGGTCAATCAAGGAATATTTCGCAAAGATGTGAATTATGCTATTGTTCGCGTTATGGTAGGTGAGCAGATGGATATATTGCTTCGCTCTGAAATATGTAAATCCTATTCGCTGGCTGAAATATACGAGACAGTTGTATTTATGCATATGCGGGGCATTTCTACGGAAAAGGGATTGAAGATTGTAGATGATTTCCTTCATAACCAGAAAGGAGAGGAGTATAACAAGAATGGATAGAACTAGTTAGTTACCTAATAATAAAGAGTAAACAGTAAATGAAGTTTTTTTTAAAGCCTAAGTTAGCCTTGTTGTTGCTGGCAGTGGCAGCAGCACACAGTGCACAAGCACAAGATACGTTAAAAGTTACTTTACAGGAAGCGGTCAGGATAGCGTTGAGCGAGAATCCGACTATTAAAGTAGCTGGTCAAGAAATCAAATTAAAGAAGGAAGCCCGTCGGGAAGCCTATTCAGGTCTGTTTCCCGAAGCCAATTTAGTGGGTAGTTATTCACGAGCCATCAAGAAGCAGTCTTTCGCTATGGAGGGGAAGGTGATTGAAGTGGGAACAGACAACACGTATAGCGGGGGGCTGTCTGTGAGTCTTCCTGTTTTTGCACCTGCACTTTATAAGAGTATCAGTCTGACAAAGACAGATGTGGATTTGGCTGTGGAAAAAGCGCGGTCTTCGCGTCTCGATATGGTAAACCAAGTAACAAAAGCTTTTTATCAGTTGCTTTTGGCACAGGATAGTTATGAGGTGCTGCTGAAAAGTTATAAGCAGAGCGAAGACAACTATAATGTGGTGAAAGCCAAGTATGAGCAGGGTTCTGTCAGCGAGTACGATAAAATCAGTGCAGAAGTGCAGATGCGCAGTCTGAAACCGACGGTTGTGTCTGCCCGTAACGGTGTAAATCTGGCTACTCTGCAACTGAAAGTTTTGATGGGAATGGAAGCAGAAGTAAATGTAGCAGTGGATGGTAATCTGAAAGATTATGAAATGTCTATGTTTACTCGCCAGGCAATGCCACGACCCAATAATCTGATAAACAACAGCACTTTGAAACAATTGGAACTGAATGCATTGCAACTGAAACAAAATCTGAAACTGCAATATACCAATTTTATGCCTACACTGTCTGCCAACTTTCAGTACATGTACACTTCTATGAATGATAACTTTAAATTCAAGGAGTATGACTGGCGCCCTTATTCAACTCTCGGTTTGAATCTGACTATTCCTTTATTTAAGGGAAGTAACTTTACCAAGTTGAAACAAACCCGTATTCAGATGAAACAGCTTGAAGAGAATCGTATTAATACAGAACGTCAACTTACCATGCAGGCTACCAGCTATCTGGATAATATGGCAGCAAGTTCTGAACAAGTTGTTAGTAATAAAGAAGCTGTGTTTCAGGCAGAAAAAGGACGGACTATTGCTGAAAAAAGATATGAAGTGGGTAAAGGGACTATCTTGGAATTAAATAGTTCGGAGGTAGCTTTGACAGAGGCAAAACTTACATATAATCAGTCCATTTATGACTACTTGGTGGCAAAGGCTGATCTTGATTTGGTGATGGGTGAAGAAGTGGTAATGGAATAATAACAACATAACATAAAGATAACAGTATGAGAAAAACTTTTCAAATAGCAGCTTTGCTGGTGGTGGCTTTACTGAGCGCTTGTTCAGGCGGAGAAGAGAAGAAAGAAGGAACACAGGAAGAGGCTGCGCAGCTGAATAAACCGGTGGTGAAATTGGCATCAGTGACTTCACGAGAGGTTGAACAAATAGAAGAATATACTGCAACAGTGGAAGCTGAAGCGAAAAATAATATAGCTCCGACTTCTCCGGGACGTATAGATAAGATATTTGTCGAAGTAGGAGATTATGTTTCCAAAGGTCAAAAGTTGGTGCAGATGGATGCTGCTAGCTTGAAGCAGTTGAAACTGCAATTGGAAAATGAGGAAACGGAGTTTAAGCGTGTGGATGAATTGTATAAAGTGGGAGGTGCTTCCAAGTCGGAATGGGATGCCGCTAAGACTACATTGGATGTGCGTCGTACTTCTTATAATAATTTGCTCGAAAATACTCAGTTGCTGAGTCCTCTGAATGGTGTAGTGACTGCGCGTAATTTTGATAATGGTGATTTATATTCTTCTGTTGCTACTCCTGTATTGGTGGTTGAGCAGATAACTCCGGTCAAACTTCTTATCAATGTATCCGAGCCATATTTCCCAAGAGTAAAAAAGGGAATGGATGTAAGTGTAAAATTTGATGTTTATGGTGATGAAGTATTCGAAGGAAAAATAAGTTTGGTGTATCCTACCATCGATGCGACGACCCATACTTTTCCGGTTGAAGTGAAATTGACCAATACCAACAAGCGGGTACGTCCGGGAATGTTTGGACGTGTGACACTTAGTTTCGGTACGATGAATCATGTCGTGGTTCCTGACCGGGCTATCGTGAAACGTGCCGGTTCGGGTGACCGTTATGTATATGTATACAAAGAGGGTAAGGTGTCTTATAATAAGGTAGAGCTTGGACGACGTATGGGTGCCGAATATGAATTGCTTTCGGGAGTAGATGATAACTCGCAGGTAGTCATTGCAGGTCAGACCCGCCTTGCCGATGGAGTGGAAGTTGAAGTAAGTAAATAATTTAAGAGTATAATTATATGAGTTTATACGAAGGAGCAGTCAAGAAACCGATTATGACCTCACTTTGCTTCCTTGCGGTAGCAATCTTTGGTCTTTTCTCACTGTCGAAACTTCCGGTAGACTTGTACCCGGATATTGATACCAATACCATCATGGTAATGACGTCTTATCAGGGTGCCAGTGCTTCCGATATAGAAAATAATGTGACTCGCCCGTTGGAAAATACGCTGAACTCGGTGAGCAATCTGAAACATATCACGTCAAAGTCTTCCGAAAATATCTCTGTGATTACATTGGAATTTGAATATGGCTACGACATCGATGTGCTTACCAATGATGTTCGCGATAAGTTGGACATGGTGAGTTCACAGCTTCCCGATGAAGTGAACACACCTATTATCTTCAAGTTCAGTACGGACATGATTCCTATCCTGTTGCTTTCCGTTCAGGCGGAAGAAAGCCAGCCTGCACTTTATAAGATTTTGGATGATAATGTGGTGAATCCTTTGGCACGTGTTCCAGGTGTGGGTACTGTATCTATTGCCGGTGCACCCAAGAGAGAGGTGAATGTCTATTGTGACCCGAATAAACTGGATGCTTATAATCTGACTATTGAAACAATCAGTTCTATTATCGGTGCCGAAAATAAAAATACTCCGGGAGGTACGTTTGATGTGGGTAGTAATACCTATTCATTGCGTGTGGAGGGAGAATTTAAAGATCCTCGCGAGATGGCAGATATTGTAGTGGGTACACACAACGGTGCATCTGTCTATTTGCGTGATGTGGCAAAGATTGTAGACTCGGTGGAAGAGCGTGCGCAGGAAACGTATAATAATGGTGTGCAGGGTGCCATGATTGTTGTTCAGAAACAGTCGGGAGCCAATTCGGTAAATATTTCCAAAAAGGTGATGGAACAGCTGCCTAAGCTGCAAAAGTCACTTCCCAGTGACGTGAAACTGGGGGTAATTGTCAATACATCTGATAATATTTTGAATACCATCGACAGTTTGTCGGAAACCATTATGTATGCCATACTCTTTGTGGTGTTGGTTGTGTTTATTTTCTTGGGGCGTTGGCGCGCCACGGTAATTATTTGTATTACCATTCCGATGTCATTGATTGCCTCTTTCATTTATCTGGCGATAACAGAGGGTGGGTCTTTGAATATTATTTCACTTTCCTGTCTGTCTATTGCTATTGGTAATGTGGTGGACGATGCTATTGTGGTTTTGGAGAATGTGACTACTCATATCGAACGTGGTTCCGAGCCTAAGCAGGCTGCTATTCATGGTACGAATGAGGTGGCTATTTCTGTTATTGCATCTACGTTGACTATGATTGCCGTGTTCTTCCCGTTGACCATGGTAAGTGGTATGTCGGGAGTCTTGTTCCGTCAGTTAGGTTGGATGATGTGTGTGATTATGACCATTTCTACCATTTCGGCTTTATCGTTCACTCCGATGATGTGTGCACAGATGCTTCGTTTGCAGAAAAAGCAAAGTAAGTGGTTTATTACTTTCTATAAACCGATTGAGCGTTCGTTGGACGGGTTGGATACTTGGTATCAGAACCGTTTGGACTGGGCAGTTCGTCATCGTAAGACGGTGATTTCAGGATGTTTGGGATTCTTTGTGCTCAGTTTGATTTGTGCAAAAGGTATAGGTACGGAGTTTTTCCCGTCACAGGATAACAGCCGTATTTCCGTGCAGCTTCAGTTGCCTATCGGTGCACGGGTGGAGCGTGCACAGGCGTTGGCTCAAGAGTTAACCGAGAACTGGTTGAAAAAGTACGATGGAGTGATGCGTGTCTGCAACTACACGGTGGGACAGGCAGATGCTGATAATACTTGGGCTTCCATTCAGGATAACGGTAGTCATATTATTTCGTTTAATATTAATCTGTATAACCCTGCTGACCGTGAGATGACACTGGCGGAAGTTTGTGACGGTATGCGTGAGGATTTGAAAGCATATCCCGAATTGGATAAAGCTCAGGTGATTTTGGGCGGAAGCAGTGGAGGTATGGGCGGGCAGTCTACAGCCGATTTTGAAATTTATGGCTACGACTTTACGGCGACCGATAACTTGAAAGCGGCTTTGCTGAATGTAAAAGGCGTATCAGAGGTGAACATCAGCCGTCAGGATTATCAGCCGGAATATCAAGTGGATTTTGACCGTGAGAAGCTGGCTTTACAAGGACTGAATCTTTCTACGGCTGCCATGTATTTGCGTAATCGCGTGAATGGTGCTTTGTCATCCTATTATCGTGAGGATGGCGACGAATATGATATTAAAGTGCGTTATGCGCCCGAATTCCGTACCAGTATTGAAGATTTGGAGAATATCCTTATTTATAATAATGCCGGGAAAGCTGTTCGTGTAAAAGATGTGGGAAAAGTAGTCGAACGTTCGGCTCCTCCTACCATTGAACGTAAAGACCGCGAACGTATTGTTACTGTGTCTGCGGTAATATCGGGGGCTCCTTTGGGAAGCGTGGTGGCAGAAGGTAATGCCATTATTGACAAGATGGACTTGCCCGGTGGAATTAGCATTCAGATAGCAGGTTCGTATGAAGACCAACAGGATTCGTTCGGTGATTTGGGTACGTTGGCAGTACTGATTATTATCTTGGTATTTATTGTGATGGCGGCACAGTTTGAATCACTGACCTATCCGTTTATTATCATGTTCTCTATCCCATTTGCATTCAGTGGTGTGTTGATGGCACTCTTCGGAACGGGAACGACACTGAATGTTATGAGTTTGTTGGGTGGTATTATGTTGATTGGTATCGTAGTAAAGAACGGTATCGTATTGATAGACTACATTACTCTGTGCCGTGAGCGTGGTATGGCGGTTATCCATTCGGTGGTGACAGCCGGTCGGAGTCGTCTGCGTCCTGTGCTGATGACTACATTGGCCACTATTTTGGGTATGGTGCCAATGGCTATCGGAGGTGGAGAAGGTTCTGAGATGTGGCGTCCGTTGGGCGTTTCCGTAATCGGTGGTCTGACTGTATCAACGGTGTTGACATTGATTTTAGTTCCTGTGCTGTATTGTTCATTTGCCGGTACAGGCATTAAGCGTGCCCGTAAGAAGATGAAGTCAAATCGTGAGCTGAACGATTACTATCAGTCACACAAAGAAGAGATGACTAAAGGAAAAAATATATAAATCATAAATTTGAAGATATGAAATCAGTATTCATCACATTCGACCAAGCCTTTTATGAACGTATTTTGGCATTGCTCGACCGTCAAAACTGTCGTGGGTTCAGCTATTGGCAGCAAGTACAGGGACGTGGAAGTGTCAAGGGCGAGCCTCATTACGGCAGTCATGCATGGCCGAGTATGTGTTCGGCTATTATTACTGTTGTGGATGATGCGAAAGTAGATTCTTTACTTGATGCTCTGCACAAAATGGATAAGGAGACCGAACAATTGGGACTTCGTGCTTTTGTGTGGAACGTAGAAAAGACGATTTAAATATCCATAGAGGGAGGTGTCAAAAGTAATCTTTGCTATCATATTACTTTTGACACACTTCCTTTTTCTGTTCTCCTGCCGTCACTTTGTTTTTCCTATGCTCCTCTCTATCTTCTATATGTGGTATTCTAAACAAAAAGAATTCCCAAACGCTTCCGTTCTTCATGTTATAACAATAAGTTGCATCCACTTATGCGTACTCCGCCGGTATGCAATGTTTCTGTATCTTCTTTTATTCATGAAAGCAAAATATCTGTTAACCACGGTCGTGGTTAACTTTAACCACCCCCGTGACTAAGTCTAACCACCCGGGTGGAGAGGTTTAACCACCCCCGTGGTTAAGCAATCACAATCTGCTTTCCGGCAAACTATGTATTTGCGCTATAAGCACAAGCATTATTGGGCTGAGCAATCTTTTTTTTCTTTTTCATAAAGGCTCTCGTCTAAAAAAATATTACTTTTGCGTCTGATTCACAAATAACATAATATGAAAAATTATATATCAGCCACATTCTTTCTCACATTACTGACGGTGGGAGCTTTATTGGGGCTGTATTTTCTTCCGTCGATGAAACTGGATGGTGAACAGCTTCGCAAAGTTGACCTGCTGGCCGATATCCGTCCGGATGTGGAGGAAGTGGCGGATTCTGATACCATTGTTCTTCCTCCTCCCGTAAAGCCGATTTTTGTAGATACTTGCAAAACGGGAATGACCTGCATAGAAGACTATTCGGATTCTACTATGAGGGGAATGAAGCATTTTTATGAAGCGCTTTCTTCCATCAGGACAATGAAACGTCCTGTTCGTATTGCCTATTTCGGTGATTCTTTTATCGAAGCAGATATCTTCACGGCTGATTTGCGCGAAAGGTTTCAGAGTGAATTTGGAGGGTGTGGAGTAGGTTATGTGCCCATAACTAGCTCTATTAGTGGCTATCGCCCCACTGTTCGTCACTCTTTTGGTGGTTGGAGCAGTCATTCGAGCAATGATTCTGTAGGTTTTGACAGAAGTCTGCAAGATATTTCCGGGCATTACTTTTTTGCTCGTGAGGGAGCATACGTGCAACTGAAAGGGCAGTCCAAGTATGCTTCTCATTTGGATACATGTGAGGTGTCTACTCTCTATTACCTGAACAAGGGATTTGCCGGTATTCGTTCTCAAATAAACGGGGGAACGGATGTGCTGCATGAAGAGCCGGGGAACGACCGATTGCAGATGCTCTCTGTGGAGGGGCGAATCGGACAAGTGAAATGGAGTGTGGAACAATCCGATTCTGTCACTTTCTTTGGGGCAGCAATGGATGGCAAGCAAGGGGTGGCTGTCGATAATTTCAGTGTGCGCGGAAGCAGTGGCTTGCATTTGCGAAGTATCCCCTTGAAGACATTAAAGGCTTTTCAACGGGTGCGTCCTTATGACTTGATTGTTCTTCAGTACGGACTGAACGTAGCAACCGAACGCGGTGTGAATTACGAGAGTTATAAAAAAGGTATGCTTATGGTGATTGCTCATCTCAAGGAGGCTTTTCCCGAAGCTGCTATCCTGCTGGTGAGTGTAGGCGACCGCGAATTTAAGGATGACAGACGAAATGGTGAATTGCGCACCATGCCGGGTGTGAAGAACTTGATTCGTTATCAGCAGTCTATTGCAGCCGATAGCCGGATTGCATTTTGGAATATGTATGAAGCTATGGGCGGTGAAGGAAGTATTCTTGATATGATAGACCGGAAGATGGCAAATCTTGACTACACGCATATTAATTTTAAAGGAGGAAAACATCTGTCAGGCATTTTGTTTGAAACGTTGATGTATGGTAAGGAACAATACGAAAAGCGGAAGGCTTATGAAGCGGAATAAAACGAACGGATGCTTTGTTGTGGCAGTGACGGTGGTATTTCTGCTTTGCTCGTCTTTGGAAAGGCTTTATGCTCAAGACCCACTTCCTCCGATAGCTCGCGTATTGGAACCATTGAATTTGCCGGGGCAGACTAAAGAAATGCATTCATTCGGACGGCTTATTGTTTTTCACGATTCTTTGCCGGAAAGTTTCAAACATACAGCAGATAATGTGATAGAAGACAGTACACGTTCGATGGTTCCTTTTTTTCGAAAACTGAATGAGATGAACGGGCCGGTACGTGTCGTTCATATTGGTGACTCTCATGTGAGAGGGCATGTATATCCTTTGGTTACCCGTCGTTGCTTGGAAAGTGATTTCGGTGCTGAGGCTGTTTATCCTGATAGTATAACCTACCGTACGGGTGGATTGGCGCATGAGACGGGCGAACCCGGACTTGTTTATCATATAATGGGGGTGAACGGAGCTACTTGTGTTACCTTTACTACAGAAAATAAGATAAAAGAAATAGCTGCTCTCCGGCCTGATTTGATTATTCTTTCATTTGGAACAAATGAAGCGCATAGCCGTCGCTATTTGGCTCCGGTACACGAAATGCAGATAGACCGTCTGCTTTCAATGTTGAAAAAGGCTTGCCCCGAAACCGTGTTTCTTTTGACGACTCCTCCGGGAGCGTATGTAGGACGTCGCCGTTCCAGAGTTATTAACCCGAGAACAGTGACCGTATCGCGCATCATCCGGGAATATGCGCGCAAACATGGGATGGCTGTGTGGGATATGTATACTGTGGTGGGAGGGAAGACCGATGCTTGCAAAAATTGGACGCGTAATCATCTGTTGAGGGCAGATGGGATTCATTTTACTCCCGAAGGGTATCGGCTGCAAGGTAACTTATTACATCAAGCATTAATTAAAGCGTATAACGAGTATGTGGCAACTGGATTGGAATAAATTGGCAGAGGTATTGACTTATAATGCCAAACAACCGATGATATTTAGTAGCGGATTGTTTTTGTTTCTGTTTTTGGGCTTTAGCCTGATATATGTGTTATTGCAGAAGAAGGACACGGCGCGTATTTTGTTTGTTTCTCTATTTTCCTATTATTTTTATTATAAGAGCAGTGGCTTTTATTTCTTTTTATTAGGGGTGGTGACGGTTACAGACTTTTTCCTGGCAGGACGTATGGCTGTGACGGAAAGTAAATGGGGTAGGAAAGGCCTTCTGTTGTTGAGTTTGTTTGTCAATTTGGGACTGCTTTGCTATTTTAAATATACTAATTTTTTTTATGAGATGCTGACCCCATTGTGGAATGGCAACTTTGAACCATTGGATATTTTTTTGCCGGTAGGCATTTCATTCTTCACTTTCCAGTCATTGAGTTATACTATTGATGTATATCGCCGACAGTTGCAGCCGTTGGAACGTTTGTTGGATTATGTGTTTTATGTATCTTTCTTTCCCCAATTGGTGGCAGGTCCTATTGTTCGTGCACGTGATTTTATCCCTCAGATTCGTGAGCCGTTGATGGTTTCGCGAGAGATGTTTGGTACGGGGGTATTCTTTGTTGTTAGTGGTTTGTTTAAAAAAGCAGTTATTTCTGATTATATTAGTGTGAATTTTGTTGAGCGTATTTTCGATAATCCTGCTTTGTATTCAGGAGTAGAGAATTTGTTTGGTATTTATGGTTACGCTTTGCAAATTTATTGCGATTTTTCAGGTTATAGCGATATGGCAATCGGTATTGCCTTATTACTCGGTTTTCGTTTTCCGATGAACTTCAATTCTCCTTATAAAGCAGATAGTATTACTGATTTTTGGCATCGTTGGCATATCTCTTTATCTACTTGGTTGCGTGATTATTTGTATATTTCATTGGGCGGTAACCGCAAAGGAAAAATACGCACTTATATTAATTTGTTTCTTACAATGTTACTGGGGGGGCTGTGGCATGGTGCGTCTTGGAATTTTGTTATTTGGGGAGGCTTTCATGGAGTGGCATTAGCTGCACACAAGTTTTGGCGTAACCTTTTGGGCAAACCTAAAACAGCTGTGAGCTATGGCATTCGAAAGGTTTTTGCAGTGATGCTTACATTTCATTTTGTTTGTTTCTGTTGGATATTCTTCCGTAACAGTACTTTTGAAGCATCAGTCACGATGATAAGGCAAGTGTTTACAGCTTTTCATCCCGAAGTGCTTGGGCAGCTTATTGAAGGATATTGGAAAGTATTTGTGTTGATGGGAATAGGTTATTTGTTACATTTTGCTCCTGATGGCTGGCAAGACGCTTGTTGTCGTGGAGTGGTGCGACTGCCTTTATTGGGAAAGGCATTATTGCTGGTGGCATTAATTTATTTGGTTATTCAGATAAAGAGTAGCGATATACAACCGTTTATTTACTTCCAGTTCTGAGAAGAAATAAATGTTATATGAAGATATCTTTGAACCGCAATTTGTATTAATATATATAATAATGTATATGCTTTGTTTTCCTATTGTTTATGTTTTGTTATTTATGTTCTACAACAGGTTTATAAATCAGTTAGTTAGCATAAGTCGGTTCAGAAATTAATAAAAAAGTGTTTGATATATTTGGATTGGATTCTAAAATGTTCTACTTTTGCATCCGCTAAGCAAGAGAGCTGGTTTTTAATTGACAGATTTATAATTATCGATTACTGATGAAGGAACAAAAAAGTTTTGAAAAAAGTTCGATAAAAATTTGGCAGATTAAAATAAACGCTTTATCTTTGCAAAACCTTTCCGAATAAAACAAGGAAAGCACAGAAGAAGAGTTCTTTGAAACGATTATAGATAAACAAACAAGTAGTACAAGTCTGCATGTTATATAATATATAATGTGTGGAAAAGCAGAAACCGTCAATTATAGATTATTGATAGATTTGGTTCTTGAGCAGATTATCAACTTAAGTGTTGAAAAAAAAGATATTTTTACAATGAAGAGTTTGATCCTGGCTCAGGATGAACGCTAGCTACAGGCTTAA
>OGMF01002789.1_pt1 | contig 14148 bp, 15 predicted proteins | sample 1572921 | NCBI WGS metagenome assembly OGMF01 (sample SAMEA2581919, study PRJEB24529) | metagenome | biome: Human gut stool | place: China | collected 2011
TAATTTTAAATATAATATACCTAATTAGCAGTTGTCGCAAAATTTGCGACAGTTGAATTATACAATTTTTTTCAGTTATTGCAAATTTTGCAATAACTGAACTATTCAAACTTTTGCAATTTATTTTTAGTAAGTACCATTAACAAACACTTTTATTTTCAAAATATGTAGATAATTTTTTTATATCATTATAATCAAAGAAACCACATATAATTCCTAAATTCTATCCCTAATAAGTATTAACTTGCTATTAATATATTGTCAGAAATATTTTAAATAATAATTTTAAATTACCTCCCCAAAAAACATTCATTTCAAAGACCATAGGCTTTGAAATGCCCTAACAAGACTATATTATTATAGGCTTGTTAGGGAATAAATAAATATTACTTTTCAATTCCTAAATATTCATAAGTTTTATCAGTAACCATTCTACCTCTAGTAGTTCTCTTTAGATAACCATGTTGTAATAAATAAGGTTCATATACATCCTCAATAGTAGAAGCTTCTTCCCCAATAGAGGATGCTAAAGCCTCAAGACCAACCGGTCCTCCATTAAATCTTTCAATAATTGCTGTTAATAGAAGTCTATCAGTCTCATCAAGACCAGTCTTATCAACCTTTAATCTATCTAAAGAAGTAGATAATATATCCTCATTAATAATACCATCACCATATACCAAAGCAAAATCTCTTACTCTCTTAAATAACCTATTAGCAATTCTCGGAGTACCCCTACTTCTTCTTGCTAGTTCTCTCGCAGCATCATCAGTAATAGGAGTATCAAGTACTCTACTAGTTCTCTTAACAATACTATACAACTCATCTTCCGTATAATAATTAAGCTTAGCAATAATACCAAATCTATCTCTCAAAGGACTAGATAAATCCCCCGCTCTAGTAGTAGCTCCTACTAAAGTAAAATGTGGTAAATTAATCTTAATATTTCTTGAAGAACCCTCACTACCTACAACAATATCCAAATAAAAATCTTCCATTGCTGGATACAGTACCTCTTCAATATATCTAGGTATCCTATGTATCTCATCAATAAATAGAACATCCCCCTCTTCCAAAGTAGAAAGTATTGCTGCTAAATCGCCTGTCTTTTCAATAGAAGGTCCACTAGCAGTCTTAATATTAGTACCAAGTTCATTAGCAATAATATAAGCAAGAGTAGTCTTACCAAGTCCTGGAGGACCATATAACAAAATATGATCAAGACTCTCTCTTCTCATAAGAGAAGACTTAATAAATACATTAAGATTCTCTTTAATCTCACTTTGACCAACATATTCATCTAAGCTACTAGGTCTAATATTATTATCTCTATCTTCATCAAGTTCAATATTAGTTACTACTCTCTCTTCCATCATTATCCCCCTCCTTGTATATTGATGTATATAAGTCCTTTTCCTCTTCTTTATCCTCATTTAACATTTCAATACTAGGTAAATCATCTTTCGAAGCCATACCAAAATAATCCAAAAACTCATCAGTAGTTTTATATAATATCGGTCTACCTGGCACATCACTTCTACCACATTCCTTAATAAATCCCTTAGCCAGTAACCTTCTCATAACATAAGAAGAATCAACCCCTCTAAAAGAATCAACCTCTCCCCTAGTAATAGGTTCATTATAAGCAATAACCGCCAGTGTCTCAATAGCGGAATTAGATAAACTGTTACTACTAGGATTTTCTAATAACTTCGTATAATATTCCTTATGTTCTTCCCTAGTAGTAAGTTTAATAGTATTACCCAAAAAATTAATTCTAAGACCCCTCTTATTATCATCATAATAATTCTTTAAATTAAGTACTTCTCTTTTTGCAGTCTCTTCATCAATATTTAATATATTCATAATATCTTTTATAGTAAGACCAATATCACCCTGTACATATAAAAGACCCTCTATAATTGCATCCATATTCTACCTCAATTCTACAAGTATTTTATCAAAATTTTTATCTTGTTTAATAATAACCTCTTTTTCCTTAACCATTTCTAATATTCCTAAAAAAGTAACTACTAAATAAGGCCTATTATATTCTTCAATAAATTCTTCTAAGTAAGCCTTTCTCTTATTATGTAAAATATTTCTAATACTCTTCTTTCTATCTCTTACTGAATATTCCTTATTAGTAACCGTTGTATTAAGAGGTTTCTCTTTCTCTTTTCTTTCTAAAAACTTCTTAAAAGCCTCAAGTAAATCATTACTAGATAATACACCATATTCATGATTATCCGTATATTCACTTACCTTCTCAGGACTCTTAATATAAATATTTTTCCTATCCTCTTCTAATTTCTTAAAAGTAGGAGTAAGTTCTTTATATTTTTTATATTCTATCAATTTATTAATTAAATTCTCTCTAGTAAGTTCTTCATCTACTTCTTCATCATTATCATTATTTACTTTAGGTAATAATGACTTAGACTTAATATACACAAGTTCTGAAGCCATAACTAAATAAGAAGAAGATACATTAATATTAAGTTCATCTTGTTTTCTAATATAATCTAAATACTTTTCAGTAATTTCATCTATCTTAATATCACATATATCTATATTAGATTCTTTTACTAAGTGAAGAAGTAAATCTAAAGGTCCTTCAAAATTATCAATAGAAATATAATCCATATATCTAACACCATCCTAACTAATTATATCAAATAAACTAACATAAGTAAATTAATTTCTTTCTCCTTTCACTAAAAGCCAAGGTCTTTTAGTGTTATTTTAAGCCTTATTCTAAGTCTTAAAATAAAATATTTACATATCAATCATATATAAGTCATAAATTTTATATAATGTAACCTATTTAGTTACATATTTTGCTATCTTTTTATATTATACTCCTATTAGAGGGTGATTTTATGGATAAAGAAGTACAAGAATTAGTAACAGAACTAATTAATTATGATAATAAAGAAGACTTATCTTGGTTACAAGTGCTAAAAACTCTCTTAAAAGAAAGAAATTTAGAGTACAATGATGAAATATTAAAAAAAGTAACTAAAGAAATAACAAAAGCCGGCTACGACATTATAACCAAACCATTCAAGTTAGAAAGATACAAATAGACCTTAGGACAAACCTAAGGTCTTTATTTTATCTATATAGTACTTTCAAATAGTGGTAATATTTCTTTAAGTTTTTCCTCACCAGTTACTTCAGTAATAACTCTATTATTATCTTTTTCAGTAACAACCACCAATTTATAATCATTTTCTATATCAGTTTCACTCTCATTAACTTTAGCAATATAATAATAATCAGTATCTTGATAATTAACTTTATCTAATACTAAGTATTCTTCTCCATTTTCAAGTACAATTACTTTATTAATATTTAACATAACATAATCTCCTTTAGTTATTATTTAATTCTGGGAATCCAAAATTATCATTACTAGATAATCCATCATTTATTGGAATATTTATATTTGGAAAAGAACTAGTTTCCATCTTCTCATCAGATACTGGTATCCAGAAAGAATTGTTATTTATATTATTATTAACATCATTATTATTAGCAGTAGCAGTACTATTACTTGGTGTATTAAAAGCATCTATATTAGTATCTAAATTATTTGGAGTATTATCTCCTAATTTAGGTTTAATATCCTCCCATAAAGGAACAGCACTTACTATCTTATCCTCTTCTTTATTTTCACTAGAAGTAGGTATATTCCATACTGGAGGTTTTACTTTAGGTTCCTCAATTACAGGTTCTTCCCACTTAGGCATTTCCCACATTGGAGTAGCTGGAGTATCATCTTTCTTTTCTTCTACTTTAGTTTCTTCAGGAATACTAGGTACTTCTAAAGATGGTTCTTCACTCTTCTCAGGTACTACAGATTCCTCCTTCTTAGTATCAGATAATATTTCATCAAAAGATACAGGTTTAGGATTCAATTTCTTATTAACCTTTTCTCTAACAGCCTCACCTTTTAACTTAGCAAGACCTAAATTAAGAGTAAGTGGAGCATCTCTAACATCTTTTATTCTATAAGGATCTATAACTTCCTTAACAATAGGTTCCTCTTCTTGAAGTTCTTCCTCTTTTGCTTCTTCTTTAATCTCATCAGAAGTATCCTCTTTAGATTCCTCATCATTACCATATTCATCAGTATCATAAGTGTCAATTAAATTAAATTCTCTAAGTATGGCAAGTATCTCTACTGAATTATTATCATGTTCTAATTCATCAAGTCTACTTTCCTTAAATTCAATTCTACTAGTATAATTAGAAATATTGTCAAGTACTTCTTTTTCTTTATCAGTAACACTAATTTGTTCTAATACTTTTTTTTCAAAAGAAGTTAATTCATCAATATCAGTAATAGATAAGTCTTCTCTTAAGCTTTTTCTCTCATCAAGTATTTCTTCAATATTATCTCTTTTTGTAAAGATACCATTAAAATCATCCTCAAAAGTATTAACAAGTTTATATAACTTTAAGAATAATTCTTTATTCTTAATAACAAAGTAACTCTTTTCTGCTTCATCTACATATGAAGAATAATCATCCTCTAAACCACTAGTAATTAGGTTCTTAACACTATCTCTAGTAACATCAAGAGTCTCCTTACTTTCCTTAACCAAAGATTTAATATTATTAAGTTCTTCATCAATATTATCTTCAGTAATATTATTATAAGCATTATCTTCTTTAATTACTTTCATAAACTCAGAATACAAATCATCTTCCATAATTTGATTCTTACCTTTATAATCTTCTTTCTTCTCTTCTTCTTCACTTAATAGTACTTTTAACTTAGATATACTATCATGAACGCTTTCTATCTCACTAGTAGTTTCTAAGTATCTATTAATTAAACCAAGTCTTTCTCTTTTTTCATCTAATTCTTTATCAGATATAACTATTTGAAGTCCAGATATATAATCTCCAGTAGCCAAATAATATCTATCTTCTAAATCATTTCTCTTTTCTAATCTATCCTCAAGTAATTTAATTAATTTTTCTAATCTATCTTTTTCCTCTTCAATAGTTTTTGAAGGTGTTATTAAAGGTCTAACTTCTTTTTCAAATTCTTCATTATAAATATTATCTATTTTCTTTGCATATTTTTCATAGTTAATAAGTACATCACTAGGAGTCTTAACTTTCTTTTCTCTATCTAATTTAATACGCATTTCAAATATCTTACATAGATTTTCAAAAGATCTTACATTGTTTCCTTCCATAATATTTCACCTTCCTTTTTATTCATATCAGGAAATGCCAAATCATCTACCTTACTACTTCCTAGTATTTCAGGTTTCAAATTATTATTTCCAATTACAGGTATCGTACTCTTATTAATGTTATCACTAGTACCAGTACTCTTCCAAATAATATTTTTATTATTTTCTAATAAATCATATATACTACCTGATTTTTTACTCTTTTCTTCTTTTTTATCTTCAATATTAAGTTCTACCTTATTATCTTCTTCTTTAAATAAATCTTTTACTTCTTCTTTTGGAATCTCTTTTGGAGCTTCTTTTGGAACAAAATCTGATACTCTTGGTAAATCACTAACCCTATCAGGAATCTCTTTTCTTATAGGTTCTTCTCTTATTTCCTTCTTAGGTTCTACTGGTGATTCCCATAAAGGCATTTCTTCTTTATTTTCCTCTATTATAGGTTCTTTCTTAACCAAATTATCTACTTTATTAGGAACTATCTTAGTTTTACCAAACAACTCATCAGTATCAAAGTCATTATCTAAATCCAAATTATCAAAAGTTTTATTCTTTAATGGATTAGGTATAGGCTTCCTTGCTTCTTCTTTTTCTTCTTCATTAATTGGACTAATAACAGTTTCATCTTGTAATTTCTTTAGCCTCTCAGTACTTGCTAATTGTTCTTTTAATCTTGCTTCTTCGATTAACTTCTGTCTTCTTACTCTCGCAGCCTCTATCTTTTGTTCTTCAGCAATTCTCTTTTGTCTTTCATTATATTCATTTCTCTTAGCAAGTCTTACTCTCTCTTCTTTAATTCTATCTTCATTTCTAATAAGTTCACTAAGAACTAATTTAAACTCCTTAGAATTATTTTCTTCATCAATATCATATAAAATCTTATTCATAGTTTCTCTTTCTTCTTTTAACTTTTCATAAGTTTCTATATCTCTTTGTTCTAACTTAATAGTATTATATTGTTTAGATAGTTCGTCATATAATCTCTTATAAAGTTCACTCTCATCAATATTTTTAAATATCTCATCTATTTTTTCTCTCTTAGTAAGTAACTCTTCATAACTAGAAGTCATCTTATCATATATATCAATTAACTTTAATATATTTAATTCTTCATTATATTTAGAATATTCTATTGTAACTTCTGATAATAAACTATCACATTCAATTATATAAGAAGAATCTCCTAGTGATCTAGCACTCTTTAAATTATCTTTAGCCATATCAAGAGCATACTTTAAAGATTCCTGTTTCTTAGTAATATCACTTCTTTGGTCTACTAAAGAATATAGATTAAGTTCCTCTAAAACATTATCTATCTTCTTAATCATAATATCAAGTGATTTCATCTCTTTAATTATCTTCTCTTGCTTAACTTTATTATCTTCATATTTTTCTATTATCCTAAGTCTATTCTTAAAGTCTAATAATTTATCTTCTCCAAGAAAAGTAGTTAACTCTACTAAAGAACCAGTTATTCTTTTATGTTTTAATTTTCTCTCTTCTAAATATTTTTTTCTATCTTCAATTAAAGATATAATATTTCTAAGACGAGCCTTCTCTTCAGAAAATAGCTTTGGTTCTTCACTAAGAAGAGTCATATACTCTTCCTCATATTCAGTATTAGTCTCTAATAATATTTGCTTTTCTATTTTATCTAACTGATCACATATTCTCTCTCTCTGAAGATCATCATTAGTTAACTCTAGACTACTTAAAAACATATCATATTGTTTTAATCTTCTTACTACTTCTCTATTAGTATAGTTCACACTAAACCACCTCTAGTATAATTATAATTTTTTTTGCATTTTTTGTCAATTAATATAACAAATTTTACATATAAATTAAAGAAAAAATAATACTAACTCCCCATTAATATTATCTTATATACCCATATCATAATAACTGAATAAATCTAAGTATATATTCCTGCTTATATATAATAGATTCTATTTTGAGACTAAACTTAGGCTCAAAATAACACTCTAAGACTTTGGCTTAGAGTGAACATAACAAAAAAATTATTATACATCATCATAATGAGTCCACATTCTAATAATATGTATTTCTTTATTCACTTCATCTACCTCATATACAATACGATGCTGTCTATTTATTCTTCTAGAATATAGCCCTCTTAAATTACCATAAAGCTTCTCATACGAAGGAGGATAACAAAAAGGATCACTACTCATTAGCAAAAGAATATTTTTAGCAGTCTTATCAAGACCAGAATTCTTTAATTTAACTTTATCTTTTAAAGCCATCTTAGAAAACTTAATTACATAAAAGTTACCACTCTTCTGCATCAGAAAACACCTCAGCCTTACTCCAGTCTTCGTTCTTTCTAATATCATTAATATTATTAACAAGCCCTGGAATACTAGATAAATACAAAGTCTCCTCAATACTATTCCATTCATCTTCAGAAATCAAAACGGCATTCTTTCCCTTATTATTAACAATTGTAATTGGATTAAAACCAACATTAACATCCGAAACCAATTGATATAAATTAGCTCTTGCATTAGTAATATTTATAGTACTCATTTCAATTCACCTCACATTTACATTATAGCGTACTTTTTTACGTACGTCAAGTCTTTCTACTATTATTATATGTAAAATAGCCAAAAAAATAATTATAATCTCATAATAATATACCATAATAATATTAGGTGAATTAGTTATGAATAACAAAATAATAAAAAAATTAAAAGAAGATACCAGTACCAGTAGTTATATCATATATAGAGAAAAATACATAAAAAATATCAAAATAGATTTAATATATCATGAAGCTTTAACCGATCAAGAAAAAATGTCCAATTTCATCTATCGTAGTCTAGACTATATCGAAAAAATATATAACGATAAAGATTCCTTATATGACACTATAAAAAACAATATAAGTAATATCAAAATAAAAGAAATAAAAGACTATCAAGATATCTGTAAATACCTAAATAATGGTTTCTTAATTCTTTTAATCGAAGATGACTATTCATTAGCCCTTGAAGTTAAAAGGAATCTTTCTAGAAGTATCGATAAAGCTATTACCGAAACCACTATTCGTGGTCCAATGGACTCTTTTACTGAAAATATAGAAACAAATATTGGTCTAATTAAAAGAAGAATAAAATCCAACAAACTATGGAATACCGATATAGAACTAGGTAAATATACCAAAAACAAAGTAAGTATCCTCTTCATCGACGGTATCATAGATAATAAACTAAAAGACTATATCATAGATAAGCTAAATAACATCGATATCGATAATGTAACAGATTCAGGTACCTTAAAACATCTAATAGAAAAAGAAACAAAGACTATATTTCCCACTATTATGACTACCGAAAGACCAGATAAAGTAGTAAGTAGTCTCTTAAATGGTAGATTAGTAATAATCATAGATAACTGCCCTTTTGCTCTAATATTGCCTGTCTTTCTAAACGATTACTTTCTATCTCAAGATGATAAAGACTTTAAAACCTATAGCGGTACTTTCATAAGAGTATTAAGATATATTGCTTTCATAATTACCATTATGACTCCCGGTATATATATAGCCCTAACTACCTTCGATCAAGAAATGATACCTCTAGATCTACTAACAAGTTTTGCTTCTCAAAGAAGTACCGTACCCTTTCCCGCTATCTTTGAAGCCATATTAATGTTTTTATCATTTGAAATACTAAGAGAAAGTGATTATCGAATCCCCAATATATCCAACTCAGCCCTTTCCATAGTAGGAGCCCTAATCTTAGGAGAAGCCGCAGTTAATGCCGGTATCGTATCTCCAATTATGATTATAATCGTAGCCATTACCGCTATCAGTGCTTTAATAATAACTGAACCAGAACTTACTAATGCTGTTAAATGGTATAGAATCCTCTTCATGATCGGAGGTACTTCTATAGGAATGTTTGGTATCTTCATAGTCTTCATTATATTTATAACCAATTTATGTAATATAAACTCTTTTGGCTATTCTTATATGATGCCCTTTGTCAGTATAAATGCTGATATCAAAAATAGTCTAATAAAATTTCCATTACGAAGTAGAACTAAAAGAAATAAATATCTAACAAACAATATAACTAGGGAGGTAAATCATGAAAAAAATTAAATATCTAAGCATATTATTAATAATACCCCTATTAAGTGGCTGCTACAACTATAGAGAATTAAATGAACTAGCCATAACTACTGCCTTAAGTATCGATTATAGCGATAATAATTTCAATATAATCGTTGAAGTAATAAATCCCACCAAACAACAAGATGCCGTAAGTGCCAACAACTCTCCATTCGTAAATTACTATTCATCCGCTCCCACTCTACAAGATGCCCTTCGGAATGTTGTTATTGACTCTCCTAGACAATTATATGCTGCACAGTTAGAACTTATTATTTTAAGTGAAGAAGCCGCTACTAATCATATGTCCGAAATATTAGAGTATTTCTCTAGAGAACCAGAATCTCGTACCGAAGTGAAATTTGTTATTGCAAGAGATGATGATAGTACAAAAGCTGTTACTATTCAAACACTACTCACTAATTTTTCTTCTTCTAATATTAAACAATCTCTGGAATTACAACAAAAAGTACTCGGTTTAACTCCAGTATATACATTAAATGAACTACTAAATATGTATTTAGATCCGACACTCGAAATAAGCTTACCATCAATTATAGTATATGGTAATGCTGAAGAAGGAGACAAAAAAGAAAACATAACAACATCTACTCCTAAAGCACTGACCAAGATTGGTACTACTGCTATTTTCAAAGGAAAAGACTTTCTCGGATATTTAACTGAAGAAGAATCAAAAGTACATAGTATAATTATTGGCAGTACTAAAGAAAGTATTATAAATTTAGATTATAAAGATAATTATAGTGTGTTTGAATTATACAAAATAGAGTCAGATATATCTCCTGATATTAAAGATAATAAAATAACATTAAATATATCTGGTAAAGCAAGAATAAAAGAGTTTCACTCTAATACCAATATAACAAAATCAAAAGAAACAGATAGACTAAATAAAGAATTAAATAAACATATCGAAGATATTATCAAAAAAAACTTTAATAGTATGAGAGAAAAATATAATACCGATATATTTAATTTTAGACAAAGTTTCTATAGAGGAAATCCTAAATATTATAATACCCACTATAAAGATACTTGGTATGAAAGTATCTTCCCTAATCTAACTCTAGAAGTAAAATCAAATATCAAACTATACGAAAAAGGTAATACTCTAGGAGGAATAGAATATGAAAATAAAAATAACTAACATTGAAATATCAAGTACTATGTTCTTACTCTTCTTCTCATGTACCTTAGGCCTAGCCCCATTTATAAGTATCAAAATATCCGGTATTGATTCTTATTTTAGTGTCTTGTTTGGCTCTATACTAGGTCTATTACCCCTATGTATAATATTATATCTATTTAACTATCAAATAGATAAACCCATAAATGAAAAAAACAAAATAATATTTGGTAAAACAGTAGGTACCATAATCAACTATCTAACTATCCCCTTTCTCTTTATATTAGGAATAACCTACCTATTCAATCTAGGTAACTTTGTCATATCCCAGTATCTAACCAATACCCCATTATTAATAATAATCATAGTAATAAGTTTAACATCACTATTCATAGCAAATAAAGGAATAAAAGTAATTACCAAAACCAGTTCCATATATAGTATAATAATCATCATAGTTTTCCTAATCGCCGTATTAGGAATATCTAAAGAAATAAAACTAGATAGCCTAAAGCCAATATTAGAGTTTGGATTAAAAAAGCCCCTAATTGCTGGACTAGTAAATACCCTAAGTTTTACTTCCCCTATTTATACCATACTATTTATACCAAAAAAAGAAATAGAAAACAATACCAAAACAAAAAAATATTTCATCATAACCTATCTAATAAGTATGATAATAATATTCACCATAGCCATAGTAACAAGTAGTATTCTAGGTAAATATCTTCTTCAAACATATCAGTATCCAGTATATATAACCCTAAAAAGAATATCATTATTTAACTTTATCGATAGAATAGAAAACTTCCTATCATTCCAGTGGATATTATCAGGAATAACAGTAATAGCCATGACTATCTATTCAGTAAGTAAAAATATCAAAAATAAAGAAAGTAAACTAATAAATTTCATAATAACTATTCTAATGATTATATTATCATATCTCCTATTTAAAAACAATACTAGCTTCAATGAATATCTATATACGATATACCCATATTTGCTACTACCAATACCTATAATTTATGTTATAATATTCATTGGAGCAGTAATCAAAAAAAAATATAAATAATAGTATAATATTAAAAATTAAACATATAATATTATTACAGTAGAATATAACTACTGTTTATATAAAGAGATTACTATATTAGTAGTCTCTTCTTTAGTATGAGGTATATTATGAATAGAGATTTAATAAAAATAGAAAGTGATGGCTATGTATTAGAAGAAATAATTCCAAATAAAGAATTAATCTTCTATAAAAAAGATAATAGTAAAGTTGATATAGATATGTTTAGATTACTATATTTTAAATATGTAACCCAAAGAATACTCTTAAAAGATAATTTTAGTGATAACGATTTAATATTCACATATCAAGATAACTATGTCAAAGTAAATATTAAATCACTACAAAAAATAAAAAAATATTCCAAATAACCTATACAATAAATAAAAACTATCATAACCTATTAGTGTGGAGTTGATACTTTATGATAGAATTTTTAAATAATGTAAGTCCAATCTTACTTGCTTTTATAGCTACTCTATTTACCTATAGTGTTACCGCTATCGGAGCTGCCTTAGTTTTTATTTTCAAAAAAATAAATAAAAATGTCATGGATGCCATGCTCGGTTTTGCCGCTGGAGTAATGATTGCAGCATCATACTTTTCGCTATTATCACCCGCTAGAGACATGGCTGAAAGCCTAAATATGAATGTAACCCTTGTTCTATTTATTAGTTTCTTTAGTGGTGGTTTACTTCTATATATCGGAGATAAACTATTCAATCTATTTGATAAAAAACTATCTAAAAAAACTAATAAAGAAAATAAAAATAATAGCTTTAAAAGATGCTTAATGTTAATAACATCCATAACACTACATAATATCCCTGAAGGACTTGCAGTTGGTGTCGCCTTTGGCTCAATAATATATGGTCTAGATGGAGCCGCTTTATCATCAGCCCTATTATTAGCCCTAGGAATAGGTCTCCAAAACTTTCCAGAAGGAACCGCTGTTAGTGTTCCCTTAAGAAGAGAAGGATTGAGTAGAAAGAAAGCCTTCTTCTATGGTCAGTTAAGTGGCATAGTAGAACCAATATCCGGTGTACTAGGAGCTCTTCTTGTACTAAAGGTACGACTACTTCTTCCTTATTTACTAAGTTTTGCTGCTGGAGCTATGATTTATGTTGTAGTACAAGAATTAATTCCTGAATCACAAACAAATAAGAGAAAAGAATTAATGGCCTTATTCACATTAATAGGATTCTCAGTAATGATGATATTAGATATAGCTTTAGGTTAAAAAAGAAAGTAACCATGTTACCTTCTTTTTATTTATTACAATCACTAGTACAAATATTAGTTTTAGTATCCTCAAACATCTTAGCGAGTTTAGTCTTAAGCCCCTCTAAATCTTCATTCTCCCAGTATTCTTTAGGAGTTTTATATCCCTTAGTATCCGCAGCAGTTTCATCATCAAAACCAACAATTTCTCCATCTTTAACCGCTATTACTGAAGGAGCATAGATTCTCTTATTACCCTCTTCATCATATCTCAAATGATCTTTGAGTATTTCTACCAATTTTTTATAATTATCATTATTATCTTTTCTATCGTTTAATATATTATAGTAGTATACTTTTTCTACGTCATTATCTTTAGCCACTTCATTTAGATAAGGCACATAAGCCGCACACCAAGGACATTCAGGAAAGCCTAAATAAACAACCCCAGTACCATGTTCTAAAATATTAATAATTTCATCAATACTTTTGTATACAAACACATTATCTTCAGTAACACTACCATACTCTTCGGCAAACTTCTTACCATCAGTATCTTTATTCTTATTAATATATAAGTATCCCAAAACACCAAGCATTATAACCAAAACTACTCCTACTAAAATTATTATTTTCTTTTTCACTTTTTTCACCTCATAATAATCATAAACTATTTATAATTATTTCACCACATAAACAAAGTTGAATTAACTAAACTTAAAGTTGAGTCTATGAACAGTTCCCATTTAAAGATAAAGGAACCTTATAAGTAGTTATCTTATTACTACTATCAGTAGCATTAATCTCTAGTAAAATATTACTACTCTCAATATTCTTACATTCCTTGCCAAAATTATCTATATTAAAATTAACATTCTTCAAAAAATCATTAAGTTTAATCAAAACATTATCATCATAATCATAACTACCAATCTTCTTTTTTATAGTACCACTTTCTTCATACAAACTACATTCAATTTTAGTATATAAATTATCATCAGTACCACCGCAATAATCAATATTAGATATATATAAATAAGAATTACTCTTATTATAAGCAATACTTCCTGATATCTCAAAATTTGAACAATTAGAAGTTAAAGTTCTAAAAGTAAAACTATCATCATGAAATACTATCAGTAAAATAACTCCTAGTACAGTAAGAAAACCTATAATAGAACTAACAATAATTATTACTTTTTTATTATTTTTTTTATTATTTACTTTACCATCAAGTAAATCATTAATATTAATATTATAGTCATTACATATTTGTTTTAGTAATGAAATGTCTGGCATATTTTTACCATTTTCCCATTTACTAACAGCTTGATAAGTAACACCATAT
>OGMF01002798.1_pt1 | contig 14106 bp, 4 predicted proteins | sample 1572921 | NCBI WGS metagenome assembly OGMF01 (sample SAMEA2581919, study PRJEB24529) | metagenome | biome: Human gut stool | place: China | collected 2011
ATGAAAAATCAATGGAAGACTTTAGGGAAGAGATTAAAGATAAGACGAAAAGGGAACAGACGCTAAAAGAACAGAAGAAATCAAAATCCCGTCTTTCCTTTGAAGATGAAGGCAAAGGTATGATTCCAGGCAGTGGTATGGCAAGAAAGGGTGCAACCGTTGTTTCTGAAACGGCATCTGCCTATGGTCAGAAAAAGATCAGAGAGGATACCGACGATAATGCGGCTCTTGATGCAGCAGAGCAAATGGAACTTGCGGGAGAAAGTCTTGCAAGAAAGTCAATTTACGTCCGGGAACGGTTAAAAGAGAACCGGCAGAGAAATAACCGGTTAAGGGAATCTGTGCTGGAAGAAATGGAAAAATCCCGCTTGCAGTTTGGAACTAGTGCTTCCAATGAGGCAAAAAAGGCGGTTCAGAAAGAAGCAGAGCAGAAAAAACAGTCTGCCTTAAAGAAATTACTGCAGAAAAAGCGTTACCAGAAACAGTATCAGGCTGCGAAACAGGGAAAGGCTGCGAAAGACGCAGTGTTTGTAAATGCACAGCGATTTACGGAGAAAGCCAAGGCAGCAGTCAAGGAGATTGTGGCGCAGAACCGGAATATCCTTCTGACGATAGGAGTTATGGTTCTGCTTTTTGCATTGATGGCAACGAGTCTGTCAAGTTGCGCTGCATTATTCCAGGGAGGTTCCAATGCCATTATTTCTACCAGTTATTCCAGTGAGGATGAAGATATTTATGCTGCGGAAAACGCTTATGTAGCATTGGAAAATGCACTGAATGAGCAGATCAATCAGATGAAGGCAAACCATTCCGACTATGATGAGTTCCAGTTCCAGATTGATGAGATTGGACACAACCCGTATCAGCTTATTTCTTACTTGACAGTCAAGTATGGCGGTTTTACCTATGCAGAGGTTGCAGATGAGATTCAGGAGATTTTTAAGGAACAGTATGGGTTGTATACGGACTCGACACGAGAAACTGTAACAGAAAAGAAAAAGGTCAGGGTTGGGGAATCACTGGGACAGGTGGTTACCAGCGGATATTGTAACTGTTCAATCTGTTGCGGGCAGTGGAGTGGTGGTCCGACTGCAAGTGGCGCATATCCACAGGCTAATCATACGATTGCAGTAGATGCTTCCAATCCATTTGTGCCAATGGGAACCCATGTCATTATGAATGGAGTGGAATATGTAGTAGAAGATACGGGAGCATTTGCAAGATATGGTGTTCAGTTTGATGTATATTATGGCGATCATGCTTCTGCATCAGCACATGGGCATCAGACCTGGGAAGCATACATAGCAGACAGCAACGGAAGTCAGGAAGTGGAAGTAACAACGACAAGAGAAGTGAACCGTCTGGATGTAACACTCACGAACCATAATCTGGATGCAGTTTTAAGAAACCGTATGACGGATAAAGAGCAGGAGCAGTATGACGCTTACAACAAATACTATGGAAATCGTGATTATCTGTTTGACATTAACAGTATTCCGACAGGCGGGGCGGGCTTTGGATATGATATTCCGGCAGAAGCACTTTCTGATCCGCAGTTTGCCAAGATGATTCGGGAAGCAGAAAAATATCTGGGTTATCCGTATGTGTGGGGCGGTGCATCTCCATCTACCAGTTTTGATTGTTCCGGTTTCGTATGTTGGGTAATCAATAACTGCGGAAATGGCTGGAATGTAGGAAGAACAACGGCAGATGGGCTTCGGTCTTATTGTTCCTATGTATCTCCATCTGATGCAAAGCCGGGAGATCTGATCTTTTTCCAGGGAACTTATGATACGCCGGGAGCGAGCCATGTTGGAATTTATGTAGGAAATAATATGATGATCCATTGTGGAAATCCGATTCAGTATACAAGTATTGCAAGTTCTTACTGGCAGCAGCATTTTATGGCATTTGGCAGGATTCATTAGAAGGGAGTAGACAAACATGAATATGCGATTGAAAAAGGTTCTGGATGATATTCAGAAAACAGAAGATAAGATTTTGGAGTTACAGGAATATGTAAAGAAACTGAAAATCCAGAAAAAGCAGATGGAGGATGCAGAAATCATCAAGGCGATCCGTTCCATGAAAATGGACAGCCGGGAGATGCTGACTTTTCTGGATGGGATTCAGAACGGAACAGTTACCATGCAGTTTGATGAGGAGGGCAATCTCTCTATGGACAGTTCCGAAACAGATGCAAAGAAAGAAGAGAGTCTGGAGAGAAATGTGGCAACCGGACAGGTAGAAGAAAGTGAGGATTTGGAAGATGAAGAATAAGGTAATGAAAAAAATTTTGATGGTCATGCTGTCAGCTACGATGCTGATTGGTTCTGCCAGTGTGACTGCTTTTGCACAGGCAAATGAAAATGCAGAACAGATCGAAGCAACAGAGCAGGTCATAGAAGAACAGCCTGCAGAGCAGCCTGCCACAGAAGGAACACCGTTTTCTACACCGGGAAACGGACAGCTTGTGGATGATAAGGAGAATGACAGTACCAAGCAGTTTCTGACTGTACAGACAAAGAATGGAAATACCTTTTATATGGTCATTGACCGTTCCGGTACTTCTGAAAATGTGTACATGATGTCACTTGTGGATGAAAATGACCTGGCAGAGTTCTTAGATGAAACCAAAGAAACGGAAAAGAAAGAGGAATCTGCGGTTGTTCTTCCAGAAACGACTACAACACCAGAACCGGAAACTACAGCACAGCCGGAAATAGAGGCAAAGCAGGAATCTGGCATTAACAAGATGATTGGATGGATTGCTTTGGGAGCAGTTGCAACGCTGGCATTGGGTGGTCTTGGCATGTTCGCTTTTGGAAAATTGAGAAAGAAAAAAGAGGACGGCATTGTAGAGGAAGGTCTGGAATTTGCTGATGACAGTTATATCAATGAAGATGAAGAAAATGCAGAGAATCAGCAGAAATAACAAAAAATCATAAGGTATGGAGAAAGGGCAGTTCTTTTGGGACTGCCTTTTTGACAGGAACAGGAGGAAAATATGGCAAAATTTTTAGTGATTGCAGAGAAACCAAGTGTGGCACAGAGCCTTGCAAAGAATTTATCTGCATATCAGAGAGAGGACGGCTATCTGGAAGGGAACAGTTGCATTGTCAGTTGGTGCCTGGGACATCTGGCAGAATATGCACCACCAGAAATTTATGATGAAAAATATGAAAAATGGCAGTTTGAGGATTTACCGATCATCCCGGAAGTATGGAAAGTGCAGGTATCAGAGGATAAAAAGAAGCAGTTTGAAGTATTGTGTAGCTTAATGAATCGGGAAGATGTGGCGTATCTGGTCAATGGCTGTGACGCCGGGCGAGAGGGAGAACTGATTTTTAAAAGAGTTTATGATCTGGCAGGCTGTCAAAAACCAGTGAAGCGTCTGTGGATCAGTTCAATGGAAGATGAAGCAATTCAGAAAGGTTTCCAGACCTTAAAGGACGGGAAAGAATACGTAGGTCTTTGTAATGCTGCGGTGTGCAGAGCGCAGGCAGACTGGCTGATCGGAATGAACGCAACGAGAGCCTATACAACCAGATATTTTAAACGTCTGGTAGTTGGCAGAGTGCAGACACCAACGCTTGCTATGCTGACGGAAAGAAAAGAGAAAATTGAGCATTTCAAGAAAGAAGCCTATTATAAGGTTTCCCTGTCAGATGGAAGACTTGCGGTAATTTCAGAAAATATTCAGTCTGAAACAGAAGCGGAAGAATTAAGAAAACTCTGTGATGGGACAGAAGCTGTTGTGACCAGAGTGAAAAGAGAACAGAAAAAGACTTCTCCGCCCAAACTTTATGACCTGACCAGTCTGCAGAGGGAAGCAAACCGATTTTTCGGATACACTGCACAGAAAACATTGGATATGCTGCAGGAACTGTATGAAGAAAAGATGGTTACTTATCCGAGAACAGACAGTCAGTATGTAACCGAGGATATGAAAGAAACGGTAAAAATGCTTGCCGAAGGCATGACAGATTTTCTTCCGTTTCTGGAATCTGGACAGATTAGGGGAAACATAGATCGTGTGGTTAATAATGCAAAGGTATCTGATCATCATGCAATCCTACCGACAAAAGAAGCAATGGAAAAAGGCATGGGAGGACTTTCCGGTGGAAAGAAAAATCTGCTGATGCTGATCGGACAACAGCTTGTTCAGGCAACAGGGGAAGAGTACCTTTATGAGCAGACAGAAATTTCCGTACAGTGCAAAGAACATGAATTTACTGCAAAAGGAAAGCTGCCTGTGCAGATGGGCTTCAAAGAAGTGGAAGAAGCCTTTCGGAAATACTGTGTAAAGGATAAGAAATCTGATGAACCGGATAATAAGACAGAACTTCCAGAAGGATATGAGGAAGGAATGACTCTTGCCTCTGTGAAGGCAGAGAAGAGTACACATTATACTTCCCCGCCGAAGATGTTTACCGAAGATACCCTGCTTGCTGCAATGGAAACAGCGGGGAATAAGGAATTTGATTCTGAAACAGAGAAAAAAGGACTTGGGACACCGGCAACCAGAGCGAATATCATTGAGAAGCTGGTGTCTTCCGGTTATGCAGAACGTAAAGGAAAACAGATTCTTCCTACCGTAGCAGGATGTGAGCTGATTCATGTAATGCCGGAGAATCTGAAATCTGCAGGCCTGACAGCAGAATGGGAGAATCAGCTTCTGATGATGGAAAAGGGGGAAATCCAGGAAGATGAATTTATGAATGGGATTGTATCCATGATTAATGAGATTCTTTCTATGTGCAGGGCAATTTCGGAAGAAGAACGGAACCGTTTTCAGACTGCAAAGGAAGTAATCGGGAAATGTCCGGTATGCGGTTCTGATGTATATGAGGGTAAGATTAATTATTACTGCTCTGACAGAAGCTGTCAGTTTGCTCTGTGGAAGTCGAACCGCTTTCTGGAAAGTATGAAAAAGTCGATGGATAAAAAGATGGCGGTGGAGCTTCTGAAAAATGGGTGTACCCATGTGAAAGGGCTGTATTCCAAGAAAAAAGACAGCAAATTTGATGCCGATCTGGTATTAGGGTTAGAAGATGGAAAAGCCAGATTCAGTCTGGAATTTCCTAAAAAGAAGAAATAAAGCACAGACGGAAGGAGGAATGAGTTATGGCTCATTTAGATGAGATACGGGGACTTGCGGAGTATCATGCAACCCGTATCAGCAGTTCACCGAGAGATTGGATGAATTATCTGGATACTGCAGCCAGACTGTATCGGTATCCATTTATGGATCAGCTTTTGATCCACGCACAGCGTCCAAAAGCAACTGCCTGTGCTTCGCTGGAATTATGGAATGAAAAAATGCTGCGGTGGGTAAACCGAGGAGCAAAGGGAATTGCTCTTTTGGATGAAACCATGCAGAAAACAAGACTCCGATATGTATTTGATATTCAGGATACTCATAAGGTAAAAGGTGGAAGAACCCCTTACCTGTGGCGGTTGCAGGAGAAGCAACAGGAGGAGTTATTAAACCATTTAGAAGAAGTTTATGGACTGGAAGCTAAAGATACAGGAAGTCTTTCTGATGCACTGATGGCAACAGCGAAGTATATGGTAGAAGAAAATCTGGATGAATACCTGGATGGCTTGACATATGTGACGGAAGGAACGTACCTGGAGGCGCTGGAAGAAGATACCATACGCAGTGAATTTCGCAGTCTGTTGACAGACAGCATTTATTATACGCTGGCTTCCAGATGCGGACTTGATCCGCTGGAACGGCAGGAAGAAATGGACTTCGTACATATCACAGACTATAACAGTTTATCAGTGCTGACATTTATTGGAAATGCGACGAGCATGGCCAGTGAGTCTGTGCTAGTGGATATTGGAAGATTTGTACACCGTATTTCATTAGAAGAAATGAAAAAGGGTATTGAAAATTCTGAGGAAAGGAATTATAATAAATTTAACACGTTAATTCGTGAAAGCAAAGAGGACAACAACAGAATCATAGAAAACGAATATTCGCAGGAAGATGAAGGAGGAAATGAGCATGGAACTGACATATCATCGCAAAGGGGATTATCTGTTTCCGAATCTGACAATCCAGGAGACAGAGGTACAGATCGGGAAATACGGAATGCTGCGGAGGACATTTCTGAAGGAACACAAGAACAGCCTGTATCAGAGCCTGTTACTGACTGGGAAACTGAACAGCCATCTGGAAGAGATCGAGAAAACAGCACAGAAGAGATTGGAAGTACAGATAGCGAAACTGTTGGAGAAGAATCCGGCACCATCGAAAGAGGAGAACCCGATGGCGTGGACAGCACATATGAACAGTCTGACGGCAACAGCGGAAGAGAGCATCTTGACGGAATTGGTGTACAGCTAATTGAAGACACAAGTGAAGATCAGTTAAGTAAAGCAGAGGAAGAAATTGCCTCTGCTTTATCTTTGCCCGAACTTCCATCTGTAAATGAACAGAAAAGGGAAATCGAAAACAGAATAGCTGCCCTCTATGCTGGGGAGATTGCCATTCCAAGTGAGGTGGTCGATGAGGTTTTAAGAACCGGGGGAAACCGAAGTAAAAGCCAGCTTCGCATTATTTATAATTTTATGAGTGAACAGACACCGGAAGAATATACAGAGTTTGTGAAGCGGGAGTATGGGACTGGTGGAAAGGGCTTTGAAATCAATGGTATGGAGTATTCGGTCTGGTTTGATGAAACCGGATTGCAGATTGCAGTAGGGCATACGGTTGCAGATCAGATTCTGGATAAGGCGTTTTTGTCCTGGGAAGATGTGAGTGGTCGTATCCATCAGCTTTTGAAACAGGGTGAATATGCACCACAGTCCGTACTTGATGTTGCAAGGGAAAATGCGATAAAGGAACATGCCCAGGCACTTGCCTATATGAAAGCGGATATGGCAGAGGGTGTAGCGGAACTTGTCTTTGATGAAGAGGATTTACCACATCTTCGCAGTATTTATCCGGAAATAACAGATTATCTGGAAGAAAAGCTGGCAGATCCGCAGTGGCTGTCAGATATGAATGAGCGTCTGGAAGGACTGGCAATGGCTTATGAGGAAGATAAAAGCATTATGCGGTTCCGTACCTATAACCCGGTCAGAATATCCGGTCAGTTCCAGAAATTTGCTGCAGAAGTGATTCCATATAATGCCAGGGATGGGTTTGCATGGCAGGAACATAAGGTGTTTATTACCCAGGACGAAATAGACGCTTTTCTTGCTGGTGGAGGTCCGTATTCCGATGGCAGGCTTTCTACTTATTCCTTTTATCTCTTAAATGAAGATGATAAAGCCAGAACGGATTTTATTAAAGAAAGATACGGAACAGGAGGTCAGAGTCATGCTTTATGTGGCGCAGACAATTCCTATGCAGATTATGATGGAAAAGGTTTGCAACTGAAGAGAGGAGAGATTGGAAATCCGGATACTTCGGTGTTACTTCCCTGGGCAAAAGTGGCGAAAAGAGTCGGCTACCTGATTGATAACCAGCAGTTCTTACGTTCCGCTGATTATTCCCGTATGCCAGATTATGAAAGAAAACGAATTGCAGGAAAAGTGATCAGCTTTTATGCAAGGCTTCCAGAAGAAATTGAGCGTCCATTTAAACAGGATTTCTTCAATGAAGAAGCAAGAAAAGAATTACCCGTTATGCTGAATGATTCGGAGCAGACACAGAAACTGTTACAGGCGATGGACGATGCACTGGCAATGCTGCCATTGGATTTTGAATCAGTAAATGAAACTTATGAGAAGAAATTACAGCTTTTAACAGAAGTACATCAGTATGTGGAGGGCAGCTATACGATTTTCCCGGCACAGGAAGTAGCAGAGCAGACGGAAGGCTTGACAGGATACCAGATGTCTTTATTTGACATTATGAGTAATTCTGAACCAGAGGAAATTACGGAAGAACTGGAAGTAGAAGAATCGGCTGCAGAAGTGGAAGAGATACAGAATGAAGAACCAGAGGCAGATCCGCATATGTCCTTTGAAGAAGCAAAAGAATTGTGGGAAGATGGCTTTTATGAGGATGATTATGTATTAAAAAGTCGTGTAGGCGAACTGATCTATGACAGTATGGATACAGTTGGAAAATCTGTAGAGGATTTTTCCGAGGAACAGATGGCGGTTATCCGAAAGCTGGCTGAACAGGAGCGTATGTTAGAACCAGTATTGAATCCAGACTTTTCACCGGAACAGATGCAGTTGGTTTCTGACATTTCGGAAAAACTCTGGAATGATAATGGCAGATGGCAGGAGGATATGATCGAGCCATATACAGATCATGTCATGAATCCAGAAGAAATTACCAGAGTACGACAAGAACTGGATTTACAAGAATCAGAGTCTGAGCCAGAAGATGTAGTTGTACAGGAACAGTGGGACGAGAATGTATTTGAATATCAGGGGTATCATTTTGAACCAGTGGGGATTCTTCCGCAAGGTCTGGAAGGGAAAGAACTGGTAAACCAGACAAGAGGAAATACAGAATTACATTTGACTACCTACGAGCGAGAAGATGATATTTTATATTCCTATGCAGGATTTTACGAAGCAAGTGGTTCATCAAAAGCTGATATTTTCCGGTGTATGGAAACTGGACGAAATTATATTCCAGGGGAGAACGAACTGTTTGGCTATGAGGGAGAATTTTTGCCATATCTGCAGAATGAACAGGTGCAGGAACAGGAACCTCATAACTTCCATATTACGGACGATGACCTTGGTGCTGGCGGTCCGAAGGCAAAGTTTAAAGCAAATATGGAAGCTATCCGGCTACTGAAAGAACTGGAACAGGATCAGAGATTAGCAACACCGGAAGAACAGGAAGTGTTGTCGAGGTATGTTGGATGGGGCGGTATTCCCCAGGCTTTTGAAGAAAGAAACAGTGCCTGGGCAGAGGAATATACACAGTTAAAAGGAGTCCTTACGCCAGAAGAATACAGTGCAGCAAGGGCATCAACGCTGAACGCTTTTTATACTTCTCCAACAGTCATCAAGGCAATGTATGAAGCACTTGGAAACATGGGACTGAAACAGGGAAATATCCTGGAACCGTCCTGTGGAGTAGGAAACTTTATGGGACTTTTACCGGAAAGTATGAGTACCACAAATATGTATGGTGTAGAGCTTGATCCGATTTCCGGGCAGATTGCAAAGCAGCTTTACCAGAAGAACAGGATTGCAGTACAGGGATTTGAGGAAACCAGTTACCCGGACAGCTTTTTTGACTGCGTAATCGGAAATGTACCGTTTGGGGCATACCAGGTCAGTGATCGCAAGTATGACCGATACCATTTTATGATCCATGACTATTTTATTGCAAAATCTTTAGACCTGCTACGTCCCGGAGGAGTGGTGGCAGTTGTCACATCAAGCGGTACGATGGATAAACAGAATCTGGAAGTCCGACAGTATTTTGCAAATCGGGCAGACCTGCTTGGGGCGATTCGCTTACCGAACAATGCTTTCCAGAGAAATGCCAATACCAGTGTGGTTGCGGATATTCTGTTTTTCCAGAAAAGGGACAGGGCTGCGATCACAGAGCCAGACTGGGTACAGTTAAAAACCACACCAGAAGGATATACGGTCAATTCTTATTTTGCTGACCATCCGGAAATGGTGCTTGGGGATTTTACAACAGAAAGTACCCAGTACGGAAAACAGGAAGTAACGGTAAAGGCAAAAGAGGGAGCAGATCTGGCTGAGCAGTTAAAAGAAGCGGTGAAGCATATCCAGGGAACCATCACAGAGCAGGAGATTTCGGATACGGAACTGGAAGAACAGGTGGTATCCATACCGGCAGATCCGGACATTAAGAACTTCAGCTTTGCACTTGTCGGAGAGGATATTTATTACAGGGAAAATTCTGTTATGAATAAGATGGAACTTCCCGTTGTGACAGGCGAACGTGTCAGAGGGATGGTTGCGATCCGGGATGCAACAAACAGACTTCTGGAACGGCAGTTGGAAGAATGCAGTGATGAAGAGGTTGCCAGCTTACAGGCTGAGTTGAATCAGGTTTATGACAGTTTTACTGCCAAGTATGGACTACTCAGCAGCAATGCAAATAAAAGAGCGTTCAGCATGGACAGCAGCTATTGCCTTTTGACTTCCCTTGAATTTCTGGATGAAAAGGGCGAGTTGAAGCGGAAAGCAGACATATTTACGAAAAGGACGATCCGCAGGGCAGAGCCGGTAACATCGGTAGATACTGCAAGTGAGGCACTGGCGGTATCTATCGGGGAAAAGGCGAAAGTGGATATTCCTTATATGATGGAGCTTACAGGGAAAACAGAGGAAGAGGTCACAGAGGAGCTTACAGGTGTTATCTTCAAAAATCCGCTTACAGATAAATGGGAGCCATCCGACGAGTATCTTTCCGGGAATGTCAGGGAGAAGCTGAACGTTGCAAGGCAGTTTGCAGAAAACCATCCGGAATATATGGTCAATGTGCAGGCACTGGAACGGGTACAGCCGAAAGACCTGGATGCTTCCGAGATTGAAGCAAGGCTTGGTGCAACATGGATTTCTCCGGACTATATTACAGAGTTCATGGCAGAAACATTCCATACACCACGACACCATATCAATTATGAGCGTATTAAAGTGCAGTATGCGGAAGTGACTGGACAGTGGAATGTAAAGGGAAAGAATGTGGATAGCAGCAATAATCCACTTTCCACATCAACTTATGGAACACAAAGGGCAAATGCTTATAGATTGTTGGAGGATGCGTTGAATCTGCATGATACAAAAATTTATGACACAATACATGATGCGGATGGGGAACACCGGGTACTGAACCGAAAGGAAACTACTCTGGCGCAGCAGAAGCAGGAACTGATCCGGGAGGAATTTAAAGAGTGGATCTTTAAGGATATGAGCCGACGGGAAACGCTCTGCAAGATTTATAATGAACGGTTTAACAGTGTAAGACCAAGAGAATATGATGGCAGTCATATCCAGTTTGTCGGAATGAATCCGGAAATTAAGCTGATGGAGCATCAGAAAAATGCGGTGGCACATATTCTTTATGGAAATAATACCCTGCTCGCACACTGTGTAGGTGCAGGCAAGACATTCCAGATGATCGCAGCCGGTATGGAGAGCAAGCGTCTGGGACTGGCACAAAAGAGCCTTTATGTGGTTCCAAACCATTTGCTGGAACAGTGGGGAAGCGATTTTTTACGCTTGTATCCGGGAGCAAATGTTCTGGTGGCAACAAAGAAAGATTTTGAACCGGCAAACAGAAAACGGTTCTGTTCCAGAATCGCAACAGGGGATTATGATGCGGTTATTATTGGACACAGCCAGTTCGAAAAAATCCCGCTTTCTAGGGAAAGACAGATTGCATTGCTTGAAGATCAGATTGCAGATATTACATTTTCTATTGAATCAGCAAAGACGCAGGTTGGAGAGCAGTATACCGTTAAACAGATGGAAAAGACGAAGAAAACCCTGAAAGCAAAACTGGAAAAATTAAATGACCAGACACGAAAAGATGATGTTGTGACTTTTGAGCAGTTAGGCGTGGACAGGCTGTTTGTGGACGAGTCACATTATTACAAAAATCTTTTTTTATACACTAAAATGCGGAATGTGGCAGGCATTTCACAGACCGATGCACAGAAAAGTTCAGATATGTTTATGAAATGCAGGTACATGGATGAGATTACCGGGGGAAAGGGAATTACGTTTGCAACGGGAACACCCGTATCAAACAGTATGACCGAATTATACACCATTATGAGATACCTCCAGTATGATACTTTAATGAATATGGGAATGGGGCATTTTGATTCGTGGGCAGCTACTTTTGGAGAAACTGTTACGGCAATCGAATTGTCACCGGAAGGGACGGGCTATCGTGCAAAAACACGATTTGCCCGTTTCTTTAATCTTCCGGAACTGATTTCCATATTTAAGGAAACAGCAGATATTCAGACTGCGGACATGTTGAATCTTCCTGTACCGGAAGCAGAATATATCAATGAAGTATTAAAACCGAGCGATGAGCAGAAAGAAATGGTGGAAGCATTTTCAGAACGTGCAGAGCAGGTTAGGGGAGGTGCGGTAGATCCAAGGGTAGATAACATGCTCAAAATTACCAATGATGGAAGAAAATGTGCATTAGACCAGAGGCTTTTAAATGATATGTTGCCAGACGCAGGGAAAAGCAAGGTAAATGCCTGTGTGGAGAATGCTTTCCAGGTATGGGAGGACGGAAAAGATACACAGGCTACCCAGTTAATCTTCTGTGACCTCAGTACACCGAAAACTGACGGAACGTTCAATGTTTATGATGATGTAAGAAACAAGCTGGTGGAACGGGGAATCCCGAAAGAGCAGATCGCATTTATTCATGAATACAATACGGAAGTAAAAAAAGCGGAGTTGTTTGCAAAGGTGCGGGCCGGGCAGGTAAGAATCCTGATGGGTTCCACTCCAAAACTCGGTGCTGGTACCAACGTCCAGGACAGACTACTTGCACTGCATCATCTGGACTGCCCCTGGAAACCGTCCGACTTGGAACAGCAGGAGGGACGTATTCTCAGGCAGGGAAACCAGAATGACAAGGTAAAAATCTTCCGGTATGTAACGGAAAATACGTTTGATTCGTATATGTGGCAGATTCTGGAAAACAAGCAGAAGTTTATTTCACAGATCATGACCAGTAAATCCCCGGTGCGTGCCTGTGAAGATGTAGATGATACAGCTCTGTCCTATGCAGAAATCAAAGCACTGGCAACAGGAAACGAGTACATCAAAGAAAAAATGGATCTGGATGTGCAGGTAAGTAAACTGAAACTTTTGAAAGCAAACCACACCAGTCAGATCTATCGTCTGGAATCGGATATTGCAAAGCGGTATCCGGTACAGATTACAGCATTAAAAGAGAAGATTGCCGGTATGCGTGTGGATGCAGATGTAGTAAAAGGAATAGATTTGCAGGATAATGACCACTTTGCAATGACAGTTGGTGGAAAGCTGTATACCGATAAAAAAGAAGCGGGAGTTGCACTCATTTCAGCAGCATCCGGCTTGAAGTCCGTAAAATCAGCAGGGCAGATCGGAGAATATCATGGTTTTGCACTTTCTTCAGAATACAATTTCCTGTCGAATACTTATACCCTGACGATCAAGGGAAAATGTTCTTATAAGATTGAGTTCGGAAAGGATACTCTGGGCAATATCCAGAGGATTCATAATGCACTTTCTGCAATCGAGAAAAAGCTGGCAGATACCGAGCAGAATCTGGAAACGGTACAACAGCAGTTAAAGACCGCACAGGAAGAGGTGCAGAAGCCATTCCCGAAAGAAGCGGAACTGAGTGAAAAAATGGAACGTCTGGCAGAACTAAATGCCATGCTGAACATGGATGAGAAAGGGGGAGAAAATCTTCTGGCAGATGAGGGCATTGGGGAAAATCCGGAAGTAAACGTGACAGAGGAACGACAGGACAGAATTGCTGACAGTGTTCATAAAACATCTATTCTGGAAAGACTGAAAGAACAGAAACAGCAGGAGCAGACAGGCGAAATACAGCAGAAACCAAAAAAGAAACACGAACAGGAGTTATAAAGGGTATCCCGTCAGAGTGACCATAGCTTTGGCGGGATTTTTCTATGGAGGATTTGATTATGGCAAACAGAGAAGAACAGTTAAAGCAGATTACAGAGCAGTTGGAACAGGGTGTTGCAGAAATATTCACATCAGAAAAATATACGGAATATCTGAATACAATGGCAAAGTTCCATAATTACAGTTTTAATAATACATTGTTGATCGCTATGCAGAAACCGGAAGCAACACTGGTAGCGGGGTATCAGGCATGGCAGAAGAAATTCAACCGGCAGGTAAAAAGAGGGGAAAAAGGCATCCAGATTATTGCCCCGGCTCCGTTTAAAGAGAAACAGGAGATTGAAAAAACTGATCCGGAAACAGGCGAGATTGTGATTGGGAAAGATGGACAGCCGGAAACAGAAGTAGTAGAGCGTGTTATTACAAAATTCCGGGTTACGACAGTATTTGATGTCAGCCAGACCACAGGAGAACCGATTCCAGAGTTTGAGGTATCAGAACTGGATGGAGATGTTTTGATCTACC
>OGMF01002805.1_pt1 | contig 14069 bp, 9 predicted proteins | sample 1572921 | NCBI WGS metagenome assembly OGMF01 (sample SAMEA2581919, study PRJEB24529) | metagenome | biome: Human gut stool | place: China | collected 2011
AGCGCCGGCATGGGACACACCTCCGAACGAACGACGCGCATCTATCTGGCGCAGCTCGATCACGACGTCATCGACAAGGCCAATCGGAAAATCATCAACCTGTAACGATCAGGCCGATTCAGGCAGCGTTCGGATTTTTCTGGTATCAGGAAAAAATTTTGCAGAAGCGAGAAACAAGGCCCATTACTGTAAATAATGGGTCTTCGGAACGTAAACAATTGTTTTATAATCATTTCCCGTCATCGGCAAAAATAGGATTATTTATAATCACAACCAAACATTTCATGCAAAAAAATTTACGCATCACAGCTAATTAATTGACTTTTAGCGTAATAACCCGTCCCTTGTTTAAAAAATCGAAAATCCGGACACCGCATTCGATTTTTTCTCCCGCAATTGTGTCCGAATCTGCTATTTAGCATCTGACAACCAGCATTTTACACGAACAAGACCCATTATTTACAGTAAGGAGTCTCGGAGACGCAGTGTAACTATCTGACTAAAAGGCTGGTACAAATTGACACTTTCACTTAAGATTTTATGGGCAGTAAAGATTCTGCTCGCACTCCGCAAGGCGTCGGAAGCCGGCGCCCCTCCCATGAAGAGCCGCGAACTGATGGCGGCATGTCTGAATCCGGGCGCGGACACCTACATGTATCGCCGCGCCCTGCGGGAGTTGGTTGCCAAGACCGACTTTGTGACCTGCGACATCCAGTCGAGCCGGACCACCTACGAGTGGAATCCCGATGTCCGCCCGAGCCTGTACGATCTGGTCATCCGGCTGGAGGGCGGCATCCACGAGACATCGAATGCTTTCTGGTCGTACGAGAACACCTACACGATGCAGCCTTTGCACAAGGTGAACAAACGGTACGACGCGCTGACGCGCGAATATCTCTCGAGCATCTACGTCGACGAACTCGACTCCCCGGCGCTCTCCGCGCGCAACCGGGCCAAATAGCCGCACACATACCTGCCTGCGGCCGGACCGACGGAACGACACATCAATCACCAATAAACATTAAAAAATGAAACGTCTCTACCTCATTGCATTATTCGCCCTCGTCTGCGGCGGCGCTTCGGCGCAGGAGAACGGCAACCGGGATGCGCAAAACCGCATTGTACGCGGTCCTTATGAAACCAATCGCTTTTTCGATAATGTTTTCGTCGGAGTGGCCGGAGGTGTGAACCTTTATTTCGGTGAGAACGACTCCGAAGGAAAATTCGGGAAGCGCCTGGCTCCGGCGATGGACATCCATGTCGGCAAATGGTTCACGCCTGCAGTATGTTCAATGCATTACAAAGTAGTGCTTGATTGGTATTATTGCTTCTTGCATTTTACCCAAATAGATTCGTCACCAATAGACATTTTCATTTCTGATACTGTAGAAGTCGCAGAAATGATGGTGTAAGAAGCAAATAGTTCACCTTCAACATATGTATTCAGTGTGTTTCCTTTCAAAGACCATGTTCCTCGACCTGTTCCGAAATATCCGGAGCCGTAATATGAACCGTCTGCATTGAATGTGGCGTAAGTCTTTCTGAAAGGCCAGTCAACATACGTACCAGACTCCGATGTCTTTACTGCAGTCATCTCCCAGGTTCCCACAATCATAGACTTGTCATAGTCTCCATTGTCATCATCGTCACTGCTGCATGATATGAATGCAAAAGATGCTACCACGAGGGTAAGAAGGAAAAATAAATACTTTTTCATAATGTTCTTGTTATTTTGAATTTACCAATTGTCGTTTTCATTACCAGATAAGCCATTCTTGATGCACTCCTCAATCTTGTCCATTACAACATTAGAGTAGGCATGAGCCATGACAAGTGCTTTGCAGGAAGTTTTCTTGTGAGAGTCCTTCTTGGCAAAAGGATAACATTTATCAAGTGGCCAATTCTGATCAGAACGGGTAGGGATAGTGCCTCCCATTGCACCCATCCAACCGCCACCAACGGCAACATTGACAGAATAGAATGGTACTGTGTAGGTAACACGAACCTTATTGTCCTTTATATCACATTTGATAACAGGGCGTAAATTAACGTTGTAAGCGTTAGTACCACCTGCATGTTGTGCAATACTCTCTACAAAACCCTGTGCGATGATTGTTCCCAATTCCTTGTCATTCAATTTGATGACGGAGTTCGCATCATTGAAAGTTGCGGTGAACCAATAGTTAAGCAACACATAAAGCTGATCTTTGGTCTTGCCTTCAGCGGGGATAACCTGAGTATAGGTGATGGCATTGTTCTTATCCAATGTCAACTGGGTACCGAGATTGGTTGCTGCATCAACCCATTTCTCTCCATACTTTTCTTTTGCGTACTTTTCCAACTCTTCTGCTCGAAGAATTTGAGCATCGACAGCACTGCATACAAACAATGCAGCAAGTGCAACTAAAATAAACTTTTTCATTTTTCTATATTGTTTTGATAAACATTATTCTTTTAAAAATCAAATCCAAGTTTGACGCTAACTGACTCTGTGTCATATGTAGCAGGCTTGCGAGTATAACTCATATCATATCTGCCATTGAAACGTTCAAATGTTTCAAATTCAAGTTTCTCAGCAGCATATCCTACAGATAAGCTAAGTCCCTGTTTGCTATTCAGAGCATATCTTACACCCAATGAAGCCACCACGTATAGACCACCATTATTGGTAACAAACGTTCCTCCTTTGATGTCAAAGAAAGGCGAAATCTTGCCTTTCGTGAAATTGCTGCGGAAGTTTGCGAAAACCGGAATATCTACTTTGCTATCTCTTACATCAAGTGGTATTTCCATATCACCAGTTTTGTAAGAAGACATAAAATGCAAGCCAGTACCAGCACCAAGGAATATATAAGGATTCACTTGATAGCCATGTGTTGTGTTGACTTCAAAACGACCAAAGTCATAGTCACCAATACCAACAGAATAACCTGCTTCAACGTGGCCTTTATAGCCAGATTGCATACTTTGCGCATTGCTATTGATGGCGAAAGCCATAGTAGCAGCTAAAAGAATTGCTATTTTCTTCATAACCTTATAATATAATAATGTGAAAAATCCATTTTCAGAAGGTAACTACCAACCGCAATTATCGTCATAGCACTCATCATTCTCGATGCCTTCATACTCATCACGATCGCAATAACTACTATCATGATAGTCTTCGTAAGAACAATCATGGTCGCAGTAACAGTCATCATAACCATCTTCATAGCCACGAGCATAATTTTCATGGTCTGAGGTATTATTACCAGCGTTGCGATGCGCTTTCTTTTGGCTGTTTGAAACGCCGCTTGAAAATAAGAAATCGAATAGTCCCATACCTTTTCCTATTAATGTTTAACTTCTGCTGCAAAGGTATGAATTGATTGTGCAGTCTATCTGCACAATCAAAAGAATGTGCAAAAATGATAGAAAAAAAAGCAGAAAGAACTATTTCTTCCTGCTTTAATATGTTATTTGACCAATTATAATTGCCTTAATGTATCTACAAGGTATGCTTCTTTTGCTTTCATCTTTTCACAGAAGTCTGCATAAGATGTGGACGTATGACAAATCTCAATACCTAATATATATAGTGATGCAGATGAGTCCTTCAATCGTGATTTTGGAATTTTCTGCTGTCTCTCAGACAAAGGAGCTATAAAAACTCCTTTCGAGGCCTGTAAGTTAGTGATGTATGTGATTAACTGATGAAGGTCATCACGATTAACTTTTGAAACCTTTTCATAACTTTCAAGCTTCTTGTATTTTGCATCGAGAACAATATCATCTTTATAGAAATCTGGATAACGGATTCCACTATGATCTTCAAACAAATAGATGCCACCTTTATGTTTCTTGTTTTCTGGATGCTTGAAGCCCTCTTTTTGTAGAATGGTATTCAGATACTCTTCCCAAAGCCAGGCTCCATCAAACAGAATACCACAAATCTCCTCATCAGTTTCTCCGTACTTTACTTCTTCCATTCTTAGAATTTGTAAGCAAAGGCATTGCAGGGGCTGGTATTCCGTATAGTAAGGATGACTCTTATGTCTAAGGTTCTTACCAATAATTGCACCACGCTCATTTTTGTTATATGAAGGAGTTAGTGAAATTATAGATTTTACATTGTCTATAGTTTCCTGGTCTAAACCTAATACGGATTGACCATATCTCTTTGACTTCATAAACTCAATTGTATGACGGATTAACTCTGTCATGTCATTGTCATAGGTATATTCACGAGTGGAGTATGCCACATTTCCTGCAAACGGAATGTTTTGGGCAATATGGCGTCCCCAGTCAATCGTACCTTTTAATTTTGAGTCGTTATGTTTGAAGTTCTGATACTCTCTGTATATGCCCTGGCGCATTGCGTTCCTTAGCAAGTGAGGGAACATAAACATGATAAAGTCAAATACATCCTCTTTTTCGTTGTTGTGATTAAGGTCAAAGAGATTGAATGAAAAGACCTTTTGAAGCATGTAATGTAAGAGATAGTCGTCGCGTCCTTCGTCAAAGCGGGATTTGATTTTTATCTGCAGGTTTCCAACACCGATAAACCCCATCACATTTCCTGTGGTAATACGTACCTTTTCAGAGTCACTTGTATTTAGAATGGTCATAACTGAAGCTTCACCGACTTTGTCGTCTGAATCCTCTATACTAAAGGGAAATACTAGCAGATTCTCATTTTCATGACATAATTGAGCTATTGTCTTGTCGGCAATAGGGAATAAAGCTGAGACATCTTTACGAAGAAATATCCCAGCTTTTACCTGTCCAATATTATTGTCTGTTAAGTTAATTCTCATCGACCAATTCGTTATCATTAATATTTGAGTTGCTTTCTTTGGTATTGAAGTAAGCATTTCTCAACTTTTCCATGATTTCTTCTGATTTGCGGAAACCACGGATATATTCTCTAAGCAATGGTTCGATATTCATATTCCATAGCTTTTCAAAGTTTCCACCATTATCACCCAACTTTAAGAAGTATGATGGTCCAACTTGGTAGGCCGGGCCAAGCCCTTCAATCTTGGATATCTCATTATTCAATCTTACCATTACATTCTTTGCCTTAGTGGCACATTCGAGTGTGTCGAGCATAGATTGTGTGTCTTCAGGCTTTATTTCCTTCCATGTGAATCTGCGACGCATAGCAAAGTCCATGCTCTCGATACTACGGTCTATATCATTCATTGTACCAAGAATGAATACGTTTTCAGGAATATAAAATCCTTCTGCAAATGCATCTGTTTCAGGGACAAGGTTCTGATATTGAGTCTTTACTCGAATATCTTTCTTGCCTCTATAACCAGGGTCAATGGCATAGAATAGTTCACCAAATATTTTTGAAGTCTCTCCACGATTGATTTCATCAATGATGAAAACAAAATCTTTTTTGACTACGTTACTTGCTGTTAATGTTGAAATGTTCTTTTGTTTGTACACTTCTTTAAGTACAGCCCAGTAAGCTGAAGCATGACAACCTCCGATAGCATTCCTTACTGCATCGCTAATGTTTGAAATATTGTTCAAAGACTCTGTTGTAGTAAATACTTTTGCAAGTTTTGCCAATCTGTCAAAAGAAACGGTATAAGTACGATTACTACTAGTTCCAGGAGTTTTCAGTTCTATGTTATTAAAGTCTGTAACCTTAACCACCTCCATGGATTTTCCGTTTGTTTTGAGCTTAAATTCATTTAAATCACCATTATTAATTTTATCAATAACTGTATTATATTTATCATTCAGTGATTTTTCTTCCGATAACTCAGTGAGAGTTTTTTTGCTGTCCTCCAAATTCTTGATAGCTTTTTTGCAAAACTCTTTAAAAATGCCATCTTTACGCTCAAATCCCATCTGTCCATCAGACATCATAATAGGTCGGAGCCCTTCTACAAAATCTGTATAGTCATAAGAAGGATGAAACTGCACAAAGCACATTTCGTCCTTACCACATCCCATTTCTCTTGCTATGGTCTGAGCCATAAAGGTCTTACCGGTACCAGGAGCACCAGTAAGAACTAAGTTCTTGCTCTCTTTAAGTAAGTCAATATATTTTTGATACTTCATTGCGTTGTCTATTTTTGTTTCAACAAGTTTACTTTCAATGACTTTATTGTCTATACCTGTGCTTTTTAATAATTCTCTATGATACCACAATACCGTTTGAGCAGTAAGAGGCATACTTTGAATACATCCATTTTTCTTTAATTCATTATTGATTGAGTACACCAATTCCTCCTCTTTCTCAATCTCAGGAATAACGTATTGATCCAGTAATTCGTAAAAATGAACAAGCTTGTGACCAGCCTTTCGAGGCTTAATCTCTAAAAGCTTACACAAATTCTTATATACGTCATCTTTATAAAAAGTATATTTCTGAGGATTATGTAATGTCAAGAAACAACTTATCAGGCGTTCATCGCACATTGCACTTGTCTTTTTACTGAACCTTGCTTTAATCTTATCATCCCATAATATTTTGCAACTATCAATAAATTTTTCCACTCTTTCTTGTAGGAGAATGTTTTCATCAAACAGTGCTCTAAAGAGTTTTCTATACTCTTCTGATTCATATTTCGCAAAATTTCTAATTGCAGTAATCTGTGATCTGAAGCAGAGATTGCTAAGATCAAGTGACTTTATCTCATTAGAAAAATCAGCAGCATTAGGGTCTGGGTGTCCATTTTGTTTGGACACCAATTCCCATTTATATAATTCTTCTAAGTTAGAATCACCATTTAATCCATATTGGATTTGGTGATTCTTGAATAATGTGACTATATCTTTTAAATTCATTTCGTATCTTCTATTGTTACATCAAATTTTATATCCTGGTTCCTGCAGATGTCTATTTCTGTATCGTAGGTGATAGTAGATAGGTCGTACATCTTTCGCTCACCTGGAGCGTTGTAAATAAACCATCCGTTCATAAAACCTCCATCAGGATAGATACATAGTTTCTTTCCTGCACATTCAAATGTGAGGACTCGCCAATGTGTTAGACTACGTCTTGGTGCTGATACGACAGGGGAGAGAGTACCTTCTATTCCATCCTCGTATTCCAATCCTTCAACTAACTCGTTTGCCAGGTTTTCAAGCCATGAGTCACGGTCTTCTGATGTAGGCTGATTGGCTCCAAGATTATCACGCTTTCCGTTTTCACTATTGTATCGCTCAACCAAGAACTCCAAGTTATAAGGAGAACCAATCTTCTTAATGAAGTACTTGATAGTTTGTGAACACAAGATGATAGACAGGATGCTCTTCATGTGCTCATCTTGATAAGACACATTTACTATAGATTCACTGTTAGCCTGACAATGAGCTACAAATACCTGAACAATCTGTGATGCTCTATCGTCGATGATACCGGCAAGCCCAGATGTCTTGATGATTGTTGGGTCACCATCCACGAGTTTGAATATCTTCGTTGTAGCATCCACAATATCAGTCTTTATAAACTTTGCCTTGCTTGCGAAGTTGTTTGTACGGATATAGTATATGGTGCCATTTCCCCACTTGTCATTCATTGTGATATGGTTAGGGTTGTTTGTAAAATACAATCTACCATCAATGTATGCCAAAGGGTATAGCCCATTTCCTGTAAACGGATTCTTTATTTCCATTACTTCGTTTGTCCAGCCCTTAACAGAACGAATCATGCTCATCGCTGGTGTAGGTATAGCTATATCCGTATTCTTAACTACACAGAAAGAAGTCTGCTGACCATGAGGAGCAAAATAGTTGAAGAACTGACCTTTCCAACAATGGTCTGTGCCTTCATACTCCCAGTTAGCATAGTCATCATCAACGAAAATGAACTTTTCGTTCTGTGACAATGCAAATGTACGTTCCATCTTGGCAAGAGAAGTTTCTGTAGCACTTTCTCCGAATACACTCAATACAGCATTTGGCAGAACTTTTCTTGCAGAACGTTCCTCTTCAATCCATGCCTTTGCAGCATCTATATTGATATGGTTGATATAGTGTAGTGTGAACTTGTCTATCAATGCTTCCTTGTTACCTGAACGTATTGCTGCCTCAATGATTGTATAGGCACGTTCTATAGCCGACTTCATCAAGTCCATAGCAGCCAGCTGGTTAGAATAGCCGGAACCGCCAGGATTGGCATCAAAGATACATATATGTCCATTAGGCGTAATTGTAAAGTCGAGATCAGTACGCTCTACATTCAATTCCTCAGACAAGGCTCTTGCAAAGAGCAATCCGAGAGTGATAAGCAGATCTTCTTCTTCATTACGACTATTAATCCAGTCTTTCTGGAAATGGCGTATTCTAATCTCTGTATAATCTGTTTGGATGGTATCACCCAAAACTACGTTTCGCTTGATGTAATCAGTACTGCCACATCCCAAGCACTTATTTGGTTTCGGACCTTTTCTCACGAGTGCAAAGTGATAATCTGGCTTATCCGTATCTTTTGATGCGATAGGATTCATTTCGTTTGGCAGTTTATCAGGGTCACTTGATGAGGCTGCAGGCCAGCTTTCAAGTACGGTCTTTCCGCATTTGGTACAATGACAATAGCCAAATCCTGTACCTTCATTATAATACAGTATCTGACCGTTGCCGCTTTCTCTACTGCTACGGGTATCAAAAAGATGTGGCTCAATACGATCCTGCTTCCATTCATCAGCTCCAATCAACTGAGCACTTACACGAGTATATACATTCTGGTCAAGAATTCGACTTGCCGATTCATTCATGTCTGGAATAAATTCAGCTGGTTGCAACAAGTCGAGTTCTGTACTTGCACTAACTCTCCATTTCTCTAAAGAATCCAATTCCTCTTTTGTATCAATCACAACTTGCTCACGGTTGAAGTACAGCTTTTTGAATGTTACTTCAGGTTTGAAGAAGTTGGTGTATCTGATTCCACGCACGATTCTTACCATACCGTCTCTTGCAATAGGATTGCCCGGTGCATATTGAGACAATGCAGTACGAAGAGGGTATGATGGGTTCGATGGTGTAACCAGTGTATATGATGTCTGTGATGAAGCATTTATATCAAACTCTACCACGTTCACTGGCATATTGGCATTTGGCGTAAAGCGATGAGTTGCCCAATATGAAAGCAAACGGGAAGCTAATGGTTCAATGAACTTCATTTCAAAGAATGCCTGTTGTCTTGCACTCTTTGCCTTCTTGTATGGTTCTGCATAATCCTGAATGCGCAATTCCAGTTCTGAATAGCATTTCTCGTTCATTTCACGAGCTTTGGAAACGACATACTGAGGTGGACGGCTACTAAAGATAGTACCGTCTAACAGAATTCGTATCTTTCTTCTCAAATCATCACTCAGCGACTCGCTGCATTTATTGTTAAATGCCTCATAAGGTGTACCAGTCTCGTCACCCAATCCATCCAATGGGCTAATAGGAGCATTATCAGCCTTTTTCTTTACCTTGAAGTGGTTGCTCTCACCATCAGGAACAATCTGATAATTAGTATAGTAACTGATTACTTGCTCAGTGATACTGCCACCTGCCATTCCAAAAACTCCAAACTCTCTAATGAGGAAAGAGTTAATATGGCGTTGAATCACCTGGGCACTATTCAAATCAACAGTAGGCGAGTTAACGTTGCGCATGATGACATTCTCCATAGGATTCAGCAATGTCCTTATACCTACAGCATCAGATCCACACAGTGTAACACAGGCACTACGAACCTGGCCGCGTCGTCCACTACGACCGGCTCTCTGTTTATAGTTTGAAGGCATTGGTGGGACAGAAGTCATCATCACTAATTCCAAGTCACCGAGGTCAACACCCATCTCCATTGTTGTAGAACAAGCAAGGATGTTGAGTCTATGATCCTTGAAATCTTCTTGTACCTGACGACTAATCATCTTATCCACCTGTGCTGTATGCTCAGCCTGAATGAAAAGCTGAGGGAATTGATGAATTTGAAGAAGACGATCAGAGAAAGAACCGTTTTCTCCCCATAAATCATTATTCCATAGAATCTTACGATTATCTTTAGCCCATTCTTCTATAACCTCATCAGCAGGATTTGGATTCATGCTATGGTTATGATAAGGGTAGGGAACCCATTTTTCATGAAGCTCTTCTTTCAAAGCTACTGGTTCACCGCCGATGACGTATGGTGAATAACCATGGAAGGTAATCTCTACAGGACGCAGACATTCTACATGATGTCTGCTACCAGACTGGTTTGTGTCACACAAATATACATCATCATAGAGCTTGAAACCAAGTTTGGCAAGATTGAGTCGATAAGGAGTAAAATGAACTCCATCTTTTACCTCGTCTTTGTCTTTAACTTGTTTGCGTAACTCCGTGTCATAATGCTTACCATGTTCCAGTAATTCGTATTTTAACGTCAGTTCATTCCACATGCAGTCTATAACATCCTGAATGTCTTGCTTATAACAGTTGATAGCATTCACTATTGAAATATGCTTCTCGTTTGCAATCAGTTTTGCTAACAATCTGATGATACGAGATGGATTAGCTGCCTTGTCTCTGATGACTGGTTTGTGGACAGGACGACGCATTTCCTTTTTGGTGGCAAATCTTACCGTTTGGAATATGTCAACAGAGTCCTGGTCATCCATTGTCAAGAATACACACTCACTCTGACGAGCAGTATAGTCCAGGAATAACTGCATTAAGGCGTGCCAATCCTTTTTAGAAATCTGATTTTCAGGTGATAGCTTACCATTGAATACCTCTACAGCATCTGGCAACTTTGAAGTCAATGCTGGTTGTAAGTCGTCATAGTAAGAGACGAACAAACCCATTGTTTCTGGAGTTGCTGCAGACAAAGGTCTGTGAGACAGATATTCCACCATGAGGGATAGAATATATTTGCGTTTCGTCTCTGGCTTTATATTGCCATCTTCATCAAGTTCTGGGCTCAGTTCAGAGCGTTCTGCAAACTGCTGACAGAAAATGTCTGCCAGCCTATCATTGATAAGCACATCTAAAATGTCCTGCCATGACAAGAACTGATTAGGCTTCAGTTCATTGAGCAGCGCTTGGATAGCTTTTTCATCGCTACCTTCAAGAATGTCCAGTTTCTCTTCTGCATCCTTGTGCTGAGGGTCTTTTCTACCTGTAGTATCGTAAATATTTTCGAAGTGCTTAATAGCCTCTTCCTTTGTCATACTACCAGCAGTAGCCATTCTGCATAACTCATGATACAAAGTGCCATAAACCCACAGACGTTCTTCTTCCAAGTTCTGCTTAATGGTACTACGAGCTGCCATCTGGCGACTATCTACAAAACTGATATATTGCTGCCCCTTATGCAGGTATATCTTAGATTCATCTTTTGGCTTTCCTTCTGTCATCAAGTCGAGAGTAGAAGGAGCTATCAATCTGGAGATAAAATCTGGAGCAACACGGAACTTCTGAAGTTTCTTTGCATCTTCTTCATCAGATTGTATCACATCGGCATTGTCTTCGTCCTGCTTTGCCTGTTTTGTCAGCTTCGTACCACAATAAGGGCATTGGCAATGAGCATTTGCAATGATTCTCCAACCTTTTGGCGCCGGATTGCTTGCTGTAACATTCAGCAGTCTGTTACCCTTAATAATATAAGGTATATTGTTGTCATATTCTGCATTCTCACTTTTTGTAGTACCAAATACGTAGAGAGTTTTGCCCGTATCTTCTGTGTTGTCAAGATCGAACATATCGCTATCATCCATAGTAATAGGCTGATAGCCAATGCCGTCATCATACTTCACTTCTTCTGCAATGGCAACATACTCACCGCAATGCTTACAACGACTCATTTCCAATAAGGGTGCATCGTCTTTGCTTCTCTGTCCAGATTTGTTTTCCAAATAGACACGGAAACTACCATCCTCGGTATAGTGTGAGTCTGCAAGGTCAACATACAGGCCATGGTTTGGTACACGGTAGAAGTAATGAACTTTCACACGTAAGTCTTCCAGGCCCATATCTTCTGCTTTTTGGCACATTTCGTCCAGTCGCACCAGCTTCTCCTCGATTGTATCACCTTCTTTTATCAAGTCATCGAGTTTGATATATCCGTCATGATTATCGTTGATAAGCTTAAGCCAATACTCCTTGTCCTCTTCTGGAATGACATCGATGCCTTTACGCTTACCATCCACATATTTCACCTGATTAGTCTGCAATCCGGTGATGCCAGCAATGAAATCCTTCAGTTCTTCCTTGGCATTCTCGCTACCATTTCCGATGGTTGCGGATGACGTAGCAAAGCGTACCTCGTCAGTAGTCACACCATAAGCCATGAGCACACGTCTGATAAGCATGGCAATCTCAGCGGCTCCAGCACCAGTATAGGTGTGAGTCTCATCTAAAGTAATCCATCTCAGTGTACCTTCGCCTTCCTCTTCCTGCTTTTCATGAATCAATTTTCTATCCTTATCACGCAGCAAGATATATTCAAGCATGGTTGGGTTTGTCAACAGTATATTTGCTGGATGTTGACGCAATTCGGCACGAGTGGCTATGACATGAGGGTATTTCTCTTCAATGACATTTCCAGCTTCATCCCTGGTTATACCACGGATGGCATCAATCTTACGGAGAACCTTTTTGTAGTTCTTATCCTCTTCATTAGGAAGAAACTCTGGCATATCACCATTGTAAACAGCAAAAGTGAGATTTGTTCCTGCCAGCAGTTTTTCCATACGTGCCTTCTGATCCTCCATCAGTGCATTGAGAGGGTAGAGGAAGATGGCCTGTACCTGTTCAGGTATATGATGTTCTATCAGATCCTGTACAAGAGGGAGCATGAAACACTCAGTCTTACCCGAACCTGTTCCTGTTGTTACAACGATACTCATATTCTTGCCATCAGGAGTTTTCTCCTTCAACAAAGTCTTCCAGCACTGATACTGATGCTCATAAGGTGGATAGTAAGTATCTGCATTAGGCATACATTTCTGCCAGAGTGTACCCACCATTTCTTTAGCCTCGGCTTCGTGTTCTGGATAAACAGTCTCGTAGCTGTTCATGCATTGTACCAATGGCATAGCATCCTTAGGAGCGAATACCTCAGGGATTATCATCTTCAACTGATTGATATATCCCTTTTGGCTTTCGTTCCTTGCCTCACCGCACCACATGGCAGCAAGAGTTTTCTCTACTGCTGTGCGGTTATTCTTATATAGTTCTGCAAATCTGAATTTTTGCTTCATATCTCGATATTCTAATTTTCATTTGAAACTATAGCGTGACTCATCTCGCTGAATTTATATCTGCACTCATCAAAGTCTTTCAGAAACTCTTTCAAGTTTTCATATTTACCCAAAGCATCTGGGTTGTCTTGTATGAGTTTGAGAGCCTTATCTGCAACTTCCTCTATCTTTGGCCAGACATCAAAAGTCCAGTATCTTTTTAGAAACTCTTTCAGACAACTCTCCTCTCGTTCATCCGAACATTTTGGCGTCTTCAGAAAGAATGCAGTTACAGCTTCCTTTATCTTGCCTACCTCGTCGGCATCTTCTGCCAAATCTTCAATCTGGCTGATCCACGCTTCTCTTGGTAAAAGCATCCAGTCGAAGTGGAACTCTACGGCAAACTGATACAGATTTTCAATGTCTGTATCTGTTAGCTGATAACCACGCTTCTTGACAAGAGGAAGAAATATATCTCCAATTTGTCTGCCTGCTTTCACCACTTTTATGAGTGGATTGAAGAGAAAGAAGTAGGTCTTATGCTCAGCCACAATCTCAAAGCAATATAATGCATCGACTACTATCTGCGATTTCTTACCTCCCCAACCAGACTTTACCTTTTTTATATAAGGTAAGGCATAATGCCGTGGAAACGAATTGGATTTCATGCTTTGGAATACGATGCCGTCACCTGATAGTTCGTTGCTGTTAGCTACAGCCACAGGATCCGTTTTGTAGTTCCATGCATATAAATCTTTCGGTGCATCCATAGCCTTCGATATATATACTTTCAGATAATCCAGAGGAAACTCTTCTGTAAGTTCATCTACCGGCATTTCAAGTTTGTAGTTATCTACCTCAGTTCGGGATAAGAAATAGTGCCTAAAAAAGTTGGTAATCTCCGATATT
>OGMF01002810.1_pt1 | contig 14044 bp, 16 predicted proteins | sample 1572921 | NCBI WGS metagenome assembly OGMF01 (sample SAMEA2581919, study PRJEB24529) | metagenome | biome: Human gut stool | place: China | collected 2011
AGCGCTATGCTCAAAGAAAAGTTTGGATGCTTTTTGGAATTTGCTCATTCATAGTAATGGGATATGTTAAAAGCATAGCACTGTCAAGGCGCAAATTAACCTCTCTTCATTCCTTATCAATCATCGTCAAATCAGCCTTCAAGTATTTATCCGAACATAAGAAAAAATACTTGTCATCATTTGAAAATGTAGCATTCGGATAGTGTTCCACTGCAAACTCAGCGATTTTTTGCAACGACTGAAAACTATAAATTCCAACTTTGTATCCCATGCTTTCCATATTAATCCATATATATGCAATATAGTTTCGCATAGGTGATATACAAACGGAAGACAGACCGTTTCCTGCGCGCTCGATTTTCCAATTATTAGCTGAGTACTTTAGTGACACAGCGGAACGCCACTGAATAATCTGATGATCATCGTACGGTTCATCATAAATGCGCGGGTAAACCATCAAAACTTCATCTTCATTCAGCCATCCGCCTCGTAAAATTTCTCTATTCACTCTGGCATCGTGATAGCGCAAAGATTTTAGGCAAGTACCATCTTTGTCCAGCACATCAATTCCGCAATGGTCGTCTTGTCCAGACGTTCTCAGTATAATCAGAAGCTGATCGGTATACACATCCAGAAAAAAAGACTGGTCAGAATATTCTCGCTCATAGATGCATGTACACGTTTTATCTTCAAGCGAATAGCGCCACACTCTTCGCGACTCCGTGCAAAAAAAAACGTACTTTTCATCACTGCTGAAGTACGGTCCGCCACCGTCCGTATTGACCCCCTTGATTGTTTGTCGCTGCATTTCGCAAAAAGTCTCGCCAATACGTTCATAGATAATACAAATAACAGATCCTTTTGAAGTTGCATTTATCACAAAAAGTTTGCTTTCCGAATATGACAATCCAGATATTGCATTGCAGAGTCGGCTGATTGTCTGCACAAATTTTTCTTTCTGGCAATCAAAGATTCTAAGACCTCCGCCGCTTAATATAACTTTATTGCCATCATCAAAAATGACCGGTTTGAAATACCGTACAGCTCTTCCCTGCATATATTGATGAATTTTCACAATAGCTTTCTCCTTTCAACAGTAGCATAAACACCTATAGAAGCGCATTCATCTGCAAGCGTGATACCGTTTGAATTACGGATTACTTTGGTCGATTGTTTCAATTGTATTACCGATCAATATCAACGCCGACCTCACATAAGCTTCTGCGTTATTTGCTTTTGTTCCTTTATCATATGCAAAGTCAATTATCCAATTAACCATATCTACATAGGCTGCTGTATGCATAAACCAATGCATTTGGGTCGAAACTTTCACAAGGTTCATTGGATCTGTTTCACAGTTGATATTAAGGTAACACCGCACAAATGAGGTGGTCGGCTGGGGAATGGATTTTTCGTCAGATGCAAATGCAAATTTCGAAGGTTTACTGGAGGTAAATCGAGGAATTTGCATGCCGCAGATGGCGGAAAAGACATCGCAAGACGCGCCGCCGAATTGTGCGGTGGTGCCTTAACGCTCGCAAGTATATCTCGCGCCGGTTGTGCTGAAATCATTCCCTTGGGTACGATATGGTGCATATTTGTTTGCTTCTTTGCTATACGGAGGGATTGGACACTCCTTGTTTTTGCCGCTTCCAAAGCAGCAACAAATTTTCCATATTGCTCGGTTGCCTTTATTGATTCCCATGCAATCTCATCATTTGCTGTTGTTTCCACAGATGCTCCAATAGCTAAAGTAATAGCCAAAGGAAAAGGCGATATCGAGCTAACTGAAGGTAACTCAATTTCTATAGGAGTATTAACTAATGCTGTAATTGCAATTCCAAAATTTCTCAGTTCTTCTCCTATAGACCCACAATCAATCTCCCCAATGGCGCTCGCTGTTTCATTTCCAAAGTAATCCACATTGCAAATAGGACTGTTATCTGCATATTCAAACCGATTACGAACTGGATAATTGTCTGCATTAAGGAAACGAGATACTTCCGGATTATAGTACCGACTCCGCAGATAGTACAGCCCCGTCTCCTCATCGAACACATACCCGCGATACCTAAACGGCTGCACCTTGCCCAGCGTCTCCGCCAGCTCACCGGTACACCACAGCGGCGCGCCCCACGCATCGTAGCCGTAGCTGACGACGGCATTGCCATTCTCATCCAGAATCGCAACAATGTCACCCTGCAAGCTCTTGACGTAGGCATACGCCGCGCCATTGTACACCACCACCGCCGGACGGTTCTGCGCATCGTAGAAGAAGTGCAGCTCATCCGTGCCGGAAGTCATATGTACAACATTCTTGCCATGCAGCGTGTACTTCGTCACCACGCCGTTGACCGTTTTCTGCACACGCAAGCCGTCCGCGTTGTAGACGAACTCTGCCGTCACGCCCGATTTCTGCATCTTTTGCAGCTGCCGGCCGTTCTGCCAAGTGTACGTCCACGTCCCGTCGCTCAGCGGATTGCCAATCGCATCATAGGCAATGGCGTTCCCGTTGACCGCCGTGAGCTTGTCGCGCCAGTTCGCGTCACCGCAAGTATTGGGCAGCGTTTCTATACAATTGTTCCATCAGGCTATATCTTGTGCCTTTCGTTACATTGCACAATCAATCGAGTGTTTCCCATTCTACTGTAAATACATATTTGTCAAAGTCGGATGGCTTATCTTGGAATTCCACTCGTCTACCCGCTGCGTTACAGGCATATTGAATCTTGTTTGGCGCGATTTCTGTCCGCGTCATTGCCAAATCCGGAAAAGCTGTACTTTCCCACCAGCGCGACATTTTTAATTCTGCTGGAATCCAGCTTTGAAACGAAACAGCCAACAAGCCGGTATTCGATTCACAAAACAAGTGTCCCGGATATTTTTCAGCAATGCGAATGCTCAGTTTTGAGCTTTTCTTTGTACTCAAATTGGGAATCTGCGGATATTTTTCTGCATTCACTGTGATATACCCATTATAACCATTGGGGATGGAAAGTGTTGGTACCGTTGGATATGCCGACTCGCTATGAACACACTCAACCGTCAATTTGCACTTGCAATTTCGAGGAAGCTCCAAAATATCTCGCTTATAATATAATTTGTCGTTTTTTATGACATACACCGGGTTGCATTCAAGCCATTCCTTCTCCTCCATTGTCATTTCTTTTCTTCCCTTTTCAAGAAGAGATTTACGATATGCCACTGATTCTGTCGGATTCACATTCGCTTCCCCTTTCATTATATTCTACGTACTCAGTAATTGTTAAGGCAACACCGCACAAATGAGGTGGTCGGCTGGCGGATAATTTTTCGTCAGATGCAATTGCAAAAATCGAAGGTTTACTGGCGGTAAATCGAGATTTTTGCAAGCAGCAGATGGCGGAAAAGGCATTCGTCAGATGGTTGCCGAATGAATCAGCGTTCCCGTGGTCTGATTCCCGACCTTGACCGCCGTCTGGCGACCCAGCGCGTCCTGCTCGAAGCTGTACACCACGTCGTTCGCGGCGTTCCCGTCCGTATTGTGACGGATTTCGACCAGATTCCCACGCTTTGCCTCATAGGTATATTCGTTATGTACTGTCGCAATTCCTGCTTCTGCGCCCACGTTTGCAGAAGTTTTTACAATTCGACGCAGATTGTCGTATTCATACGTCACCGTCTGCCCCTTCGCGTCGGTCACGCTCGTCGTCGTGCCGCGCTGCGGGTCGGTCTCCGTGCGCACAATCTTGCCGCGCGCGTCCTTCTGCTCGGTAACATAATTGCCGTCATCCGTGTACGAAGTCTCGCCGCGGATGAAGTAGCTCGGATTCGCATCCGCATTCTGCACCTGACTCGTCAGCGGATTTCCAAACGCATCGTAAGTGAACACACTGGCACTGCCCAGCGGCGCAATGCTTTTCAGCAACAGATGCTTCTTCTGCTCTGCTTCCGTATCGCCGTAATGGAAGGTGCTGGACACCGTGCGACCCGCGGCGGTGGTTAATGCCTCCTGTTAGTAGTGTGTTAGAAAAATGTGTAGTAGGTAAAGAAGGGGGGAATGAAAGCCAGCCCGTCGGCGGCTTGTGCGAGAGGCACAGGACGCGGCGGGCTGGGCGAGAAGTAATGTTCCTTCGCTTATAGTCGCATTGTTTATATGCTTATTAAGCATTTATTCTGAAAATATAAATTGGATGCCAATTTTTTTCATTCTCAATCGTATGAGAATCTTTTCGGCTTATCTGATTACAGTAAAAGGCAAAACATTGTGCAATATTATCATGTGTGAACAGTCCATATTCATTAATATCTTCTTTGTACGTTTGGAATTGTTGATACGTTAGTTCAGAATAGAAAGAATATTTTTTCTCGTAAGATTGCAAGAATCCGTCACCAAGCGGTGAATAATAACCCGCATTACCACAAATATCAATTCCAAGAAACGTAGTGTGCAAACCACTTGGAACGCAGTTATCATTACTCCAAAAAATCATATCCCCCTTCCATCCACAATTGCTTAACCTCTGATATAGTTCCGTTACCGACGCAAGTGTTTTCCATGAAAATTTCTTGTAGATTCCATCATGTGACTTGCAAAAATAGTCTTGAATTATTGTTCCAATATCTGCATTCTGATCAAAATCAAGTAGGTCATTGTTACGATAGATACCACGGTATTTAGGGCATTGATCATTTATTACTGCACTAAAGACTCCCACATATTGCATTTTATTTTCCTCCCAAATTAAGCAATTCGATGATAAATTCAATTGCTTCAGGTTCAATTGCAACATGAATACGTGATACGCCAATATGTATATGTGGTATGCCATCCCATGTTTTATGATTTACAACGTTAATCAGGTCATTCAGATGTGCCGAATATTCAACGCCTAATTCGTCACAAAGTCGAATCAGTTCCTTAACCATTGGTATGTAACCATCAAATACTTACTGTAGAAAATGTAATAGTACTGTAATAGTACTATAGAAGGAATATGTTCAAATGATGAGGATAGTTATGATTTTGGAGCGATGTCGACAATAATTTTAGAAAATGGATAATACTTGATTCTATAAGAATTATGCTCAATAAGAGGCTGCTGTTTTACAGTAACAAGATCAATGACGTGCTCTGCATCGTTAATACAACGGATAATGAAATATTTCGCAAACGTTTGTTCTGAAACCCTACGAGACACAGAAAAATGCGAATGACAGGACTGTATCTCTTGAACAGTGAAAGTGTGTGTAACTGATATATTTCGCATGAGATCCACTAGTGCCCAAATGCCGCGCTTCATATCACGTGAAAACACGCATTGAAAGATATAGAGCGCATATCCTAATACGATCAAGGCAGCTCCGGGTGCAACAGAAATAGTAACTAAACCAGTCAATGATAAAAGAATCGGGACCAAAAGAAACAGGGTTATTGACACCAGAGAATCAATGATCCATAGTCGACATTCTTTCCACATAAATATCCCTCTTGAATAGCTATAAATGAGCAAATAGTGAAAACTGCACAAGGCGCATCGAAAAAAAGAAAACTGTTCGGTCGCAAATCGCAATTTATCGCGTTTTTTACAACCCAAAGGCTACAGCGGAATCGCGGTTTTTGTGCATTTTTTCGGATTTGCTCGTTTATAGCTGAATAGGTTAATCGACACACGTTGCCGTAGTGGATACAAAGACGCTCAAAACAACATCTATTGTAATATCTACTTCTGAGATAATACAGCCCCCGTTTCTTCGTCATAGACGTAGCCGCGATACCGGAAGGGCTGCACAGTGCCCAGTGTTCCGGCCATACTACCTGTCTTGCTGATGGGGCGGCCCCATGCATCATACACATAGTTTACCACAGCCGTGCCAGTGCTGTCAAGAATGGCCACAATATCGCCCTGCAGATTCTTGATATAGCTGTACGGTATGTCGTTGTACACAACTACAGCAGGCTTGTTCTGCGCATCATAGAAGAAGTGCAGATTATTGCTGCTCTGGGTCATGTGCACCACATTCTTGCTATGCAGCGTGTATTTCGTTACCACCCCATTTACAGTTTTTTGCACTCTCAAGCCATTTTCATTATAAACGAAAGTGGCTGTGGTGTCAACAGACTGCATCTGCTTGAGCTGCCTACCATTTTCCCATCCGCGTTTTTAGACAGGGCAGGGATGATTGTGCTTTTCTCCTTGGAAGCACATGATTGCCCCGCTATCTGCTGCACTGTTCCGCGGATAGTTTCACCTGCTGTTGCCAAGCGCATACACAGGCGTTTCAGTCTCTGTCGAAGCGGAAACTGAATCTATTCTCGATGTTTTTCTTTGTTGCTCATACATTTCCTTTCTTTGCGTCTCTTTTGCGCATGTTTTTTCTATCGAACGGTACAAAAAAGCCCCTCGCGCCGTGCGCGGGAGCCTCTCTGTATCTTTCGACGGTATGATTCTATCACACTTTTGCAGCGTGTGCATCCGCGTTTTTAGACATGGCTTGTCTTTCTTCTCTATCCGTCACGAATTCATGTAATCCCTATCGGGTATAATTTCACCTTCCTTATTGACTTTCGCCCCGATTGGGTATAAAATAGAGTGATGATTTAAGCCTTTGGAGGTGTTTATCGTGAACAAGATTGCCCAGTTTGTCCGCGAAAGCCGCAAGGCTGCAGGACTCACGCAAGAAGAATTTGCTGTTCGTTCTGGTCTTGGACTTCGCTTTGTCCGTGAATTAGAGCAGGGAAAACCTACTGTCCGCATGGACAAAGTAAATATAGCACTTGCTATGTTTGGTATGGAAGCCGTCCCCGGCAGAAAGGAAACAGACTGATGGACGCATTTAGAGCAGGATTTGTTTATGTCGAAGATTGCTATGCTGGCACACTTTCTGAGACAGAAGATGGCTATCGCTTTGCCTATGATGCAGATTATCTAAGCAGCGAGAATCCGAGAGCAGTTTCGCTGACTCTTCCGCTGCGTGATGAGCCTTATGACTCCAGCACACTATTTTCTTTCTTCGACGGTCTCATTCCAGAAGGGTGGCTGCTAAATGTTGTCACGCGCAACTGGAAACTTAATCGAAAAGACCGTTTTGGTTTGCTGCTTGTCGCATGTCGTGATACGATTGGCAATGTAACCATTCAAGAGGTGCGCAAATGATCTGCCTTTGCTGTGGAAAGCCCATCAAGAATAAAGAAGCTGCCTCCTGCGGCTGGCATCACTCCTGCATCAAACATTTCTTTGGAACTACCAGATTACCTGAAATCACCATTTCAAACGAAGCATTAGAATGGATTGCAAATGAAACAATCAGTAAGGGCTACACTGTACCGGGTGTGCAAAAAAAATTGTCGCTGCACCTGTCCAAAGAAGAGAAAGCTCGCCTAACTTTAGTTGGTTATCCATCCGGATATATTCTAAAGCCGCAGACGAATGAGTATCGTGCCTTGCCAGAAGCAGAGCAAATGATTATGTGTATGGCCGATGCAGCAGGCATCACCACCGTACCGCATGGACTCATCCAATCAGATGGTACATATGCTTATATTACGAAGCGTGTTGACCGCATGGTGCTGCCAGATCAATCAATTCGACTGTTAGCTATGGAAGATTTCTGTCAATTAACCTATCGGTTGACAAATGACAAGTACCAAAGTTCCTATGAACGATGTGCCAAAGTCATTGACCGATGGTCTTCACAAAAGGGATTAGATATGGCAGAATTCTTTATTCGCATTGTTTTTTCTTTTCTGGTGGGAAATTCCGATATGCATTTGAAAAATTTTTCATTGCTTGAAACTGCCCCCGGCTCACAGGAATTTATGTTGTCTCCCGCGTATGACATGCTTCCTGTAAACATCGTATCAACTGACACAGAGGAAACCGCTTTGGCGTTGAACGGCAAAAAGAGCAACTTGCGCAAGAAGGATTTCTTTGCGTTAGCAGCAGCCTGCCACTTGTCGTCCGCTGCTGCTGAAAAGATGATTGAAAATTTGATTAAAAAGGTTGACGTGCTGATTTCTATTGCCGAACATGCTGAAATTCCCAATGATATTCGGCAAGCCTGCATTGCACTGCTGATAGAACGCGCCGCTGTATTTGCATAAAGAAAAGAAGGCCCTATCGGGTATAATTCTGCATTCGACATGCATTTTATCACCGATAGGGTATATTTATGATGTCAGCTATCTTTTCCAAGAAGCCAGTCTGTAAGGTTCTTTACGCGAATGCCATTATAGTTTCCTACTGTCAGGCGTTCTGATGTAAGGACTACTTTTTCGTAATTATCGCGGATTTGTGTCAATGGACGCATTTCGCGGTCAAACGTCTCCTGTGCCATCATATCAGCTGTTACCTGATAGTAGCTGTATTCGCCATGCTTCTCCGCCACAAAATCAACTTCCGTGCTTCCGAGCTTGCCAATCATCACCTGATAGCCCCGTCGCAAAAGCTCAAAATAGACTACATTTTCAAGCGTGAAGCCGAAATCGTAATTTCTGCGGGGGAGAATGTGGTTTCTCAAACCGAGATCAACAATGTAGAACTTCTTGTTGACCTTCAGAAGCTGTTTTCCCACAATGTCGAAGCGCTCAGCAGGATAAAATATGAATGATTCTGTCAGCGCATCCACATAATCATCCACCGTATTCGGAGAAACTTTTCTGCCGGAGGAAATCAGATAGTCGGTAATGCTGCGAATAGAAACAGGGCTGCCCACCACGCTTGCAAGGTATTTGGCAATTGATTTCAGCAGGGCAATGTCTGTAATTTTCCGCTTGCTCGGCTCGCTTTCGCGCCGCACCTGCCTATCTTCGATGTCTTTCACGATAACGGTATTGTAGATGCCCTCCAAATAGGTTTCCACTTTTGCTGTGGTGCGCCCCATCCGAGCGACGTAAGGCAGTCCGCCGCATTTCAAGTACTCCGCAAAGCCGTTCTCTTCGTCCATCCCTGTCATCGTCAAAAATTCTTTCAGCGAAAGCGGGAGCATCTTAATCTCCACATAGCGCCCTGTCAGAAGCGTGGCAAGGTCGCCAGAAAGCGTGTACGCATTAGAGCCGGTGATGTAAATATCCACATTGGGCTTCACATACAGACTATCCACGACCTTTTCAAAGTCAGCAACCTTTTGAATTTCATCAAGAAAGATGTAGGTGTTTTTTTCGGGAATCAGCCGTTCTTTCAGATATGCGTACAGCTTTTTGTAATCCAGCAGTTCCTCATACTCCAGTTCCTCGAAGTTTATCGAAACAATCTGCGCATCTGCAATGCCATTCTCTTTGAGCCAAGTTTGATACTGCGCCAGCAATGTGGATTTTCCGCAGCGGCGAATGCCGGTCACGACCTTGATAACTTGTTCGTCCTTCCAGCCAATCAGCTCGTCAAGATACTCTTTTCGCTCTACCACTGAATACACCTCCTGCAAGAAGTATCTCTATTATAGAACAGAATATTCTCGAAGTCAATATAGTATTCCGAAATCGGAATTTTTTTGTGTTTTCACGCAATCATATTCCCAATAGAAATCAGCCGATACCATTTTCAAATAAGAATCGCCGCGAATCTTTGTATTCTGACTAACGCAAATGAACCCCAGCATACCGCGCTGCGCATAGTATCCACAGACTGTTATTGATTAGCGCTGCAAAGTCGGTCGAATGTTAAAAGTTTTTGCATTGTAGTGCATTTACTTTATTTTTTCGCCGATTTGTGCTATACTAATGATACAGGAGGTGTACCACATGATAGATTCTCATGAACTTAGACGGCGCGACAGCTATTTGAATAAGCTGATTGGCTTTCAGGATACGGAACCAGTCAAGGTTATTACCGGTATTCGCCGCTGCGGTAAGTCCAGTCTGTTAAAGTTGATGGTTCAGCATTTGAAGGATACCGGTGTTCTGCCGGAGCAGATTATCGAGATGAATTTTGAGTCCTTTGATTTTCATAAGATGAGTGCTGACGATGTCTACCGATATGTGAAAGAGCGCATCATCGCCGGAAAGAGGATGTACCTTTTCTTTGACGAGCTGCAGCGAATCAAAGCATGGGAAGATGCAGTAAACGCTTTCCGTGTGGACTTTGATTGCGATATCTATGTTACCGGGTCGAATGCCTATCTTCTTTCTTCGGAGTATGCCACCTATCTCTCCGGACGGTGCGTAGAAATCAAAATGCTGCCGCTCTCTTTCCGCGAATTTCTCGATTTTCATGGTTTTGATGTTCGTGAAACGCAAAGTGCGCTTGGCGGGCTTCGCAAACAGGTATTCGATAAAAACAATGAACGCTATGAGTTGCGAGAGGTTTTCGCTGCCTATATGCGCTTCGGCGGGATGCCCGGCATTGCTGATGTTGGTCTGGAGCAGGAAAAGGTGCTGGCACTTCTTGATGGCATCTATTCCACAGTCGTAATCCGCGATATTCTGGAGCGAGAAACTCGCAGAGGGCAAAAGCAAATCACAGACCCTGCGTTGCTTCGCAAGATTATCCTGTTCCTTGCAGATAATATCGGCTCCAGCGTTTCTATTGCCTCCATCGGTAATATACTGGTAAACGAAGGGCTTTTGGACGATGATAAACGCAAGGGTATCCCCAGCGCACATACTGTACAAGCCTATGTGAATGCGCTGTTGGAGAGCTACTTCTTCTATGAAATCAAACGCTTTGACATCAAGGGCAAAGCCTACCTCCGCACGCTCGGAAAATACTATATCGTTGACATCGGACTTCGCAATTATTTACTGGGTTTTCGCAATCGCGACAGCGGTCACGCCATCGAGAATGTCGTTTACTTTGAGCTTCTTCGCCGTGGCTATGATGTAGCAATCGGCAAAATCGGCAATGACGAGGTGGATTTCATCGCAACGACAGCTGACGAAAAAAAGTATATTCAGGTAACGGAGTCCATGATGAGCGAGGACGTGCGCAAGCGTGAACTCGCACCGCTGCAAAGCATTCGTGATAACTACGAAAAAATCGTGTTATCTCTTGAGCCGGGACTTGATACTTCCTATGACGGCATCAAATCCGAGAACCTCATTGATTGGCTTCTCAACGAATAAGCACTGCATTTTCAGAGACACGTTCTTTGAGTCCCCGACGTAGAATGTACCTATTATAATAGGTAGAAACTCATCCAGAAATGACGAAAAGAGCCCGCCAGCACACCGTGTTATTCACAGTATGCTGACGGGCTGAAAATACTCAGTCCTTTTTCTTTACGAAGCAGCGTTTTTTATAGAACGCAATGCCATAGCAATGAATGTGGTCACTGTCATACTCATCTTCAAAATCCTTGGAGTACATTCTTTGGTCAATTTGCCGCAGCGCCTTGTCACACGCAGATTCCAAATCGCCTAATGTCATCGCGCGTTTCGCTTCAAAAATAGCCACCCGGCCATTGATCGTATCGCAGACAACGACATCACTTCGACCTTCTCCATGTTCCTTGTTTGAATCCACCTGATATCCTGCACCAGCGAAAATACCGCTCAGGAATGCGTGATAAAAGTCCTCTCCATAATCATGGTAGCTTATGGTTCGCCGTAATAGTGTGCTCACTTCCCTTGTGATTTTTTCGCAGTCGCCACGCCACACGGCTTCAAAAAGTGCATTCTTATTCCATTTAGAAGCACTTTCCTCAAACCATTCAGCGACCTCTGTTTCAAAAATCTGCTTAATTTCCAAATTCGGAATTTTCAGTGCCACCATGTTATCCGTAAGAGCTTCATTGATTTCACCATCTCTGACCCGTGTCAAATAGCCCGTCAGGTACATCATGCTCCATAGATTTTCCTCAGAGGAGTGCAAATAGTCATACGTCAGATTTTCATCCACTCTCTGTACGATATATCCGCCGCTCATCAGCGTTTCCATTTTCTTGGTAATGCTTGTGCCGGCATAATCAATGAACGAGCGAATGATTGCGTTATCACTTGTATCTTTCCAATACTCATCTGGTTCTGCATTGGAATTTTTCTGCAAATCATCAATATAGCACATCACATCCCAAGGGCAATAGACATCGGCATCACCGAAACGGTAGCCATCATACCATTTCTTTATGACTTCTTCCTTCCCCTTGATGCCTGCATCTTCAAGGATTTTATCCACTTCGCTTTGAACAAATCCATAGTATTCGTTAAGGTGAGACGAAGTAATTGTGTTCGAGACGAAATTGTTTGTGCCTGTAAAAATGCTCTCCTTTGCAATTTTCAAGCATCCAGTAACCACGGCAAGTTGAAGATACGGATTATCCTTTAATGCCTGCATAAATCCCTTCATGATTTCAAGCATTTCTTTGTAGTAGCCGTTGCTGGTTGCTTTTGCCATAGGAACATCGTACTCATCAATCAGAAGAATTACATTTTTATGATAGTGTCTGTTCAGAAACTCTGAGAGAATTTGAAGTGACCGCATCACTTCAACCTTTCCCGCATGCTTATATGCAATATTCCAAAACATCTTCTTTTCTTCTTCGTTCAGCACCGAGCTTTGCATCAGATATTCATGTTTCTTATAAAGTTCTCCAATTTCATAAGCAAACTGCTCATACGCAGTTGAAAAGTCGTTTCCTTCAACTGCCTTAAGACTCAAGCTCATCACAGGCCACTGGTTCATCCACGCATCGCAAATACCCTTTTGCTTTGAAATTTCCAGTCCCTCAAACAAACTTTTGCTATCTTTTTGAATGTCTAAGAAGCACTCAAGCGTACTCATTCCTAACGTCTTTCCAAAGCGGCGCGGGCGAGTTATTAATGTAACTTGCGTACCGGACGACTTGAGTATTTCACCAATCAGCCCTGTCTTATCGACATAGTATAGACCTTCTCTACGGATCTTTTCAAATTCGGATTTTCCCTTCGGAATGTTCAAAAAAGCCATGCTACCTACTCCCTTCCGAAGCATTACTACCGAGGCTGCTCTTGCGCATAACCCTCAAAAGGATATTGAACCTCAGTGTACTTTGATTTTACCATCTATCTCTGGAAATAGCAAGTCAATCGGACGGAATAGCCGGCGATATTTTTTTCTCAGTCCACTTGTCAAATCATTGGGCGGAGGGCAAGCAGACGAAGAAACACGATTGAAGGAGTCCAATCCATTGCTAACGTTGCGCTATCGTCCTTCTGCGCAATGCATCCAGAAAACATCTCTTTTACTTTTGATTCTTTTTCGTATTCATATTTTCCATAAGTTCCCGAATCCATTCCTCGTGCGTATCGCTCTTATTGCGAATTTCGCGGAACTCCCTGCTTAATAGGTGCTTCATCACCAATTCTTTTGGTGCATATTGCTGCTGAGCGTTCTTAAACCAGCGAATCATTCCAAGACTTGCCCACGTCAAAACGGTCTTTTTTGAGTAACCCGTCAACTGGGAAATCGCCGCCGCCGTCATCAAGTCTGGATACACGCTGATTTTCCGAACTAAAAGCCGCTGATACGCTCGCATAACTGCTTGATCATAGTTGATGGACGGATGCACAATCGGCTCACGCCCCGCTCCGCCTACTCCTGTAACACGATACCTGTCAGGATGCTTCTCCCTATCCCGAAGGAATGCCACTGCATCACTCGTTCGGATAATGTACTTATGCGTGGAATGCCCCGTATTTGTGCAAGCAATCATCCCATTGTCAAGATAGAACTTCGCCATGCGCTTGCTGATATGGCACAGTTTATAGAGCTGTTTCTTCGAAATCGTCTCCGGATACGCCTTCAAAATCGCTTTATAGTCGATGTTCTGACTCATTGCATATCACCTCATCTGTTTTACCAACACCAGACGGGTGTGCGTTGCGCGCTGTTCTCGTTCTTTTCTCTCCAATTTTCTCTCCAAACTGCCAATTTGTCTCCAAATTCGGAGAGAACAGCGTACATTTTTCGAGCCTTTGCCTCTGCTTGCCTGCCGCCTTTGCGAAGTCCAGAAACACTTGATTTTTGAACATTTTCCGGGTATGCCAACTTCCAGTTCAGCACCTGATTTTCTGCTAATTTCCACGATTGATGAAACACTCGAAATCAGTTGATCCGCAAGGGTCCGTGGGTTCGAATCCCACCGTCTCCGC
>OGMF01002814.1_pt1 | contig 14039 bp, 10 predicted proteins | sample 1572921 | NCBI WGS metagenome assembly OGMF01 (sample SAMEA2581919, study PRJEB24529) | metagenome | biome: Human gut stool | place: China | collected 2011
CGCGGGAGACGCCAGCCACCCAGAGGTGTGCGGCATAAGAGGCTTCTGCGAGGGAGATTCGTATGTATTTGCCGATATGGACGAGCTGAAAGAGCGGCTAAAGCCGCTTGCGGGCGAAAAGCTGTGCGTGCTTTCGCAGACGACCTACAACAAACGACTGTGGGAGCAGTGCAGGGAATACATAGCGCAGGCAATGCCCGACGCCGAGATATTCGACACTATATGCAGCGCTACCGCAACCAGACAGGAGGAAGCCGAAAAGCTTTCATTGCAAGCAGATTTGATGATAATTGCCGGAGGAAAAAACAGCTCTAACACCCGTAAGCTGGCGCAGGTTTGCGAAAAGCACTGCCGCACCATACAGGTAGAGAATGCCGATGAGCTGAAAAGTACGCTGGCAGACGAAGACTTATCGAAAACAAGATTTATCGGGATTTCTGCCGGTGCTTCAACCCCGGCTTATATAATCAAGGAGGTACAACAGGCCATGAGTGAAATGTTGAACAATGTTGAAGAAGAATTTAATTTTGCGGAGGAAATGGAGAAGACTCTGAAGAAGATACATAAGGGTCAGAAGGTAGAGGGCGTAGTTACCGCTATCAACGGCAACGGCGAAGTTATCGTTGACATCGGAACCAAGCACACCGGCTATATCATGCCCGGCGAGCTTACCGACGATCCTACAAAGAAGCCTGAGGACGTAGTATCTGTTGGCGAGACCATCGCGCTGATAGTTCTCCAGACCAACGACCAGGAGGGCATAGTACAGCTCTCTAAGAAGAAGGTAGACGCAGCTCTGGGTCTTGAAAAGATCGCAGCAGCTAAGGAAGAGGGCACTATCCTCACAGGCAGCGTAGTAAGAGTCGTAAAGGGCGGCCTTATCGTTGCTTCCAACGGCGTCAACGTATTCGTACCCGCTTCGCAGGCAGTAGCACGCGGCGGCAACCTCGACGATATGAAGGGCAAGACCGTAGAGTTCAAGATCCTTGAGGTCAACGAGGCAAGACAGAAGGCTGTAGGCTCTATCAGAGCCGTAGAGCGCGAGCAGAGAGAGGCTGCAAAGGCTAAGTTCTTTGAAACCGCACAGGCTGGCGACGTTATCGAGGGAGAAGTTAAGTCCATCACCGATTACGGCGTATTCGTAGACCTCGGCGGAGTAGACGGACTTGTTCGCAAGCTCGACCTCAGCTGGAAGAGAATAAAGCATCCTTCCGACGTAGTATCCATCGGCGATAAGATCGAAGTTCGCATCAAGGACATCGACCCCGAGACCGGTAAGGTATCGCTCGTATACAAGAAGGATTCCGAAAATCCTTGGGAGATCTTTAAGGCTAACTATGAGGTTGGTCAGGTAGTAACTGCTAAGATAGTTTCTATCACCTCTTTCGGCGCTTTCGCACAGATCATCGACGGTATCGACGGACTTATTCACATCTCTCAGATCGCTAATCAGAGAGTTGACAATGTTGCTGATATTCTTTCAGTAGGTCAGACCGTTGAAGCTAAGATCACTGAGATTGACCTTGATAAGAAGAGAATCAGTCTTTCCATGAGAGCTTTGCTTCCTGCTGATGCTGAGACTGACGACGAAGACTAATTTACAATGAAACAATGCGGGGGGCGTTATCAGCGTCCCCGTTTTGTTTATTAGCTACTCGATCAAAGCAGAGAAAGGTTTTGATTATGGAAGAGAAAAAGAGAAATACCCCGCGTGCCCAGCGCCCTCAGAATATGAGAAACCGCCCGCCGCAAAACCGTGTAAACGTTAATGCGAACCCTAACGCTAACGTAAACGCAAATTTCGGCAGCGGAAATAAAGACGCAAAGCGCGCAAAAAACAACAAAAAGAAGAACAATAAAAACGGCGTGAACCCTTTCGTAAGAGTGCTGAAGATAGTCGGCACGCTCGCGCTTTCCTGCTTTATGATAGTTATCATTACAGGCTCGATATTCGCGACGGCGCTTACCATCTATATACTGAATTTTGCGGATACTACCACTACTGTAAGCCTCGACGAAAACGTAGTTACCAGCAACGTTTCGAGATTTATGTATAAAAATCCCGATTACGATGAGGACGACGAGGACTCGGAAGAGTACCTGCTGTATTACGGCATAAAGAACGCCAACCGCAAGGCGGCTTGGGTAGACCTCGAGCAGATACCTTCTTACGTTCAGGACGCTTTCGTTTACACTGAGGACGAGCGCTTTTATTCGCACGACGGCGTAGACTTTAAGCGTACATTCGTAGCTATCGCGAAAACGCTGCTCGGCTCGCAGCAGGGCGGTTCTACCATCACGCAGCAGACGATAAAGAACATCACCGACGATGACGCGGCGCTCGGCGCTGAGGGCGTAGAGCGTAAGATACGCGAAATATTCCGCGCGATAAACGTCGAAAAGGTGTACACAAAAGAAGACATCATCGAAGCGTACCTAAACGTTATCGAATTCGGTACTTCGGTGGACGAGATAGTGGGCATACAGGCGGCGGCGAACTTCTACTTCAAGAAGGACGTTTCCGAGCTGAACCTTGCGCAGGCGGCATCGCTCGCGGGCATGATAAAAGGCCCCGCTATGTATAATCCGCTGGAGCATAAGGATAAAAACCGCATACGTCTTGACTACTGTCTTGACAAAATGCTGGAAAACGGCGCTATCTCGGACGATGAGTACGACAAGGCGCAGAAGCAGGCTGACAAGCTCAAAGTTTACGGCGACCACGATTTCTCCTCAGTAGAGGAAGAGAATGATATTCCCGACGATCAGGGCCCGACATCTTGGTTCATGGACGCCGCTATAAATCAGGCGATAACCGAGATCTCGGAAGTGAAGGGCATCTCTTGGGACGAAGCGCAGACCCGCCTTAACGAGGGCGGCTACACCGTTTACACCACTGTGGATATAGATATGCAGGAGAAGATGGAGGAGCAGATGCGCGATAACTCCAACTTCCAGACATGGAGCTTTGACGGCGACAAGCTGAAATCAGGCTTTATCTGCATGAACTACAACGGCGAAGTGCAGGCGATAGTCAGCGACAGAACCAAGAAGAAAAAGAGTCTTATATTCAACAGAGTAACGCAGGGCAGACGTTCGCCCGGTTCGTGTATCAAGCCGATAGCTTCCTACGCGCCCGCGTTGGATCAAGACCTGATAACCTACTCCTCGCTGATAGTGGATGAGCCTATAGAGATAGACGCCGATAACGACGGACAGAATGAAAAGTGGCCTGTAAACTACTCGGAATACGGCGAGAGCGCTAACTGGTCGGGCAAGAGCTACACCTCTTGGCAGATGATAATGAAGTCGCTCAACACCGCGCCCGCGCAGCTCGTACAGAAGATGACCCCCGCTTACTGCTTCAATTTCCTCAAGGAAAAGCTCGACGTTACCACCCTTGACGATGATTACGACCCCGACTACTCGGCTATGACCGTCGGCGGTATGCATCAGGGTATGTGTCTCGAAGAGCTGGTAGGCGCTTATATGATATTCGGCAACGGCGGAAAGAAGTATGAAACTACCTACATTTCCAGCATAGAGGAAGCCGACGGAACAGTTATCTACGAGCACAGCGACGGCTATAAGCAGGCTGTAAGCGACTCGACCGCTTACGTTATGAACAAGATGATGCAGAAGGTAGTCACCGAATCGGAAGGTACGGGACGCTATGCACGCCTTAACAATACCGTAGTTGCCGCTAAGACGGGTACTTCGTCTGACTGGGTAGACTTGAACTTCGTAGGCTGCACGCCCGACTATGTGAGCGGCGTATGGATAGGTTACGAGAAGTGGAAGAAGATACCTACCGACCAGTACCAGAACATCGGCGCTATATGGAAAAACCTCTTCGGCGATGTTGCTGAAAACGAAAAGAACCACGATTTTGAAATGCCCGACTCGGTAAAGGAGCTTCGCTACTGCACCAAAACGGGACTTATTGCAGGAGATTACTGCGGCTCGACAGACGTAGGCTACTACAAGGCTTCGAATATCCCGCAGACCTGCTCAGGCTACCACGGATAATTTCTTCGCAGCCTGTATCACAAAAATATTGCGGCTGCCGCACCCGTAACGACGATGTTACACGAAAAAGTGCGGCAGCCTTTTTTGTCAGGAGAGATGTTTTTATGCAGAAGATAAGACTTTGCTGCCCCTGCCATTTCGGACTGGAAAGCGTGCTGAAATTTGAGATAACAAAGCTGGGCGGCAAAAACCTTACCGTTACCGACGACAAAATATCGTTCGACGGCGACCCCGCTTTGATAGCTAAGGCGAACATCTGCCTTGCCACCGCAGAGCGCGTGCTGATAGAGCTGGGAAGCTTCCGCGCGGAAACTTTCGAGCAGCTCTTCGAGGGCACATACGCGCTGCCTCTGGAGCAGTACATCGGCAAAAACGACGCATTCCCCGTAAAGGGTCACAGCCTTAACTCAAAACTGCACAGCATACCGCACTGCCAGAGCATCATCAAAAAGGCGGCGTGTAAGCGGCTGGGTCAGAAATATAACATGGAATGGCTGGCAGAGGACGGCGCTTTGCACCAGCTTCAGTTCAACATAATGAAAGACGTATGCACCATCTACCTCGATACTACGGGGCAGGGTCTGCACAAGCGCGGATACCGCCGCACCTCAAACGCCGCGCCGATAAAGGAAACACTGGCGGCGGGCATAATCGACCTCGCACGCGTGCGCGCGGACAGTGTAGTCTGCGACCCCATGTGCGGTTCGGGAACTTTCCTCATCGAGGCGGCTTACAAGGCGCTGAACGTTGCGCCGGGTCTGCGCAGAAGCTTCGCGGCGGAGAAGTGGGATCAAATCCCCGCCGAGCTTTGGCGCTTTGAGCGCGCTGAGGCTATGGAGAAGCTCGACCGCGAGGGAACTTTCCACGCCTACGGCTCAGACATCGACCCAGCTTCGGTAGACCTCAGCATCATGAACGCGAAAAAGGCGGGCGTGGCTTCAAAGATAACCGTAAAAGAGCAGGACGTTATGAAATTCACCCCGCCCGAAGGCTCTATAACTATCTGCAACCCGCCCTACGGCGAGAGAATGCTTGAGATAAAGCAGGCGGAAGAGCTTTACAAGCGCCTTGGCGAACGCATAAAGCCCGACTCTTCGCACCCCGCCGTGATAATCTCGCCAGACGAGGACTTTGAGAAATTCTTTGGCAAAAAGGCAGACAAAAAGCGCAAGCTGTATAACGGCATGATAAAGTGCAATCTTTATATGTATTTCAAGTAAACGGAGGATAAAAATGTCAGCAAAAATATCAGCAGTAGTTTTTGATATGGACGGCGTTATCTTCGATACCGAGCGCCTCAGCCTGGAGTGCTGGAAGCTGCTCGCCGACCGCGAGGGGCTTGAGGGCATAGAGGAGGTATGCAAGCGCTGTATCGGCAGAACTACGCCCGAGAGCATAGTTATCCTGCGCGAGGCTTACGGTGAGGGACTTGACGTCGCCGGTCTGCGCGCCGAGCTTTCCGCCCTGATGCACAAGACGATAGCCGAGCGTGGCATGCCGATAAAGACAGGCGTGCGCGAGATACTCGACTTCCTAAAAGAGAGCGGCGTGCCTACCGCGCTGGCTTCATCTACCAGATATGTTACCGTGACGAGCCAGCTTGGCGACGCGGGATTTCTCGACTATTTCAGCGTTGTAGTAGGCGGAGATATGGCTGAGCACGGCAAGCCCGCGCCCGATATTTACCTCGCCGCCTGCGAAAAGCTGGGCGCAGACCCCGCCGAGGCGATAGCCGTAGAGGACTCGTACAACGGCATACGCGCGGCACACGCTGCGGGAATGAAGCCCGTAATGGTGCCCGACATACTGCCGCCCGACGACGAGATGCGCGAAAAAGCGGTGCACATCTGCCGCGACCTGCACGAGGCGCGCGAAGTGATAGCCAAAATGCTTGCGCAATAAAATTTTGAAAAAGCATTGCAAAAAGCGCGGCTTTGTAGTATAATGTATAGTGTACTCAATTTTACAGACCATTTGACCAGGAGGTAATTTACATATGTGTGGTTTCGTTGGATTTACCAACCATATAAACGACGCTTCCATCGTGGTGGAAAAAATGATGGACAGAATAGCTCATCGCGGCCCCGACCAGGCGGGCAAGTACGTTGACGAAAAGGTGGCTATGGGCTTCCGCAGACTTTCCATAATCGACCTTTCCGAGCTGGGCAGCCAGCCTATGTTCAACGAGGACGGCTCTGTCGCCATCACTTTCAACGGCGAGATATATAATTTTCAGGAACTGCGCGAAGAGCTTATCGCAGCGGGACACAAGTTCAAGAGCAAGGCTGATACCGAAGTGCTTATCCACGGCTACGAGCAGTGGGACTACGAAACGCTGCTGAATAAGCTGCGCGGTATGTTCGGCTTCGTTATCTACGATAAAAATAAAGACTTAGTATTCGGCGCGCGCGATTTCTTCGGCATAAAGCCTGTGTATTACGGCAAATTCGGCGAAACGCTCATGTGGGGCAGCGAGATAAAGAGCTTCCTCGAGCACCCCGAGTTCAAGAAAGAGCTGAACACCTCGGCGCTCGAAAATTACCTCACCTTCCAGTATTCGCCCACCACCGAAACGTTTTTCAAGAACGTATACAAGCTGCCCGCGGCGCACTACTTCACCTACTGCGGCGGCAAGCTCGATGTAAAGCGCTACTGGGAGATAAAATTTACCCCCGATGAAAAGCCCGAGCTTGAAGACTGGGTAAACGACATTACCGATACTTTCAAAAACAGCGTTTCGGCGCACAAGATAGCCGACGTTGAGGTAGGCTCGTTCCTTTCGAGCGGCGTTGACTCCAGCTACGTTGCCGCTGTCGCAAACGTCGATAAGACCTTTACCGTAGGCTTCGGCGAGGACGAAAAGTACAACGAGATAGGCTACGCTAAGGAGTTCTCAAAGTACATCGGCAAAGAAAATACCTCGCGCGTTATCTCCCCCGAAGATTACTGGGGCAATTTCGCGAAGATACAGTACCATATGGACGAACCGCTCGCCGACCCCGCTGCGGTAGCCCTCTTCTTCGTCTGCAAGCTTGCTGCCGAAAAGGTAAAGGTAGTACTCTCTGGCGAGGGCGCTGACGAGATATTCGGAGGATACAATATCTACCATAACCCCGACGATATGGCGAGCTACGAGAAGATACCGAAGCCGATAAGAAGAGCCGTAGGCAAGGCTGCTTCGCACCTGCCGCATAAACACGGCGTAAACTTCCTTATCCGCGGCGGTCAGGACTTGCAGGAGCGCTTTATCGGCAACGCGTATATGTTCACGCCGAAGGAGCGCAAGGAGCTGCTGAAAATAAACACCTCCGCCCCCGACCCGCAGGCTATCACCAAGCCTTTTTACGATAAGTGCGCTGATAACGACCCCGTAACGCAGATGCAGTACCTAGACCTGCACCTTTGGATGACGGGCGATATACTGCTGAAAGCGGATAAGATGAGCATGGCTCATTCGCTCGAGCTGCGCGTGCCTTTCCTCGATAAGAAAGTAATGACGCTTGCTGAGCGCATACCGAAGAGATACCGTGTTACAAGCGAAAACACTAAGTACGCTATGCGCCTTGCCGCGCTGAAAGCCTGCCCGCCGCAGACCGCAAACAAGAAAAAGCTCGGCTTCCCCGTGCCTATACGCGTATGGCTGAAAGAGGATGAATACTACAACGTTGTAAAAGATAAGTTCCTCTCGGCAGACTCGCAGAAGTTCTTCAATACCGATAAGCTGGTAGAGCTGCTCGACGAGCACCGCGCAGGTCATTACGACTACTCGCGCAAGATCTGGACGGTATACACCTTCCTCGTATGGTACGACGTATACTTCAATCAGGAAAAGTGATACAAACATACAGACATAAGAAAAGACCGGTGCTCAGCCGGTCTTTTTTCGTTACTTGTTCGCGTAGGGGTCGATGAACGAAACGGGGTCTATCCACTCGCCGTTCTTTTTTAGCCCGAAGTGCAGGTGCGGGCCGCTCGCCTACCGCGCCGATAACCTGCCCCGACTGCACCTTGTCGCCCTCCTTTACCGAAACGGCTGAGGAGAGATTGTAGTAGTAGCCCATAACGCCGCTGCCGTGGTCGATGATAACGGTGTAGCCCCAAAGCGCGTCTTTCTCCACCTGCGTTACCTCGCCCTTGTTCATAGCCTTTACCGGCGTGCCCGCTTCGGCGGAGATGTCTACGCCGTCGTGGGTTTTCCAAACGTTCAGCGTTTCGCTTTTCACAAGCTCGCCGCCGCTGAACGGCTCGAGAATATCGCCGTTTACGGGCATGACGTTCGGCTGGGTCTTTTCGTCAGGGTCTTCCGCGCGGGAAGATGAAGAAAAGTCCTTTGCCACGCCGCTCTGCTTATTGTCTGCCTGCGCGGCAGAGTCGGAAAGCGATGAAAGCCCGCTTTGGGAAAACGAATAGTCGAAGCTTTTCTCAGCGTTTTTTACCGCCTTGCCGTAAGCCGCAGCGCCTGCGCCGCCCGCCGCCAGCACTACCGCCGCGAGGGTGATGTATGCGCCTTTTCCGCCGATGAGCTTGGCGATCTTACTGTCTTTGATAGATCTCATGATATTTTTTCAAGCCTTTCCCCGATTTAAAATTCTTAGCGGCTTGCCGCACGGGCGGTGCGCGAAATCGGAAAGCGCAGCCCCTTTGGAAATATTATGGAGCATACAGGGAAATTTTATGCAATAATTTTTCGCCTAAATTTTACAAACTTCTCTAAAAACACTTGATTTTTAATGTAAACAATGCTACAATAAATACTGAAAGGCGGTGCATTACTTATGATAAGAGTGGCAATAGCGGACGACGAAAAAAACATCTGCGATACCATAAGGAAATATATAGGGGAGTATGTTACCACCTCAGATATGGATTTTGAAGTAAAATGCTTCACCTCCTGCGAGGAACTGATGAACGCCGTTATGCGCGAGGATATGTATGATCTGATCTTTTTAGACATAGAGTTCTCTAAAGACGGCGGGGAGATGAACGGTATAGAGTTTGGCAAAAGACTGCGCTCTATATGGCGAAACGACAACGCGGCGATAGTTTACGTTACCTCATACAAGGAATACGCCATCGACGCGATAAAGATACGCCCGTATGACTACATCGAAAAGCCTGTGCGTTACGAGCGCATGAAAGGGCTGCTGGATTCTTATGTTGCCGATTATAAATTCGGCAAAAATGTCTTTGAGTTTCTTTCAAATAAGATAATCAACCGCGTTGCCATCTCAAACATACGCTATTTTGAGAGCGACGGCAGAAGGCTGGTAATACACACTTTGAATAACGACTATAACTTTTACGGTAAAATGGCTGATATAGTGCGCGATCCGCGTTTCAGAGATTTTGTGCGGATACATAAATCATATCTGGTAAATATCAATTTCGTTGAAAAATTCACGTCCGCTTCTGTGATAATGATAGGCGTGAACAGCGAACAGCTGCCCGTAAGCAGGGCGAACAGAATGGAGATAACTGAGAAACTCATGAGGAGGAAATAAGGAGTGCAGACATTATTTTATTTGTTTTCCAACTTATTTCATATATACGGTATGTATATGTTCGCAAATGTATTTTTTCAAGAGCGCAGCAGAAGCCGCAAACTCGAAGCCGCCCTATATACCGCGTATTTCGCGATAAACAGCGGGGCGTACCTGCTGTTTCACAACTGGGCGATAACGCTTGCCTCAAACATCCTGCCCTTTTTCGCGATAACTTTTCTTTATAAAGAGGGCATGATCCGGCGGGTGCTGAACGTCGCGGCGATATACGCTATCACGATGGGCTGCGACGTGCTTGTCATGACCTTGCAGAATATGATGCATATAGAGTCGGCGGTATTCAGCGAGGGCTTCGCGACATCGCTGGTGATAATTGCGGCGGCAGACCTCAGCAATAAGTGTCTGCATATGAAGAAAGACATTCTCGGCAAAACGCCCGCTATGTATTACGTCACGCTGCTTTTCGTGCCGCTGGGCAGTATATTCATAGCCTACTTTGCCGCTAAGGGTCTGAACGCTGTTTCGCTCATCACCGCGGTGATACTACTGCTGATAAATATAGACATTTTTTACCTGTACGATAACGTGATAGACCTCTTCTCTGAGCGCTGCGAAAGAGAGGTAATGGAGAGCCAGAACAAGGCTATACAAAACCAGCTGGATGTAGTTCAGCAATCTCAGCTTCGCATACGCTGTTTGAAGCACGATATGGACAACCATCTGCTGCGGCTGAAAGACCTGATAGAAAAGGAAAAGTACGCCGAAGCGCTGGAGTATCTGGAAACTGTGAAAAGCAGCACGGCGGCGGATAAAAAGCTGATAGACAGCGGCAACGACCTTATCGACAGTATGCTCAATTACAAGCTTGCGCGCCTGCACGATAACATAGAGCAGAAGTACGATATAGTAGTGCCGAAAGACCTAAGCTTCACCGAATTTGACCTGAACGTAATAATAGGAAATCTCGCCGACAACGTGCTCGAAGCGCTCGACCAGCTGCCAGCTGACGAGCCTAAAAAGCTGGAGATAAGCATTCGTTATAAGCAGGGGTATCTTAAAGTGTATTTCGGCAACACCTTCGACGGCATAATGCCAGAGGACGGCAGCCGCAAGCGCGACCACGATAACCACGGCTTGGGTCTGAAAAGCGTGGAGCGGATAGTTCACAAATACGGCGGCGATATGCGCGCCAAAGTTTCCGATAACTGGTATGAGATCTCGCTGATAATGTACGCAGCGTAAACTAATGTAAATTGGCACAATATATATAAATATGAAGATTTTGATAACCCAGCCGCTCGCCAAAAGAGCGGCTGAATGTTATTTTTGACATTTCCCCGGCAGTTCACTACATTTCAGCAAACAAGTTTTAAAAAATAGTGTATAATGTACATACAAATTGAAAACTTGGGAGGTGAAAAAATTGAAGAGCAAACTTTTTAAGATCAGCACCCGCTTAGGCAAGGTTTTCGCGGCACTGGCTATGGCAGTTACCATCTCTAACGTAAACTCCACCTGCGTATTTATCTCGCACCAGCCCGAAATGCCTGCTGAGAGCAAGAAGCTCCGCAAATTCTGATGTTTGAGAAAACCGCAGATAAGCTTACCCGCGGGCTTTGCGGCAGGGGAGTGATAGCCGAGAGCGAAGCGGCGCTTTACCGCTACGGTTTCGATATGGCGCTCACCATGCTGCTCAACATCATAAGCACCGCGGCAGTAGGGCTGATCTTCGGCATGGTATTTGAAAGCATAGCTTTTCTGGTCTGCTACATACCGCTGAGAAGCTATGCCGGAGGATACCACTCTGAAACTCCGCTGAGGTGCTATTTTTTATCGCTCGCGATGATAGCCGCGGTGCTGTCTGCGCTGAAACTCCTGCCGTTTGGTGCGGCGGGGTACGCTGTGATCATGGCGGCTGGCGCGGCGCTCTGCGCGCTGCTTTCCCCCGTAGAAGACCACAACAAGCCGCTCGACGAAGCCGAGGTGCGGGTATACCGCCGCCGCGCGCTCACGATACTGGCGGCAGAGGTCTGCATATGGGCGGTGACGGGGCTGCTGCTTCGCTTTAAGTGCGGGCTGATACCTATGTCCGTGTTTACCGAAGGGCTGATGCTCGCGGCGGGCAGGATAAAGAATGCACGTCTGAAAAAATAAAACACTGTCTGCAAATGACAAATGACTTATGAGAAAATATCCCGCGGGGCTGAAAACGCTTTGCGGGATATTTTTTGCGCGCTATTGCAATTTTGAGATAAACGTGTTATAATTGTATTATGACAAAATCCCTTTGAAAGGAAATGATACATGATGAATAAGAAAATCGCTGTTATAAAGGGCGACGGAATAGGCCCTGAGATAGTTACCGAGGCTATGAAGGTGCTCGATAAGGTGGCTGAAAAGTACGGACACAAGTTTGATTATACTCAGCTTCTTATGGGCGGCTGCTCTATCGACGTCAACGGCGTGCCGCTTACCGACGAAACCATCGCTGAGTGCAAGGCGAGCGACGCCGTGCTGATGGGCTCTATCGGCGGCAACACCACAACCTCCCCTTGGTACAAGCTTCCCGCTGACCTGCGCCCCGAAGCAGGTCTGCTAAAGATACGCAAGGAGCTGGGTCTTTTTGCTAACCTGCGTCCCTGCCTGCTTTACCCGCAGCTTTCAGGAGCTTGCCCGCTGAAAGAAGAGATCTCGGCTAAGGGCTTCGATATGCTGATAATGCGCGAGCTTACGGGCGGACTTTACTTCGGCGCACGCAAGACCGAGGAAGTTGACGGCGTTATGACCGCGGTAGATACCCTTTCCTACAACGAAAAAGAGATCAGACGTATAGCTGTAAAGGCTTTCGAGGTAGCTATGAAGCGCAGAAAGAAAGTCACCAGCGTAGATAAGGCGAACGTTCTCGATTCCTCGCGCCTTTGGAGAAAGATAGTTACCGAGGTGGCGGCGGATTACCCCGAGGTAGAGCTTGAGCATATGCTGGTAGACAACAGCGCTATGCAGCTGGTTCGCGACCCCGCGCAGTTCGACGTTATGGTAACTGAAAATATGTTCGGCGATATTCTTTCAGATGAAGCTTCTATGATAACCGGCTCTATCGGTATGCTGCCCTCCGCAAGTATGAACGAAACTAAGTTCGGTCTGTATGAGCCGAGCGGCGGATCTGCACCCGACATCGCAGGTCAGGATAAGGCGAACCCGATAGCTACTATACTTTCGGCGGCTATGATGCTGAGATATTCTTTCGATATGACAGAAGAAGCCGACGCGGTAGAGGCTGCCGTTACCAAGGTGCTCGAAGAGGGCTACAGAACAGGCGACATAATGTCTGAGGGCTGCAAGCCCGTAAGCTGCTCGCAGATGGGTACGCTCATCGCAGAGAGAGTTTGATACAGACTTCACAACTGAAAAACACAATGGAGCGCTTTCGCCCGCAATAACAAGCGGCGCGGGGGCGCTTTTTTGCGGTGGGATAAAAAGTTGCGTAAATTCATAAAAATACTATTGATTTTATCGGCGTTATGTGGTATGATATAATGTGTATTTCTGTATGCAGAAACGTGCGGATATACATATTATGTAAACCAACGAGGATAACTATAAGCAATATACACAACAGTCCGAACAGGAGGTAAATTATCATGTGCGGAATAGTAGGATATGTAGGAAAGAAAGATTGCACAAAAGTGCTGCTAGACTCGCTGAAAAAGCTGGAGTACCGCGGCTACGACTCGGCAGGAGTGGCTGTTTTTGAAAACGGCGAAATAAAGATCTCAAAATCAAAGGGCAGACTTGCCGTACTGGAGCAAAAGCTGCAAAAAGAGGGCTGGATAAACGGCACCTGCGGCATTGGTCACACCCGCTGGGCTACCCACGGCGAACCCTCTGACATAAACTCTCACCCCCACGGCAGCGCAAGAGTTACCATAGTACATAACGGAATAATCGAGAATTACCAGAAGATAAAGGCTTTTCTGATAAAGAAAGGCTATACTTTCGAGAGCGAGACTGACACCGAAACAGTTGCAAAGCTGCTCGACTATTACTACGAGGGCGACCCCATGGCGGCTATACAGAAGGTGCTGGGCGAGATAGAAGGCTCTTACGCGCTGGGCATGATGTTCAAAGATTTTCCGAACCGCGTTTACGCCGTGCGCAAGGATTCTCCGCTGATAGTAGGCGTTGGCGAAGACGAGGCTTTCATAGCTTCCGATGTGCCCGCTATAATCAAGTATACAAGAAATTATTACCTTATAGATCAGGACGAGATAGTGGTCCTCGACGACGGTAAAGCGGGCATTTACGATATTCACGGTATGCCCGTAGACAAAGAGCTAATGACCGCCGACTGGGATATGGAAGCGGCTGAAAAGGGCGGCTACCCGCACTTTATGCTCAAAGAGATAAACGACCAGCCTACCGCTATAAAGACCACCATCACCCCGCGCATAAACGAGGGTATGCCCGACCTCAGCGAGTGCGGAATGAAGATCGGAAGAGCGTCGTGTA
>OGMF01002836.1_pt1 | contig 13933 bp, 11 predicted proteins | sample 1572921 | NCBI WGS metagenome assembly OGMF01 (sample SAMEA2581919, study PRJEB24529) | metagenome | biome: Human gut stool | place: China | collected 2011
TTTCCCTACACGACGCTCTTCCGATCTCACACCGCAAAGAGCAAGGATAAACGTAAACGCCGCCGCCAGCGACAAACCGTTGAAAAATTCCTTACCGAACCAGATTTGCGAATCGTTGCTCAATCCGGAACCCATTGCAAGGCTGCGGTTGAAGAAGTCGATAGTGTTGGCAATGCTCAGCGCGTCGTACATTTCGAAGCAGTGGTTGATAAGTTCGCGGTGAACGACGCGGTAGGTACCGTTTGTCATGTTTCCGTAATCCTTGTCCCACTCTACAGTGTCGTATTTTTCGGCAGAGCCTGCAACTTCGTTGATAAAGCGTTTGGAGATTACTTCCACCGCCGTTGTATCCGTCTGGTAGCGGAATGCGCCTTCGTCGTAGTAGGCGTAGGACATTGCCGCGTTGCAGTTGAGTTTGGCAAACTTGTTTGCTGCGGAAATCTTGATGTAACCGCTGTTGTACACAGCCTTGATAATACTATTCTGGTAACTGTCGCCCGCCATGTCGGCAGCCAACGTGATTACGTTGCCACCGCCTGCCGAGTGACCGATTGCGCCGAAGCGGTTTTTGTCGCAGAACTTGAAGTCGTCGCTGTTGTTGTAAACGTATTGTACAAGGTACTCTACGCCGTTTGCGCCTGCCGTCGAGTTTGCCGTGGTAGAACCTTGCGCGCCGGGGTCAAGCGTAAACACCACTGCACCTCTGCGAGAAAGTTCGATGCAGTACTGCGCCATTGTCGCCTTGGTACGCGTAAAGCCGGGCAAAACAAACACAACGGGCGCGGGATTTTCTTCTGTGGCGGTGTTTGGCACATACATCGTTACGGCGTAACTGCCGATGCTGACGTTGCCGTCCACGTCGGTTTCCTCGCCGATTACGTACTGTTTGCCGTGGATTTTGCCTTCGTTGTAGGACAGAGTCATTTCTCTGGTCAGCGTGAAGTCGCTTACGCTTACGCTGAAGCCCGACGTTTCGAAACACATCGCCGCAAAGGAAAACAGGAAAATTGCCACCAGTGCACAGCACATCACAATGAAGGACGGTTTGCGGAAAAATACCTTTTTAGTTGTTTCGGCTGTCGTTTCGGCTGTCGTTGCCGTCGCGATTTTGTCGGAGACAATTTTATCTTCAAATTTGCCCAGATATGCAATTTCGCACAGCACAAGCGAAACAGGTGACAGCACGCACAAAATTCCGCACACAAGCAACGTTATGTTTTGCTTTTCGTTAAATTCCGCGCTATTCATGTTGTCGCGGATTGACATAATCACGAAGCCGTCGTACAGCGTGATAAGCGCAAACACCGCAAACATCCAGTACAGATTGTTTGACAGCGCAAAGAAGCATGCAGCAACAACAAACCACAGTGCAGTAAATACGTAACTGCAAATTGCCGCCGCCTTAAGAAGTTTAGCTTTGATATTCATTATTCAGCACCTCCTTGGGTGGAAGCGACGAACACTTGTTCGTACATAAACTGCCACAAAAGCGTTGCAAGTTGATTGGGTTTATCCTTATGCAACAAAGCGATAAATCTACCGTCCGTCATGTAGTCTGTAGAGCCGAGCTTGATTTTTTCAAGATTGGTAAGATTTCCGTCGCTGTTTACGTTATTTCCGCAAGCAAGCACGAAGTCAACCGTTTTTTCCGAATTATTGACGGAATTTACAAGAGCAGCGACGTTTGTAACATCGGTTTCGACTTTCCAGTTGATTGTAATCGTAGTAAGGTCAACGCCTTTACTTGTCAGATACGCTTCAAAATCAGCCTTGAGTTTGTCGATTTGTTCGGTAGTAATCCATTCACCCTTTTTATTGTTCCAAATCGATACGGTCAATTCTTTGTCTGTAATGGTAAGTGCTGTGTCGGATTCGGGATAATCCTGTCCGCTGATAAACTTGTACAGAACTTTGGCAAGCAAGCGCGGATTGTCCTTATTAAGCACGGCGATGTATCTGTTGGCAGCCATGTAGGGGCTTTCGGCAACCTGTAGTTTTTCAAGGTTTGTAAGGTTGCCGTCGCTGTTTACGTTTTTACCGCAGGCAAGTACAAAGTCTACGTCGCCGGCAGCTTTTACAGCAGCAACAAGAGCTGCAACGTTGGTAACGTCCGTTTCGACACGCCACGTAATTGAAAGAGTCGATACATCCAATCCCTTTTCCGTAAGGTACGCCTCAAAGTCCGTCTTGAGTTTAGCGATTTGTTCTTCGGTAATCCATACGCCCTTGGTATTGTTCCAGATAGATACGGTCAATTTTTTGCCGTAATCGACGCTTGTATCGGGAGTGGGCTCAGGATCCGGCGTAGGCGTAGGGTCGGGATCGGGGACTACCGGCGTATCTGCCACGTCGTAATCCTTGGTTGCGCCGCCTTCGCCTGCGTAGGTGGACAAAATCCACTGGTAAACCTTGTTTACAACTTCGCTGTCGCTGAGTTTTGCGGTGTAACGCGCTTTGCCTGCGCCTGTCAGCTTGATGTTGCCGTAGTTTTGCAGGAAGTCAACGCCACGCTTCATGCCGCCCGTGCCTTCAATATTGCTTGCCGCAGCCCATCCGACCATGATGTCGATGTCGCCGTCGTCCATAATTGCTCCGCAAGTGGGACCGACGTTACCTGCGTAACCGCGCACCACGATGTCCATGCTGTCGGGCGTGTAGCCCTGTGTTGTCAAAAATGCTTTAAGCGCGGTCAGAAATTCGTCCATTACGCCCTGATTGAGACCGGATGTCTTTTCCTTGTCGTACCAAGCAACGGCGATGTCGTGACGAGGTTGCACGCCAAACACTGCATACAGCGTAATTTTACCGTCAACGGCGTAGTCCTTTACGTCGTCGTAACGGATAAGACCTTTGTTTTGCGACAACGCCACGTCGGCGATGTCCTTGCTTTGCCAGTCCTTGTCTGCCGTCCAGCCCAAAAATACATCACCTTTGGGTGCTTCGGGAACGGGAACGATGGCATTGTTGAACGTGTTGACGACGTAGTTGCCGTCCAACGCGTTTCCGTTGACGTTCAGCGTAATGTTTACGTCGTTTTCCAGCCCTGCCACAACCGAGCACGCCGAAAGCGTCAACAAACACATAACCGCAACAAGCAATGTTGCCACTAAGTGTTTCTTCATTGGTGTTCCTCCTGAATTTTTTATGTTACTACCTCTCAAGTAGCAAATTCTATTAAATTATACACGCGCACGCGCGCAAAGTCAACGTCAATTAAACACTACGTCGTAGGCAGCCTGTTTAAGGATGGTTGCCATGCTTTCGTTAAATGTTTTGTAGTCGGCTTCTGTGTATTTTTCACTGTATACAGGTCCGTCGTTGAATGTGGACGTGCGGGGGTCGATACCCAGCAACGTTGCCACATGTACGCATGCGGACAAGTAGGAACCTGCGTAGGACGGGTGCTTGTCGTCGGAATAGTACAGGTCAATTGTGTCGGCGTGCTCGGTGTAAACCTTGCTGAACGCTTGTCCGACCCGGCACACGCCTGCCGCGGCAATCTGCGAAGCAACGTCCTCGTAAGCCTTGCGTATTTGTGCTTCCAACCCGACGATTGTTGTTTTGGCTGTCTTAGCCGCTTCTTCGTAACCCCATGTCGAGTACAGATAAATTTTGCAGTTTTTCTGCGTCGCCTTGATTTTGTCGCGCATGGCTTTGACGCCGGACACAAAACCGCTGTTGTTGTCAAGCGGTCGGGTGCTTTGGTCCTGCAACACGATTATGTCGTACTGATTTGCGCGCAATTTGTCATCGACTTCCTTGCCTTTTTCATCTTTTTCATCGGCAAATTTTGTCAAAGTCCACGCGCCTTGAGTAACACTTTCAACATCTACGCTTTGACCGGCGCCGATTGCGATTTTTGCAAACAACGACGGAATGTCGCTGTAAAAAGTAAAACTGTTACCGATAAACAATACTTTGATTGTCTGCCACACCACGGGTTTGCCGTCGCGAAGATGCCAGTAGACACCGTCAACGCTCGGGGCTTTCTCGCTGTACAGAAGCACTTTGTTTTGTCCGGCAACGGACACTTCGCCGTACACGCACAACGTCACGTCCTCGCCAAACGCGTTTGCGCCGATTGTTTTGACGGTTTTCGGAACAATTACCATGTCCGTCCTGACGCCGCTGAATGCGTTTGCGCCGATTGCCGTAATACCGTCGGAAATGCGGATCTCGGTAATTCTGCCGTTTTTCACATACCATGGGGCATCCTTGTAGGCGGCGTAGTCGGGCAACTTGCCTTTGCCTTCGATGTTGAGAACAAAGCCGTACTTACCGTTGTCGGAGTAGTACGCCCTGATGTCGCCGTCGTCGCCCCTGACCGTCCAGCTGTACTCATCCTGTTTGGCGCAACCGACCAGCGTGAAGAGCGCAGCAAAAGCCACGCACAAAACAATAATTGTCGAGATTACTTGTACTGATTTTTTCATACATACACCTTTTTACATGTTTTATTTTCGCGCACATCATCCGACGCACGCATTGCGACATTACACCGCAACACGCACGACAAACGATGAAACGCCATTATACGACAAAATTTGTCTTTTGTAAAGACCTGATTTTACTTTTTGTACAATTTGGACACACCTGTTTCTATTGCCGCTTTCGCAACGGCTTCGGCAACGGCTTTGTGCGCGTTTTTGTCGAATGCGTAGGGCAAAATATGCTCGGGCGTAAGTTCGCTGTCGGGCACACACACGGCAATGCCTTTTGCGGCGGCAAGCATCATTTCGGTGTTGACGGTGCTCGCTCTGACGTCCAGCGCGCCGCGGAAAAGCCCCGGGAAAACAAGCACGTTGTTTATCTGATTGGGGTGCTCGGACGAACCTGTGCCCACCACAAACGCACCTGCCGCCCTGGCATCGTCGTACTCGATTTCCGGTACGGGGTTTGCACAGGGGAACAAGATTGCCTTGTCCGCCATAGAGGCAACCATTTCTTTGGTTACGCAGTGCGGTCCCGACACGCCTACAAAAACATCCGCGCCCTTCATCGCGTCGGCAAGAGTTCCGTGTTTGTGACAAATGTCGGTAACTTCCGCCACCTTTTCCTGCGCGGGGTTGAGCCACGCTTCGCCCTGGCACACAATGCCTCTGCGGTCGCACAAAGTAACGTCCCTGACGCCTGTTGCCATGAAAAACTTTGCAATGGAAATGCCTGCCGCGCCCGCGCCGTTGATGACGACCCTGATGTCTTCTTTACGTTTGCCTGCCAGTTTAAGAGCGTTGATAAGCGCAGCGGTCATGACAATTGCCGTGCCGTGCTGATCGTCGTGAAACACGGGGATGTCCAGTTCCTGCTTCAGTCGGGTTTCGATTTCGAAGCACCTCGGCGCCGAGATATCCTCGAGATTTATGCCGCCGAACGATCCGGACAACAGTTTTATCGTGCGAATTATTTCTTCGGTATCCTTGGACTTGATGCACAGCGGATAAGCGTCAACGTCGCCGTATGCTTTGAACAGCGCGCATTTGCCTTCCATGACGGGCATGCCTGCCTCGGGGCCGATGTCGCCAAGCCCGAGTATCGCCGTGCCGTCGGTAATGACGGTGACTGTATTCCAGCGACGAGTAAGTTCAAACGACTTGTTTATGTCGTCCCTGATTGCCAGGCAAGGTTCGGCAACGCCCGGAGTGTACGCCACCGACAGGGCTTCGTTGCTGTCTACGGGCACACGGCAGACCGTTTCGATTTTTCCGCGCCATTCGGCGTGCTTTTTAAGCGAAATATCATTGTAATCCATATGTACCTCCGTCAGAATCACACAGGTTTCCCGTACATGTCACCGGACGTTTTTGCATGTAAAACGATGACAAGCCGTTTACAAGCGACATTGCAAACCCGATTGTTTTAAGGGGATAATGCCGCTATAAACATGTCGGATTGTAGCAATCAGTGATGCTTTTAACGTACTTTGCGACATCCGACGGAAAACAAAGTGATTTTTTGTTTTTTTACAGAGTAAAATCTTCACCAATACTTGTATTATACACCCGTTGTGGTATAATGTACAATGATAATATAGCATAGCAAACATAGCAAAAACACATATGCGGGGCGGTACAATGAACTACGAATACTACAAAATATTTTACTACGTGGGTAAACACAAAAACATATCCAAGGCGGCAACGGAACTGCATTCCAGCCAGCCTGCCGTGTCGCGCGTGGTACAAAGCATGGAAAGCGAGCTGGGGTGCAAACTGTTTGTGCGCAACAAAAACGGCGTAGAATTTACCAAAGAGGGCGAAACGTTGTTCGAGTACGTCAGAATTGCGCAAAGTCAACTCAACAAAGGCGAAGAGGAAGTAATGCAGGCGGTAAATGCCGAAAGCGGCACCGTGTACGTAGGCACCACCGTCACCGCGCTGTACGGCTTTTTGTACGACGTAATGGACAAATTCCGCATGCAGCACCCGGGCATAAAAATAAAGATAAACACCGGTTCGAGCAACGGCACGGTGGAAAAATTGAAAAACGGAATTTTCGACATAGCCTTCGTATCCTCTCCCTGCAAAATACCCGCGCAGCTTAACGCCAGAAACGTGGGAGTTTTCAGCGACATACTTATTGCAGGAAACAAGTTTACGGGGCTTAAGGGGCGCACGATAAGTCTTAAAGAAGTAAGCCGCTATCCGTTTGTTTCGGTACGGCACAGCATGCAACTACGGCAGTTTATCGACGACTTTTTTGCGGCAAACGATATTACTGTTTCGCCCGACATCGAGGCGGACAGCGCAGACCTGCTGACACCTCTTATCGCGCACAACTTCGGCATAGGTTTTGTGCCGGAGGACATGGCACGCGCGGCGATTCAACGCGGCGAAGTGTTTAAGGTACAGACGGAAAAGGAAATGCCGCAAAGGTGCATTTACATGGTCACCGACCCGGGACACCCCCACACCAACGCCTCGCGCGAACTTTCACGCGCCATTTCCAGACGGTTGACTAACAAAATTGAGTAATTTTTTACATCGACGGAAGTATTAAAAATTTAATCTGTTTACTGTCGCAAGTTAATCTACTTATTGTCGAAGCCGTTACGACAGTTTTACAAAAACAAAGGCGACGAAGCAGCACTTCGTCGCCATTATAAAGTCATATGTATTTTAGCTTACTACACTCTGGTTGCAATGCCGCCCATCAAGCAAATCATCTTCACCGCATCCGCCGAAAAGTCGTTGGCAACGACGTTCAGTTGCTTGTTCAGTCTGCCGCGCGCCAGAATCTTGACGGCTGTCTCTTTGCGTGCTACCAGTTTCTTTTCTTTAAGAGCGTCAAGGTCCACGGTGTCGCCGTCGTTGAAGTTTGCCGAAATAGTGTCGATGTTTACGACCGCCTTCCTACCGGTTGTCGGCGAGGAAGTTCCGCTTGCCACAATTACCATGCTTTCCGCAGCCTCGTCGGTCATGCTTTCGTGTGCTTCGGCAACGCTTACGCCGATGTTTTCTTCTTCGGCAGGTTCGTCGGCAACTTCTTCCACGATTTCCTCAACGGTTGTTTCAGCACCGCATTCGTCAACGATTGTTTCATTGCCCACTGCAAAACCGTCCTCGCATTCCTCTATTGCTTCCGCAACGGTTGCAACGGCGTTTGCACTCTCCGCTTCGTCGGCTTCATTATTTAGCGAAGCAAGATTTTGTTCGTTTTCCTTTTTAATTCTGCGATTGATCTGACGACGTTCAACAATGCCGAACCACAGCAAGCACACACCGAGAATTACAAACAACGCTCCCAGCCCGAAAGCAAGTTTGGTCGAATCAAAAAATACGGTATTCAACAGTTCCATTGTAAGCCTCCTCTACAAATCCGCGCTTTCGCAATCGTATTTTGCTACAAACACAGACTTTTTGTTGCTGGTAGAATAACACACTTCACGACAAATGTCAATATTTCAGGTAAAAATTACATTCTCTTGTTACGAATTTTTGCATACGTATGTACAAAATCGTAACATAAACCCGTTATCCTCCACCTCTTCGCCCTGCCGGGCAAGTTTCCAGTCGGGCATCTCGTCAAGGTTTGGAAAAAACACTTCCGCGCCGCCGTCGGCTTGCACTTTGGTGACATACGCCTCGCTGCAGTAAGGCAACATAAGTTTGTACACGCTTGCTCCACCCACCACAAACACGTCGTCCGTGTTGTAATTTGCCACGGTTTGCAGCAGCGCGTCAAGCGACGTAACGACAGTTGCACCCTCGAAGTTGCGCCCCTTGTCGTCCAGCACGATGTTTGTGCGGTTGGGCAATGCGCCACAGGGGAAACTGAGAAAGGTGGTTGCACCCATTACAATAACCTTGCCCGTCGTCGTCTGCTTAAAAAAAGCCATATCCTTGGGCAGACGAAACAACAAACCGTTGTTTTTGCCAATACCCCACTTGCTGTCTACGGCAACAATTGCTTTCACTCCTTGCTAAATTGCCACTTCGAAACGTTCGGCAAACGGTTCGTACTCGTAGTCGTCCAGGCGGAAGTCGTCCACGGTAAAATCGTAAAAATTCTTCACGTCGGGGTTTATCCACAGTTTCGGCGCGGGGTGCTCGGTGCCGCAAAGCATACGTTCCACCTGAGGAATGTGTCTGTCGTAAATATGCGCGTCGGCAATGACGTGCACCAACTCTCCCACCTGCAACCCGCTTACCTGCGCAAGCATGTGCACAAGTACGGCGTACTGCACCACGTTCCAGTTGTTGGCAACAGCCATATCGTTGCTGCGCTGGTTGAGTATGGCGTTAAGCCGTCCGTTTGTCACATTGAACGTAACCGAATATGCGCAAGGATACAGGTGCATTTCCGACAGATCGGCATGCACGTAAATGTTGGTGATTATACGGCGGCTGGCAGGGTTGTTTTTAAGGTCGTACAGCACGCGGTCAACCTGGTCGAAGTCACCCTCGGGGTAGCGGTGTTTTACCCCCAGTTGGTAGCCGTATGCCTTGCCGATACTGCCCGTTTCGTCCGCCCAACTGTCCCAGATGTGGCTGTGCAGATCGTGCACGTTGTTGCTTTTCTTCTGCCAGATCCACAACAGTTCGTCAACGGCGTTTTTGAAACCCGTTTTGCGCAGAGTAATTGCAGGAAACTCTTCCGCAAGGTTGTACCTGTTGACAATGCAAAACACTTTTTGCGTGTGCGCAGGCGTGCCGTCTGCCCAATGCGGGCGCACGTTCTGATCCTTGTCCGATACGCCGTTGTCTATGATTTGGCGCATGTTTTGTCTGAAAATTACGTCTGCTTTACTCATGTCAACATTTTCCTTTGTATTTTCGTCACCGACCTGGGCCGCCCGATATCCCGTACCGCCGATTGTCGTTGGAACCTATTGTTAAATTGTAGCAAATCAATTGTAATTAGTCAACAAAAAAGCCATATAGAGCGGCAACGTCGTAATACGTCCGTTTACGCCGACGTTGTATCTGCCGAGTTTTATTGCACCGCCGACATGATACTTTTCAGGGTGTGCAAGTATCGTTTTAGTACTTTTTACGTTACCGTCTGTCGACTTGACTTCAACAAGAGTAGCAGCGCCTTTGTATCTTATAACAAAATCCACTTCCAAACCGCTGTCCTTGTGAAAATAGTACAGTTTACGCCCCATTTTTGCAAGAATGTCTGCTACTATATTTTCAAAAATTGCCCCTTTGTATCCATACAAATTGCCCTGCAGAATATCAAACTGAGTGCCGTCTTCCAACATCGAAACAAACAATCCGCTGTCTCTCATATACACCTTGAAAACATCGGTCTGCGCGTTACCGTCAAGCGGCAATTCAGGTAAGTCAAGGTTGTAACAACGGGTTATTATGCCTGCGTCCTCAATCCACTGCACACTGCCAAGCATACGCGCCGCCGTACCGCCTTTTTTCACAACGGAATACTGAAACTTTTTGTTTTCCTTTGCAAGTTGGCGAGGGATGGATTCAAAGCATTCTTTAATCAACACCTTGTCCTTGTCCTCGGCATACTTCACCATGTCGTCCTCATAACTGCGGACAATGTCACGTTGCAATGTCAAAACCTTGTCCATTTGTCTGTTGTCGACAAAACTTTGCACCACGGCAGGCATTCCGCCCACAACCACATATTGCAACAACAGTTCCCACATCCGCGAATGCAAAGCGTCCGGCACAGGACGGCATTCATCCAGACAAACTTTAAGTTGAGTTACAACCGTCTCGTTTATCCCGTTAGCCCACAAAAATTCTTCAAAATCCAGCGGATTCATTTCGACAACGGTTTCGTAACCCACCGGAACGGACTTCGGCTGCTTGCCGTAACCTTTTACGCCTAACAGCGACCCCGTACCGATTACGTCAAAACGCCCGTCTTCTTTGAAAAACTTAAGTGCCGTTCGCGCTTCCGGACATTCCTGAATTTCGTCAAGTACAATGACTGTTTGTCCCTTTTCAAACTGCGCTTCGCTTCCGAGTAGTGCCGACATCATCATTACGATAGTGTCCACATCGAGCGCACCGGAAAATATCGCGGCATAATCGGGATTTTTGAAAAAATTGAGATATACGACATGCGTGTAGTTTTCTCGCGCAAACTGCAAAACGCTGAATGTTTTTCCGCACTGGCGACACCCCTTGACTATAAGCGGCGTTTTGTCGGAAGAGTTTTTCCAGTCGACAAGTCGTTGTTCGATTTTTCGGCGTAACATAGTTTTGCCCTCCGTATTTTCTACATTATACTACACCTCTTCATTTTTTTCAAGGGACTTTTGGCAGATTTCGCATTTTTTTCAAGCGAGTTTTTGTCGAAATCTCAACTTTTTCAAACGACTTTTCGGCACAAATCGTAACTTCTTCAAGGGACTTTTGTAAATTCCGCATTTTTCCCGTTACTACTTCACAAACGGCGTAAAGTATGATATAATAAAAAATATCGGTGCAACGCAAAAAGTCGACACAAAAAGTTGAAAAAAGACATTCAAAAGGCTGCTCGTGATGACATACAGAACCCTTCCGGGGGGGGGAGCACGGAGCGTGCACCTACTAAATCGGAGAAACCATCGTTAGTTGTTTAGAAGTAAAAGCAGATTGATTTACGCGACAAAGTTGAAATTCGACTTCGCCGGAGGCTTGCTCAACATGACATTTTTGACGTAACTCTTTATAAAAATTTTGCTAAAAGCATTAAAACCATCGATTAACCATACGGAGAACAAAATGCAACTATCTCTTCAGAACATATGCAAACGCTTCGGCGCAAAACAGGTGCTTGACGAAGTTTCGCTGACGGCGACAAGCGGTCGCGCGTGCGGCTTGCTCGGCAGAAACGGCGCAGGCAAAACCACCGCCATCCGCATACTGCTTAACGTATTTCCGTCGGACAGCGGACAGGTGCTGCTTGACGGCGCGCCAATCGACTACGCAAAGGTGAAATTCGGCTACCTGCCGGAAGAGCGCGGACTGTACCCGAAGAAGCAAATTTTCGACCAACTTGTGTATTTTGCGCGCCTTAAGGGTATGTCAAAGCGCGAAGCCGCAGTTGCCGTAGACAAATGGCTTGACCGACTCGGTATGTCCGACTACCGCGACAAACGCCTGGAAACGCTGAGCAAGGGCAATCAGCAAAAAATTCAACTGATAACCGCCTTGTGCCACGATCCCGACATCGTAGTGCTGGACGAGCCCTTTTCGGGGCTTGACCCTGTAAACGCGCTCCTGCTGAAGGACGTCGTCAGCGAAGTGATAAACGACGGGAAAATAGTGCTGTTCAGCAGTCACCAGATGAACTACATCGAAGAGTTTTGCGACGACATAGCCGTACTCAACAACGGCAAAATAGTACTCAGCGGCGACCTAAGGGATATTAAACGCAGCTATCCGCGCAACAAACTCGTCGTGCGAAGCGGCGAATCGCAAAAGATAATTGCCGAACTTAACCGCGGCGAGCGTATCACCGACGACGAAATAATGCTCACCTTCCCCGAGGGCACCGACATCTCGCTTGCAATGCGCCTTGTCACCGAGCGTTACGCCGTGGACGAACTGCGCATTTACGAGCCGTCGCTCAACGACATTTTTGTGTCCTATGCAGGCGACGACCACCAAAAAGCCGACAAGGAGGGACAATAATGAAACAATTCCGCACCATTCTCGGCTTCGAGCTTGCCAAATACTACAAAAACAAACTGTTTGTAGGCATTACGATATTCCTTATTGTTGCAATCGTTGCGGTGATGTTTTTTCCGCGTATTTCGGAAGCGATAGGCAGCGACAAACCGCAGGAAAAGCCCGTAATGCTTGTGTATGCCGACGACAACACCGTACTTGCCGCAATGTCGCAACAGTTTGCAGACCGCTACACCCTGCAGGAAACTGACGACAACGCCGAATCCATACGCGACGCGGTGACAAGCGGACGGGCGGAATGCGCCGTGGTAATTGCAGGCGACCTGAAAACATTTACCTACTACGTCAACAACAAACCACTGTACAACATTGACGAGCCGACGGTAACCGCACTGCTTCAGACGTTGTACCTCAATCGCGCAATGCAACAAAGCGGCCTTACGTCAGAACAAATTGCCGGCATATATGAACAAATGTCCGCCATCGACGGCACCACCGTAAGTTACGGCAAGGACCAGGCAAGCAACTTCCTGTACACGTACGTAATGATATTTGCTTTGTACATAGTAATAATATTATACGGACAGATGGTCGCAACCGGCGTTGCCACGGAAAAGGGCTCGCGCACCATGGAACTGCTTATTACCAGCGTAAAAACCACGCCGATGATGTTCGGTAAGGTGATTGCGGGGTGCATTGCAGGCTTTGTGCAACTTCTGTGCGTGTTCGGCACGTCGGTGCTGTGCTACAACCTCAACAAGACCTACTGGCAAGGCAACGCAATGATTTCGTCGGCGTTCAATATGCCGTTGGAACTTGTACTGTATATGCTGTTGTTCTTCGTGCTCGGTTTCTTCATATATGCCTTTATGTACGGGGCGGTAGGCAGCACCGTCGGCAAGCCCGAGGACATCAACACGGCGGCAATGCCCATTACGCTTATTTTCATTGCGGCGTTTATGATTGTCGTGTTCAGCGTGACAAGCGGCAACGTAGACAGCACGCTGATGGTCGTGTGCAGTTTTATACCATTTACAAGCCCCATGGCGATGTTTACCCGCATAGCAATGAGCGTTGTACCTGCCTGGCAAATCGGTTTGTCCGTCGGCATACTTGCCGCCTCGGTCGCAGGCATAGGCGTGCTTTCGGCAAAGATTTACCGCGTCGGCGTACTCATCTACGGCACAAAACCGCGCTTTTCACGGATACTTCGCATGATTGCAACCCGTCGCGACAAGTGATGGCGTGCTTTCTTGCGGTCAAAAGCAGTTTTTTGCACAAAAAGTTTTTGCAAACGTTGCAAAACTGTTGCTAAAAAAAAGAAAGTGTGGTAATATAGTTAAGCAAAATTTAGTGGTAGTACTATGATTTCAAGGAGATACTAATGCCCAATATTAAATCTGCAGCTAAAAGAGTTAAGGTTACTGCAACGAAAAAGCTTCAAAATCAAATGATTCGTTCTCAAATGCAAACTGCCGTTAAGAAGTTTAACGCAGCCATTGCCGAAGGTAACGTGGAACTTGCAAAGTCCCTGTTGCCCGTTGCAAGCAGCCAGATTGACGAAGCCGCCAAGAAGAACGTAATCCACAAAAACGCCGCTAACCGCAAAAAGGGTCAGATCGCCAAGGCGTTGTCACAACTCGAAAGAGGTATCGTTGTCGTTAAGGTCGACGCAAAGACCTTGAAACAAGCCGAACAAAAGGCCGCCGCTCAAAGACGTGCCGAAGAAGACGCTGCAATTAAGGCTAAGAGAAACGAGGCTAAAAAAGCAAAGGAAGCCGCCAAAAATCCTGCTCCCGCAACAACGAGCAAGAAAGGCACAAAAAAGACCACTTAAAGAAAGCCAC
>OGMF01002849.1_pt1 | contig 13882 bp, 12 predicted proteins | sample 1572921 | NCBI WGS metagenome assembly OGMF01 (sample SAMEA2581919, study PRJEB24529) | metagenome | biome: Human gut stool | place: China | collected 2011
CTCCCCCGGAAAATCCCCGGCCTCCTCCGTCAAAACCTATGCTCCAGCTTCCGCGTCAGCCTCCCCGGCGGCATTTTCCGAAGCGGGCCCGGCAAGGGGAGCGTCTGCCACAGAGAGATCAGGCATCTGCCACTGCCCGGGCAGGGGGGCCGTGAGCTCGGCCTTCTCGCCCACATAGGGGTTGAAGTAGCCGAAGCGCAGCCAGGGGCAGAGTTTTTTCAGACGCTTCATGAACAGGCTGAGGCCCATGATGGGGCCGTGGTCGATGCCGCGCATGAGACCCAGATACCATTCGGGGTCGATGTTGAGGTTACGCCACTGGATCATGCTCACGCCGTTCTCGCCCACCAGACGGGCCAGGGCTTCCAGCTCGCCTTCGCTGTCGGTGACACCGGGGAAGAAGAGCAGGTTCAGCGAGACCCAGAGGCCGTTCTTCCGGGCCACGGCGATGGAGCGGCGCACGTCGTCGAAGCTGTAGCCGTGGGGGCGGTAGTAGCGCTCGTAGACTTCGGGCCGGGCGCTGTTGAGGCTGACGCGGATGCTGGAGAGGCCCGCCTGGGCCAGACGCTCCACGGCCTCGGTGCGGGAGGCGTTGGTATTGCAGTTGACCGTGCCCACGCCGCCCCGGCTGCGGAACAGGCGCACGCTTTCCACCAGCAGGTCGGGATTCATGAGGGGATCGCCCTCACAGCCCTGCCCGAAGGAATAGATGGGCGTCTTCGTCTCGCGGCCGGCATGGAAGCTCATGACTTCCACCAGTTCCTCGGGGGTGGGGGTGAAGGTCAGGCGGCACTGGGGCGTCACGTTGATGGGCGAATCCTTGTCCTGCTCGGAGATACAGCCCACACAGCGGGCATTGCAGGTACGCGAGCTGGGCAGGGGCGCCTCGAAACGGCCCAGGGCAAAGTTGCGGGCCGCCGGGCAGTCGTACTTCATGACGCAGTCTTCGAGGATGTGGCCCACCAGACGGTTCTTGGGGAACTGGCGCAGCAGGGCCCGCACGTTCTTTTCGATGCGGGAACGCGGGATGTGGCGGAACTCCTGACGCTGGTCGGCATCCACCTTGCGGGCACAGATGTAGAAGCGCCCCTTGGCGAAGCCCACGGCGCCATAGGCGAACAGGGGCAGCAGGGGGGCGTCGGCATCGCTGGTGTAGGCCGGATGGGCGGAGAGCGTATGGGCCGGTGCGGCAAAGGCGGCCACGGCCAGATCCTCGGTGCACTCTATCTCGCCGGTCTCGGGGTTCAGGCCCACGGCCCGGCGTCCGGGCAGGAGGAAGAGCTCGCTCTCCTCGGGCAGGGGCATGAGTTCGTCAGGACGGGGCGTGCCCCATTCCTCGCTGCGGCGGCAGACCATGAGCAGGTCGGGATCATCATAGATGTTGCCCTGGGCATCGGCCATGACCATATGCGGTTCGATCTTTGCTGTTGCCATTTTCCTTCCTTGCGGCATCTTGCCCTGCCGCGTCCGAATGTATATAAGCGGAGCTGCGGCCAGCCCCGGAAACATGGGCACGACGGCCGCCAGAATATCCGCGAGGCCGCCCCATGTTTTCCCTGATGCTCTTTATTTTTCTTTGTTTTCTCGGCATGCTTGCCGTACAATTCTACATGCTGCGCAGCCAGGAACGCCTGAACCGCGCCCTGCGTGACGAACACGCCCAGATGCGCGTGCTGCTGCGCGCCATGGAAGCCCGCCTGGATGCCCTGGGCTGCCCTGCCCCCAAACTGGCCGAAACGGCCGTGCAGGCCACGCCTGCCGCACAGGATCCCCTGCTGCATCTGAGCTTTGATGCGCCTGCGGCCAAGAAGGCCGCGCCCCGCACGCCGGTGGTGGACCCGGGTCTGGACCTGCACATGGACAGCAGCCGCTAGGGCTGTTCCGTTTTTTGCCCGGAAGCGGGCTTTTCCCTCCGGCGGGGCTCTTGTCGTGCCTTCCGCGCACGCCGCGACAGCGCTTCGTCAACCTAGCCTTGCCCCTTTTCATCGTCAAGCAGCCTTCCTGCCATGCCCGAACCATCCCGCCGCCTGCGTCTTTTCCTCCGCTGTCTGGCAGCCCTGCTGCTGGGCATCCTGTTGCTGGCCGGCGCGGCCATGGTCTATGTGCAGCACAATTCCGTCGCCATCACCCATGCCCTGCTGGAAGACTTCACCCAGCGTACGGGCCTCCACCTGCATGTCAGGTCCATCGGCCTTTCCTGGCTGCCTCCGGCCGTCCAGGCCGATGACGTGCGCATCCGCATCAAGGAGCTGGACATCTCCGTCCGCACGGCCCGCCTGCGCCCCCGCCTGACCGCCCTGTTGCAGGGACGGCTGGAACTGGAATACGTGGCCCTGCAGAATCCCGTGCTCTCCGGCAGCCTGCCGCTGCCCACGCTGGACCTGCGCAAGCTGGGCTCCGCCGCCGGGGGCGGCAGCGGCGATACGGGGGGGCTGGCCCGGCTGGACGGCCTGCTGCCCGGTACCCTCCAGATAGAGATAGACCAGGGCAATTTCTCCTTCCAGGCCCAGGACGCTTCTTCCCTGCGCGCGGGCAACCTTGCCTGCGTGCTGCATCTGCGCGGTCTTCAGGACGTGCGCGGCAAACTGCAGGCAGGTCTGATCCGCAACCTGGCCGCCGGGGAAGAGATCCCCGTGCTCGACCTGGAGAACCTGCTCGTGGAAGGCCGCAGCCGTCCGCTCCGTTTTTTGAGCGATACGCCCCGCCTGCGCCTGCGTACCCTGCTGCATCTGCCGCCCCACCTGCCCCGCGTACGCATGAACCTCGATTTCACGGCCACGGCCGCGGGCTGGCAGCTGGATCATGACATCCAGGGCCGGCCGCCTGCTGCAGGACAGGAACGCGCCGCAGGCCTCGGTACGGCGCATGCTGCGCGAGGTCTTCCTGCCCGATCCGCAGGAGCTGGCCGCAGCCGGAAAGGATGGTCCCGCAACGGCTCCTGCCCCGTCCGCCCCCCGTTCACCGGCCGCTGATGCCGCCGCTGCAAAGACAGTTCCCGCACCCCAGGTGGCTCCCCAGCCCGACCTGCCCGCTGCGGGAGGGACGCGCCCACCCGTGCGCCTGGAACGCATCCGGCTGGAACTGGGCGAAGACAGCGCCACCCTCGACGGCAACCTGATCCTCGACAAACAGAGGGGCCCCGTCCTCAACGGCAGTCTGCAGGCCCACCGCCTGAGCCTGACGCGCTGGCTGGGCTTTGCCCGCGGTCTGGCCCCGGGCCTGCAGATGGCCCTGGACAACATCACGGACAGCCTGCTGGAATTCGAGCTGGATGCCGAAGGCCTGCGCGTGCCCTATATCGTGGCCCATGCCTCGGGTTCGCGCTTCACCGGTTCCGGCGGCGTGGCCCGCTGGGCCGAACCGGTGGTGGCCCTTGACCTGACCGCCCCGGAAGTAAAGCTGGGCCGGGCCATCCCTGAAGCCGTGGGCACCCTGCCCCTGCAGGTCTATTTCCCGCACGGGCCCCTGACCAGCCTGCGGGCCTCGCGCTCCACGCCGCTGCCGCCGCCCGATCCCGCCACGGACCTGGATATCGGTTATGACATCCGCCTCAATGCCCGCACCGTGCATTACGGCCCTGTGACCATCACCGGCGCGGCCGTGGTCATCGAACCCGGCACCCCCGACAAGGCCGGCAACGGTACGGCCGTGATCCGGGCCACGGGCGACTTTTACGAAGGCCGCCTCAAGGGCCGCTGCGCCATCGGCGGGCCTTCGGACATGCCCACCTTCGACATCGACCTGCGCCTGGACAAGGTCCACGGCAGCAAGCTGGTCAGGGATTTCGACCTCATCCCCGTACGGCGCGGCATGCTGTCCGCCCAGGCGGCCATCACCAGCCGGGGCAGCGACCTGGACGTGTTCCTGAAGAGCATGCGCGGCACGGTCTCGGCCGACGGCAGCAAGGGCCTGCTGCCCGCCGGAGGCAAAAAGAGCCTGCCCTTCGAAAAACTCTCGCTGCGCCTCGACCTGCAAAGCGCCCGCCGCGACCTGCGCCCCACTCCGGCCCGGGCCGGTTTCGAAGGCCGCTGGACGGCCTCGCTGGAGGGCGAGGATCTTTCCCTGACCCAGAAGCTGGACGGCCTCGTCTGGTTCGGCGGCAAGGAGTTCGTGGCCTGGCAGGATCTGCCCGGTTCCCTGCGCCTGCACCTGCCGTCCCTTGAAAAGGATCTGCTGCCCCAGGGCATGGATCTGGATGCCGACGGCGTGTTCAGCTGTGCGGGCCCTGCCGGGCTGAAGCTGAAAAAGGCCACGCTCTCGGCGCTGGGCCTGCAGCTCAAGGGCGATCTGGACGTCAGCAACGGCCGCAGCGGCCCGACCTGGGGCGGGAACGTAGACCTTGCCGCCCGCGACCTGAAGCACAGCCTCCGGCAGATCCGGGGCAGTGCGCCCGCCTCCCTGCCCGCCTCCCTCAACAGCCTGCGCCTCAAGGGCACGGCCTCCGGCACCCCGGACAGCCTGCGCCTCAAGGACCTGCGCTGCAGCCTGGGCTGGCAGCAGGTGGACGGCGAAGCTGCCGTGAACTGGAGCGGCACCCCGCAACTGGACCTGCGCCTGCATGCCGCGGACTTCGATCTGGACCGCCTGCTGGCGGAGATGTTCCCCGACCAGGCCCGCAGCAAGGGACGGAGCAAGGCCCCGGGCGCTCCCTGGGACCTGCGCTTCATGAAGGCCTTCGATGCCCAGGGGAGCCTGAGCGTGGACAGGGTGCGCTTCATGCGCCTGCGCATGCAGCAGATGACCACCCGCTTCAGCCTCAAGGACGGCCACCTTTCCGTGCCTGCCCTGGAAGGCAACTTTTACAATTCGCGCCTGCGTGCCTCGGGCGACTTCCGCTTCGACCGGGGCCTGAGCTACACCACCAAGGTCAGGGCCCTGAACATCAACCTCGACGCCGCCAGCAACGACCGCAACGACAAGCGCGCCGTGCGGGGGCTGGCCTCGGTGGAATCGGAGATGAGCGCCCACCTGACCGGCAGCGGCCAGATGCCCGCGGCCCTTTCCGGCACCTGGGGCGTGACCATCATCAACGGCAGCTACCAGAACCGCGACAAGGCCGGGCGGCCCGGCGGCAAGCCCACCCGCTTCCAGCGCCTCAGCGCCTCGGGCAACATGCAGGGCGGTGTGGCCCGCAGCAGCAACATCTTTTATCAGGATGCCGAGATGCGCGTGCGCGGCGGCGGCCGCATCGACTTCAACAACGAAGACCTGGACTGCAACCTTTTCGTCAAGACCGACCGCATGCAGGAATTCCCCGTGCGCGTGACCGGCAAGCTCCATGATCCCAAGACCTCGGTCAGCGCAGGGACGGCCATCCTCTACGCCGTCACCAGCCTGACCCACGGCATCTTCGAGCTGCTGGGCGGGGTCATGGAAGGCACCTGGAACCTGTTCCGCTGATCCCGCGCCCCGGGCTCTTTCGCCCCGGCCCCACCGGCCTTCCCCTGCCGGAAAAGGCCTTGCACTTTCCCCGCCCCCGTTGACAGAACCGCCTGCAAAGGGTAGACAGGCTCTATCTGTTCTTTTTTGCACAAACCCAACAACGGTCCGTCTCAATAAGGAGAAGCGCCATGAATATCCTCATCTTTGGTCCCAACGGCAGCGGCAAGGGCACCCAGGGCAACCTGGTCAAGGCTAAGTACAATCTTGCTCACATCGAATCCGGCGCCATCTTCCGTGAGCACATCGGCGGCGGCACCGAGCTGGGCAAGAAGGCCAAGGAATACATCGATCGCGGCGACCTGGTGCCCGACGACATCACCATCCCCATGGTGCTGGAGACCCTGAAGACCAAGGGCAAGGACGGCTGGCTGCTGGACGGCTTCCCCCGCAACATGGTGCAGGCCCAGAAACTGTGGGAAGCCCTGCAGGCCGAAGGTCTGAAACTGGACTACGTCATCGAGATCCTGCTGCCCCGCGAGATCGCCAAGAACCGCATCATGGGCCGTCGCCTGTGCAAGGAAAACAACAACCATCCCAACAACATCTTCATCGACGCCATCAAGCCCAACGGTGACAAGTGCCGCGTCTGTGGCGGTGAGCTCTCCACCCGTTCCGACGACCAGGACGAAGCCGCCATCAACAAGCGTCACGACATCTACTACAACACCGAGAACGGCACCCTGGCCGCGGCCTACTTCTTCAAGAACCTGGCCGCCGAAGGCAAGACCAAGTACATCGAACTGAACGGCGAAGGCACCATCGACTCCATCAAGGAGACCCTGATCTCCCAGTTGAGCTAGCCTGAGCACGCCTTTCCAGGCCGGGGCCCTGCCCCGGCCTTTTTTTTGCCCGAAAATCCCGGAGCCCGGCCTGAAGCGGCCTTGCCTTTTGCCGCCGCGACCCCATCTTTATAGCGGGGGAAAGGTCCGCCGGCCCGCAGCGAGCACGCGTTCCGAAACAGGGGCCCTACTGGACATGCCTGTCCAAGTTTGCCACTATGCCCCCAACTTCACAGCGAGGTATCAATATCATGCAAGTCTGCATCGCGATCATGCACGGCAATCCCGTCATGCTGGAACTGCGGGAAGGTGTCCCCTACATCAATGACGAACCCCAGCCCATCAAGCACCTGACCGAAGATGACCTCGTGGCCTTCCACGAAGCCGTGAGCGCCATCCCCGACGACGGCGATCCCGGCAATGTCGCCCTTGTCAACGCCAAGCGCGCCGCGTTCATCGTGGACCTGCTGGGCCATGCCGTGGGCGACGAATGCGTCTCCTACCTGACGCATGTGCTGGACCACGTGCACTACGACGTCATGGAATATCTGGGTGAAACCGACCCCCAGGACTAGAAAGCCTGCCGGGCTCCCGCAAGGGGGAGGACTTCCGGCATAATTGAGGGAAACAATGCTTGAGATCCAAGACCTGCACGTTTCCGTCCACGGCACGCCGGTGCTCAAGGGCATCGACCTGAAGGTGGAAGCGGGCGAAACCTTTATCCTGTTCGGCCCCAACGGCTCCGGCAAGACCACCCTGCTCATGACGCTGATGGGCTTTTCCGGCTACGAGGTGACCCGGGGCAAGATCATCTTCAAGGGCCACGACATCACCTACGCCCCCATGTACGAGCGTGCCCGTCTGGGCATCGGCATGTCCTTCCAGCGCCCGCCCACCATCCACGGCCTGCCCACGGGCAAGATGGTGGAACTGTGCGGCCGCGGCCGCAAGATGGACATCCCCGCCATGGCCAAGCGCGTGCATTTCGATACCTTCCTGGACCGCGACGTCAACGCCGGTTTCTCCGGCGGCGAGATCAAGCGCTCCGAGCTGCTGCAGCTCATGGCCCAGCAGCCCAACCTGCTGCTTTTCGACGAGCCGGAATCCGGCGTGGACCTGGAAAACATGGCCCTGGTGGGCAAGACCGTGCGCAAGCTGCTGGACGGCGTTCCACCAGCGGGCTCATCATCACCCACACCGGCCACATCCTTGAATACGTCAACGCCGACCGCGGACAGGTCATGTATCACGGCAAGCTCTGCTGTGAAGCGCGCCCGCGCGTCATCCTCGACCATATCGCCCAGCACGGCTACCAGGAATGCCTGCGCTGCCTGGCCGGCGACATGTACGGCAAAATCGCGGAGGCTCCCCTGGTATGAGCAGCATCGACCTTTCCCGTTTCAACTTCAGCGGCGGTGAGAACTCCGCCCCCATCGAAGATCTGACCCGTCTGCCCCAGGAAGACCAGCAGCGCCTGGTCCTGGCCGGCATCGACGTGCACGACACCAAGGTCAGCGGTGCCTTCATGCAGCTCAACCATGCCGACGTGCACTGCACCACCCGGCAGGAAGGCCTGGACCTCATGGACATCCGCGCGGCCCTCAAAAAGTTCGACGGCCTGCCGCAGTACTACTGGAAGCTGCTCGATCCCAACAAGGACGAGATCACCCGCATGGCCTACGAACACCTCAACGGCGGTTACTTCGTGCGTGCCCGCAAGGGCGTGAAGATCAGCCAGCCCGTGCAGTCCTGCATGTTCATCAAGGGCAATGCCGCCGGACAGGCCGTGCACAACATCGTGGTGGTGGAAGAAGGCGCCGAGCTCAACATCCTGGGCGGCTGCGCCACCTCCCAGCACAGCAATGATGCCGCGCATCTGGGCATCACCGAATACTATGTGGAAAAGGGCGGCAAGCTGACCTTCACCATGATCCACAACTGGGGTGACTCCACCACCGTGCGGCCGCGCTCGGCGGGCGTGGTGGAAGCCGGGGGCGTGTTCCAGAACAACTACATCCTGCTCAAGAGCGTGGGCAGCCTGCAATCCTATCCCCGCATCGACCTCAACGGCGAGGGCGCCGTGGCCACCTTCAACTCGGTCATCGTGACGCCCACGGGCTCCTATGTGGACAGCGGCAGCGCCATCCACCTCAACGCGCCCCACACCCGCGGCGAGATCATCTCCCGCACCCTGACCACCGGCGGCACCATCATCAACCGCGGTTTCATCGGCGCTTCGGCCACCCCGGTCAAGGGCCATCTGGAGTGCAAGGGCCTCATCGTGGGCGGCGGCCGCGTGCATGCCATCCCCGAACTGGACAGCTGCCGCGACGGTGTGGAACTCTCCCACGAAGCCGCCGTGGGCAAGATCGCCCAGGAAGAGATCGAATACCTCATGGCCCGCGGCCTGGACGAGGACGAAGCCACCTCCACCATCGTGCGCGGCTTCCTCAACGTGGACATCATGGGCCTGCCCGCGCCCCTGAAGAAGGCCATGGACGAGCAGATCAGCAAGCTCAACGCCGGCGGCGCCATGTAGCGCCCCGCTGCGATACCTGCCTGTTTGCGGGGCTGTCCGTACATGCGGGCAGCCCCGTTCGTTTTTGCGGAACCGCACAGGCCCGCCCGGCTGTCCCCGCCGGAGCCCGGCCCTCAATCCCTGCCGGAAGGGCTTGACCGCCTAGCGTCCTTCCGGCTATAGTTCGCTTCCTTCGTGGGCCTATAGCTCAGTTGGTAGAGCCTCCGGCTCATAACCGGCAGGTCCCAGGTTCGAGTCCTGGTGGGCCCACCAAAAAAACAAAAAAGTCCGTTAGCATATGCTGGCGGACTTTTTTGTTTTTTACAGACTTACTCTATATCATAGCTAGCGAGTTTACTGGCATAAAAAAGTTTGTTTTCCTCCTTACGCCACATCAAAACATCCGGCAGCATTGTCAAATAGCTTTTTTGATTTTTATACACCTCATAGTATTTATTGTAATATCTCGAAATAACAGTACAAGATATTTTAGGAGGTTTTATTGTCTTTTTTTCGTTTAAACTTGTTTGTGTAAAATATATAAGCACAGACTCAACAAGTTCAAGATCTTTTTTATTTACGAGTGATTTATCTAAACATCCGATCCAAACCTGGAAATCACGTGTCACATTTATGGCTTTATGATGGTTTTTAAATCGATAATATACCCCATTAGTAGTAATACCTATATATTTTATTTCATCAGGACCACGCTGATATCTTTCCTTGCCAGCTATCATATAAAGGACATTAGAATACAATTTCTCATTATCTCCAAAATCATTTTCATAAATATTCTCCATACGATATGGCCCATACCATGATATGTAGTAAGTCTTCATTTTAAAACGCCATTATATAAGTTAAAATATATGAGGGTGTCAACTAAATAATGACGCAATATCTTTCCAGCTTCCATTGACATGGAATCTGGCAAAAAGTGCCATTGTCAGGTCTACCATTTCAAGAGTTTTAGATACGACTATTGATTTCCTCCTGAAACGCGCAAACCAATGTCTCTGTCTTCCGTTGTTCTGCTCAAGGTACACCGTTTGTGATTTGCTCTGATAGAGTTTATCGGCAACTATCACTTCAGGATATACTCCCCAGTTATCCGTGCAGAACAGCTCTACTTTCCACCTTGAAAGACGTTCCATCAATTTCGATAGCGTACCCTTATCCCTTCCTCCACATTCCCAGTCAATAAGCTCTCCAGTTTCTCTACGATAAGCTTTCCAGATCCATAGCTTGTTTTTTTTGACCCTAGATAATGCCACATTTCGTCGAGTTCAACAATGATGGCATCACCGGGCGCAGGTTTTTCATAGTGTGTTTTGGCGAATGTCTTTATCCACTTCAAAACAGCAGTCGGAGAAACCCCAATGAGCCTGGCTATAGCCCGTATGGAAAGCCCGAGCGTGTACAAGGTTACTGCCATGGCCTTTTCTTGTGCAGGCCGACCGCGAGGAGTTAGCCTGGTAAACTGCAAAGAACATGACTTGCACTTATATCTTTGTTTTCCTTGAACTTTTCCATTCTTGACGACTTCTATTGATTGACATTTAGGGCATGGCGGTTTTTCGTTCATGTAATCTTATCGCACATAAATGTCGCGAAGTCATTAGTTTATCAACACCCTCAAATATATTACTCAATAATTATAGCCTAATACTCTACTCTCTATCCCAATGCCCGCGTCTCCGCGAACGGCAGATAGCCGGGCGGCACGTCGTCCTTGAGATCCACACCGGACAGGCGCCGGACAAGGGCATTCTCCACCAGATAGCAGAGCTTGCGCACGGCCTCCTCCACGGGCAGGCCCGCAGCGCGCACGTTGGAAATACAGTTACGGGCCTCATCGGTCAGACCGGGCATGGGCGCGTGGGTCATGTAGACGCCCAGCGAATCGGGCGAGCTGAGGCCGGGGCGTTCGCCCACCAGCACGACCACCAGCCGCGCATTGAGCAGGGCCGCCACATCGTCGCCCACAGCCACGCGGCCGAACTTCACCAGAGCCACCGGCGCGGCACTGAGCCCGGCAGCGGCCGCTTCTTCCAGAAAACGGGACGCGAAGGGCACGGCGTTCTCGTGCACGGCCCGTGCGGACAGGCCGTCACAGATGACCACGCTCACGTCCGGCGCACTGCCGGGATGCGCGTCCATCCAGGCATCCAGCAGCTGCCGCGAAGCCACGGAAAGACGACGCCCCTTGTCCGGCCGGGTCAGATATTCGTTCCTGTCCGCCACCGCGCTGCTCAGGGAGAGGCATTCCAGACCGTGGGCGGCCAGACCGGCGCGCACCTGCTCTTCATCCAGCGGCGTCATGACGGCATCCCGGGCGCGGGCATGGGCCAGACGGAATTCCAGCCAGCGCTTCACGGGCAGGCTCACCCCGCAATGGCCCAGACCGATGCGCGCATCGGTGAAGCGGCGCAGTTCTTCCCAAGGGTCCGGCGTCACGATGGCGGGCGCGGCGCCCGCGAGCACATCCTGCCTAGTTGCCATGGCCGCCCTCCTCCAGTTCCCGGCCCAGAGCGGCCATGCCCCGGCGCTCACCGGGCGGCAGCAGCTCGCCCGCGGCGGACAGGATGCCCATGCGCTCCAGCCATGGGCCGAACTTCGGGGCAGACCGCTTGCCCAGCACCCGCCGCAGCCAGGCCACATCGTGGAAGGAGGTGGACTGGTAGCCCAGCATGATGTCATCGGCACCGGGGATGCCCATGACGAAATTGCAGCCCGCCACGCCCAGCAGGGTCAGGAGCATGTCCATGTCGTCCTGGTCGGCCTCGGCGTGGTTGGTGTAGCAGACGTCCTCGCCCATGGGCAGGCCCAGCAGCTTGCCGCAGCAATGGTCCTCCAGACCGGCACGGATGATCTGCTTGCCGTTGAACAGATATTCCGGCCCGATGAAGCCCACCACCGTATTGACCAGCAGGGGACGGTAACGCCGGGCCACGGCATAGGCGCGGCATTCCAGGGTCTGCTGGTCCACGCCGAAGTGGGCCCCGGCGGAAAGCGCGCTGCCCTGCCCGGTCTCGAAATACATGACGTTGTCCCCCACCGTGCCGCGCTTCAGGGAGAGGGTGGCGTCCCAGGCCTCGTCCAGCAGGGACAGGGAGATGCCGAAACTGGCATTGGCCTTTTCCGTACCGGCGATGGACTGGAAGCAGAGGTCCACGGGCACGCCGCGCCGGATCATCTCCAGGGTGTTGGTGACGTGGGTCAGCACGCAGCTTTGGGTGGGGATGTCGTAACGGACGATGACATCGTCCAGCAGGCGGAGCAGGCGCCCGATGGCGGGCAGGCTGTCCGAAGCCGGGTTGATGCCGATGACCGCGTCCCCGGAGCCGTATTGCAGGCCGTCGATGACGGAGGCCAGCACGCCGCGCGCGTCATCGGTGGGATGGTTGGGTTGCAGGCGCGAGGAAAAACGCCCCGGCAGGCCGATGGTATCGCGAAAGCGCGTCACCACGCTGCACTTGGAGGCCACCAGCACCAGATCCTGGATGCGCATGAGCTTGCTGGCCGCGGCCACCATCTCCGGGGTCAGGCCCGGCGCCAGGGCCGTCAGGGTCGCCGTGTCCGCGGCAGGGGTCAGCAGCCAGTCGCGCAGCTGGCCCACCGTGAAGGAGCTGACCGGCGCAAAGGCCTGCGCATCGTGGCTGTCCATGACGAGCCGGGTGACCTCGTCCGTCTCGTACGGCACCACGCACTCCGACAGGAAACGCTTCAGGGGCACATCGGCCAGGGCCATCTGGGCCCGGATGCGCTCTTCCTCATTCTCGGCCGCGATGCCGGCCAGCACGTCCCCCGAACGCAAGGGAGAGGCTTTTGCCAGCAGTTCGCGCAAGGAACATTTTTCCACAGGATTTTCCAGAAGTTGAAGATTGCCCAACATCACCGCCGCCTGCCGTGCCCGTACCGGGGCCCTGCGGCGGCACCTCAGCCTGATACCCCCTCTGTATAGCCGCAGCCGACGGTCCCGACAAGGCGGATAGGGCCGGGACGCAAAAGAGGACAAAATGCCCGGAAAGAAGCGCGACCGGCACCGGCCCTCCCAAACGCAGGCACATGGCAAGGCACGGCCCCGCTCCTTCCCGGGATGGACGCGATGCCCGTATACCGCCTTGCCTGCCGGAACTGTGTATCAAACTGTACACTCCGGGCCCGGGGCATTGCCTTGCCCAGCCAAAGGGCTATACTTCTTCCATGTTTTTATGACCGGCAGCATGCTGCCGGGTTTCCTTTCTGCCCCCGCGAGGGCGGGACTGCTCCCCCGCATCCCGTCCCATCAAGGACCGCCCTTTTCCGACGGTCCTTTTTTCATCCCTTATGGACACGAAAAGGGCGCTGCATGTGCAGCGCCCTTTTTTCCTCAAACAGCACCTCTGGGAAGGCACAGACTGTCCCGGCTACTTTTCCTGCTCGGCCTCCCCGATCCAGGTCTGCAGGGCGTCCACGATCTTGCGGGCCTGATCGGCACTGGAGATGGTGAACTTGCTCTGCTGCCGGTATTCACCGCCCATCTTCTTGTAGCGGCGGATCACATATTTGTCGGGGCCGTAGGACGAGGTCTGCGGCTTCCACTCCTGATAGCGGAAAAGGATAGTGGTCCAGGCGCCCTTGCTCAGGACGATCTTGCCCAGCTCCTTGAGGATGATCTGTCCGTTCTCCTCATATTCCACTGTGAGATCATCGATGGATTCGCTCAAAACTGCCTTCCTTGCGAACGCGCACCCGGGACGTGCACGGTTGAAGTAAAGAGTCTGTACACGGTCCGCCAGGACCGTGCCATCCCTCTCATGGCGCACAATCTACGCATTTCGGGGCCAAACGGCAAGCCTGCCCCCCTGTGCGGGCATGGCTGCGGCCCGTACAGGCGGATGCGACTTTACTCCTTTGCACGGCATGGACGCCCTGCCCCTGCCGTCTTCCCCAAAACGGATGGCCGTGCCGCCCTCTCACCGCCGAAGGTGGCGAAAAGCACGACCTAACGTAACGGGCCTGCATCATATCAAAAAATCACAGGAGAAGAACGAGCCGTCCGGCTCAGGGACGCCGCAGCAGCGACAGGGCGAAACGCTCCACCGGGGCGAAATCATCCCGCAGGGGCTCCGCAGCCGGCAGGGTGGGACGGTAACGG
>OGMF01002852.1_pt1 | contig 13870 bp, 15 predicted proteins | sample 1572921 | NCBI WGS metagenome assembly OGMF01 (sample SAMEA2581919, study PRJEB24529) | metagenome | biome: Human gut stool | place: China | collected 2011
CTCTTTCCCTACACGACGCTCTTCCGATCTTGTATGTACTACACCGACGTGCCCGCGCTGGCGAACAAGATAACGGAATCGACGAAAAAAGAGACTGACAGATTAAAGAGCCTGAAAAAAACATCTGAAATATCGGGGCTGTATGAGGAAACCTACAACAGTGAGCTGAAAAATTATGAAAAACAGTTATCCTGCGAAGTCACGATTCATCTGGAAAAGACGGAAGGGGGCAACTGGGAGATAGTGTCATGCAGCAGTTACAGAGATCTTGCAAACGCTTTCAGAGCCAATGTTATTGCATAGAGTGGCACCCAAATGACCATAAAAAAGCTAACAGCAATAGTCCTCACGGGTGCGATGGTGCTGCTCACCGCTTGTTCTGACAGCGACTCGGGCAGCGGCAAAAAAAGCAAGAAGAAAGACAACTACACCATTGGCGAAACTTGGACAGTTGATGGGCAGTGGTCGCTTACCGTTACGGGCGTCACGGAAACGGCTGAGCGCAACGAGTATTCGGAGAAAAAAACCTGTGGCAGTCTAAATCGTGGACTACGAATATACAAATATCGGTTACGAGGACGGCATAGCAAAGGGCATTTTCTTTGACATGGAGGACACCATAATAGACTGAAAGGCATTATGGGTTAAGATAAGCGGGCTTTTCTATTAATAACAATGGTTAAAGAAAATCACCGATACGAGCCTTTGTGCCTGTATCGGTGATTTTTTTGTACTCCCATATCAAATTATAGGCAACCGCCTCATTTTATACGGCTTTTATTAGACTTTTATAAGACAAATTACAATTTTATAAGAATTTAATCTTGACAAATTCTAATAAAATCAGTATAATTATATTATGGAGGCGATAAAATGCTTGATAATGAACTTGTAGATATGGTGAAACAAATACAGCTTATTCGCAGTGAAAGTAACAAGATAGAGATAAAAGCGGCAAATAAGGGCTGCCCTAAGGTGCGTGATTCGCTGTCCTCTTTTTCAAATCAGTCGGGCGGAGGCGTTATTATTTTCGGCGTAGATGAAAATGACGGGTACGAGGTCTGTGGAGTATATGACGCTGCTGACCTTATGAAAAAGGTTGAGGCGCAGTGTCAGGAAATGACTCCTGTGATAAGACCGCTGTTTTCCGTTGCATCTATCGACGGCAAAACTGTCGTATCTGCCGAGATACAGGAGATTGATAATGCTGACAAACCCTGCTTTTACAGCGGTGTGGGCAGGCTGAAAGGCTCATATGTCAGGTCGGGCGACGCTGACAGACTTATGACGGAATATGAGGTTTACAGCTATGAGGCTTTCAAAAAAAGCATTCACGACGAGCTGAGAACTTGCGAAAGAGCCTTTACAAAGGACATTCAGACCAACACATTCAAGCTTTATTTTGACTTGCTGAAAAGCAAGAAGTCTAATCTTGCCGAGCTTTCAAATGAGGAAATATGCCGCTTGCAAGGTTTTACTGATGAGGGCAAACCGACTTTGACTGGAATAATGCTTTTTTCAAACTACCCGCAGGCGTTTTTTCCGCAGCTTTGCATAACGGCTGTGTCTGTGCCCGGAACTGAGATAAGCAGTACGGCAAGCGTCGGCGAACGTTTTATAGACAATCAGCGAATAGACGGAACACTTGTGCAGATGCTGAATGATGCTTTGGTGTTCGTGCGCAAAAATATGAAAACTGCGACTATCATAGACCCGAACACGGGCAAGCGAACGGACAAGACGGAATATCCTGTAATTGCTATAAGAGAGCTTATCCTGAACGCTCTTATCCACAGAGATTACAGTATCCACACGGACACGACGCCTATAACCATAAAGATGTTCAGCGACCGTTTTGAGATAGAAAATCCCGGCGGACTTTACGGCAGAATGACCCTTGACAGATTGGGAAAAGTGTCTGCCGACACAAGAAACCCTAAGATAGCGGGTGCTATGGAGATACTCGGTGAAACGGAGAACAGATACAGCGGCATACCCACGATAATAAATGCAATGGAAGAAAGTGGTCTGCCTGCGCCGAAATTCGAGAGCGACAGAGGCGTATTCAAGGTGACGTTGTACAACAGCGCCGCCGAAAGCGTGCCGATAGATGTCATTGAAACTGAGATACTTGAATTCTGTAAAACGCCGAGAAGCAGGAATGAGATAGCGGAGTTTTTCAATGGCAGAATGACGATCGCTTACGTTATGGAAAGGTACGTCAAGCCAATGATAGCAAGCGGCAGGCTTATTATGACGATACCTGAGAAGCCTAAGAGTAAGTATCAGAAGTATTTGGCAAGGTGAGGATAAAGTTAGAGTGGACAATTACGAATGGAAATACAAATCGGAATTTGTGGAGGAGAATATGAAATGAAAATCTATGATATTTCTCAAGAGGTTTTCGGCTGTCAGGTATATCCAGGCGACCCGACACCGAAAAAAAGGGTGATTTCTTCAATGGAAAAAGGCGATTTGTATAACCTGACGGCTTTTAGTATGTGCGCTCACAACGGCACGCATATAGATGCGCCGTTTCATTTTATCAAAGACGGAAAAACTGTAGATTCCGTAAGTTTAGATACATTTATAGGAATGGCTTATGTTGCAGAATATAATGGAATCGTTTCTGCCGATGATGCCACGGAAATACTTGAAAAAGCGAAAAAACAGAATTCAGAAGCGGCAAAGAGAATTCTTATCAAGGGAGATGCAGAGGTCTCTGCGGAAGCAGCTAAAGTGTTTGCTGAATCAAACATTTTACTGCTTGGTAATGAATCTCAAACTGTCGGTCCTGAAAATGCTCCGATGGATGTACACCTTATCCTATTAGGAGCTGGCGCTGTATTGCTTGAAGGGATACGTTTAGCAGAAGTTTCAGAGGGAGTTTATTTCTTAAACGCAGCACCATTAAATCTATCAGGTGCGGACGGTTCGCCTTGCAGAGCTATACTGATCGCTGCTGAAAGATAAATTCCAACTTATAGATGTACAACAAAATTATTATCAACATAACAGCCACACCTAGTGCCGATTTGACAGCACGGGTGTGACTTGTTTTTTATGCGATCCTGCTTGCTTTCCCCGCAGAAAAATGGTATAATAGGAATAACAAATATTTTCAAGGAGGCAGGACAAATGGGCATTTACGTTAACCCTGATAATGCGGATTTTCGGCGTTGTTTAAAGAAAACAATGTTGTCAAATGAAGTGAAAGTTGATTTAATAGAGTTTTATCAGCGGAACAAAAAGCAAATAAATCGGAAATTGTAAAGATCATTTTAATCCAAAATGAGAGGGAATTAAAGTAATGAGAGAATATTTCAATCTAATGGAGTATACAGAAGAATTTATAAATAAAATAATTGATTATAGAATGCACATGGATAAAGAATTAAATAGATATTTATCATACGAGGAAATTGCAGAACGTGAAAAATGCAGTGCTGATGATGTGAAAAAAATACTCAATGCAACAGCAATTGTATGGATTCATTAACCTGAAAATTCCAGTTTACAGAGCTACAACAAAATTATTATCAAAATAAACGCCACACCTCGTGCTGATTTAACAGCACGGGGTGTGGCTTGTTTTTTATGCGATCCGGAGATATGGCGAATTCTGCATGCGTTGATTGACTTTTCAGGGTTCGTGTGGTATAATTATCTATATGTATTTCAATTTGATTACTATGATATAGCAATGGGCGTTGTAGATGCAGATAAATGATAGCTTTGAACAGCTTATGCTCGATTTAAGGAGCGTTTCCCGGAGCAAGGGAGATCAAGGCACAAAGTTTGAATTGCTTATGCAGAAGTATTTTCAGACAAGTCCATTGTATTCGGAGATATATGAGCAAGTAAGGCGATATAAAGAATATAACCTAACAAGAGAGGTGGTTTTACGGATACAGAGATTATAGGAACAACTGCGGTTCAAAGAGCAATCGCTAAAACAGATTATGCTGAGCCATACATCAACAGCAAAGACAAAGAGCCTACTTGGGACGGAGCTATCTACTTATACAGCAAACCGGGGAATGTGCATAAGAAATCAGATTTCAAATGCCGTATACCTGTACAAATTAAAGGCTGTGAAAAAAGTAGAATTAAGAGAACTTCAATCAAGTATTCTGTAGAAAGAAGTGATCTAAGCAACTTCTTAAAAGATGGCGGTGCTATCTTTTTTGTTGTATATTTCAATAATAGCGGAACTGAAGCGAAGATATATTATAAACTCTTTTTACCATACGATTTGGTAACATTGCTTGACAGTAATTCAGAGTGCAAAAGCTATTCAGTAGAATTCAAACCATTTCCTGATGATCCTATGCTGATTACAGATATACTGAATTTCTTTGCGACACATAAAGAAAAACAGGCCGCTATAAAAAGTAAATCTCAGCTAATTTCTCTTGATGAATTCTCAAAAAAAGAGAACATCTCCAAATTAAACATTACCTTGATCTCGCATAAGCCGATTGACAACCCTATCTTGTTTATGTTTAATCATGATTCGTATGTGTATGCTACAACATCGAACGGATTCTATATACCAATCGATCATTTTGATAAGATCTCAGTTGCTCAAAGCACACAAGACGTATCAATCGCAATAGGTGATACGATATATTACAGAACATGGAATATTCAATATGAAGAAAACTGTATTCGTTACCTAATAGGAAAGAGTATCTCACTAACATCATTTCGAGATACCGGCAAAAAGGATTTCAATTTTAAGTTTAGAGGTACTTTATCCAATCGTATTTTAGATGGAGAATTTTTACTCAGCTTAATGGAAATTTATGGATTTTCAATAAACGGTGTCTTTTTAACGTTTAGATTTACAGATCGTGAAAATTTCAACAAAGACGATTTTTGCAAAAACTTGGAAAGACTTAGAGAAGTAAAACGAGTATTACAGTTTCATGATGTAAATGAAGAATTGAATATGGACAATCTATCTGACGCCGATTATAGAGCACTTGATCTGCTGGTTAATGCCTATAATGGGGAAGAAGTCCGTTTGGCTGATGTAGAACAACCCTATGGTTTTATAAACATCGGCAATCTGAGAATCCTTATCAGTACAGAGAAAAACAAAGAAACAGGACTTTTCAAAATATTCAATTTTCATGAATCTATGTTTCGCTTGTTCATTAAAGATGAGCACGCGAATAAGCATATCGTTCCATTATCTCTTGGGCTAAAAAAAGATGACCTGGTTAAATGCAGCAATTTTAACAAGGAGAAAGTTATCAACGAATTTACTGATGTTCAATATAATCCTGTAATATCGGAACACATTACATTATGGCTATTAGAGCTATTAAAGGCTTATGATATTTCAATGAGAAGTTATCTGCTTGAAACAGCTTATAGCATAATCGAGCTTATAAAGCAAAATGATAGGTACATAGATAATCATATTGTTCGACTGAATGAACTTCAAATTATAAAGAGAAAGCGGACTCTTAATGTTTCCGAAAAAGCAGAACTTTATCAAATCATATCCTATGTAAATGACAATATTGATATTAAAATTGGCGCATACATATTACTTGGTGAAACGGATGAAGCAGAGAAATTGCTTAATGGACTACCCGAAGAACACCAACAATTTTTTAGGGAATATCCTATCTATGCTTTGATAGATACAGAAAAGTAATTATCCCATGAAACTGTAGTCTAATGATACACCCACTTTCCGTTCCGCATGAGTTGATATTATGATTATGGCGCATGTTGAAATTGGCAAGTACCCTATAGGAACTGAATAACAGACAAGCCCTGAGAGTTGCAATACAAGCATTTCTTAGGGCTGTTTTTTCAAACGGTATTCTTTTCACTCCGCAAGCTCGGAAGGCTGTGAGGAGGATCTTCATTCGCCAAAGAGCATAGCAAGAGCGAGCAACCGTTATCTGTTCGGATCGCAATATACATCGATCTTTGTTCTTTCCCGATTTCTGACGGGCGGCAGCGAAAAAAGCCGCTGCCTCCTCCAAAAATTCATTAATATCGCTTAGCCGCTTGTTTTCTTTTTCCAATGCTTTTATCCGCTTCCTCAACTGCTGATTTTATTTTGTGATATTCAAAGATTCTTCCGGACTGCGTTTATCGTCTCTGTTTTTTGCAAGCTTTACTGCCTACACTTTGTACTCATCTTCATATTATTTATTTTCTGATATTATTTTTCTCCATTTTTCCTTTTTTATTTTACTTCTTTGAGGTTGGAGTGTCAAGTTTTATTATACTACATCAGTTGGCAAATGTGACGAAACGGAGTGTTTTACAGAAAATGTTAGCAGATGAGGTGCGACGGAAAACGATAGAAATAGTGAAAACTAAAAAAATCAATTCAAAGCATTGTATTAGTCGTCGATTTATGATATAATATAAATTGAATTATTTTGTCCAAATAGGTGGTATTATGGATAAACGAACTCCCGAACAGATAACCAAAAACATGAAAGCAGTTAAAAACAAGGGCTCAAAAATCGAAGTGATGCTAATGAAAGAACTTTGGTCGAGGGGGCTGCGCTATCGCAAAAATGTTAACTCTATCTGCGGAAAACCCGACATTGTATTCAAAGGCAAAAAGGTAGCTGTGTTTTGCGACAGTGAGTTTTGGCATGGATACAACTGGGAAGAGCGAAAGCATGACTTTAAATCTCACCAAGAGTTTTGGATACCCAAGATAGAACGCAATATCGAGCGTGATAAGGAAGTCAATGCTGAACTGGTAAATGAAGGATGGACGGTTCTTCGATTTTGGGGCAATGACATCAAAAAGAACCTTACTCAGTGTGCTGATAAGATAGAACAAGCGGTAAGAGGCAAATGAGTAACCCTACGGTTGTAAGCCTTTTTTCGGGTATAGGCGGGATCGACCGCGGCTTTTTGCAAGCGGGCTTTGAAATAGTATGGGCTAATGAAATGGATCACTTTGCTTGTGTAACATATCGAAATAACTTTAATGGTAATGTTCTTTCTGAAGCCGATATAGCAACAATAGATGCCCGCAAGATACCGAAATGCGATGTTCTTGTTGCGGGATTTCCATGTCAAAGCTTTTCCGTTATGGGTTATCAGCGAGGATTCAAAGATCCGAGGGGAAATCTGTTTTTTGAGATTGCAAGGATAGTCTATATTCTGAAACCGAAAGTTATATTGCTTGAAAACGTTAAGAATCTCATATATCATGACAACGGCAAGACGTTTATCACAATATTCAATACTCTGGCAGAGTTGGGGTATGAGGTCAAGTATAGTATTCAAAATGCTTGTACTCACGGCAACATACCGCAAGAGCGTAGCAGAACATTTATTGCCGCGTTTTCGGATTACGATATGCTGAATGCCTTTTCATTTCCTGAAGAGATACCATTGACAATAACTATTGAGGATATTCTAGACAGAACTAAAAAGTATCACGATGATTATTACTATAAGCCCGGTAATCGGTATTATGATACCTTGAACAGGAAGATTTCAGATAAAACCGGAATCTATCGAATAGATGACAGCGGCGTGGCTATGCAAAAATATATTATGTCACCTACGCTAAAAGCAAATATGGGAACTTATCATGATAGGGTCCCCGTTATAAGAGATGATTTCGGGATTCGCAAGCTCACACCGTATGAATGTCTTGCATTGCAGGGATTCCCGAATGATTTTGTATTCAAGGATATTCCGATAGAAGCCGCATACAAGCAATGCGGAAATACGGTGTGCATCCCTGTTGTCAAACGTATCGCCGACAACATTATTAAAGTCTTTTAAGAGGAGTTAATTATTATGAGCGGAAAGTACAAAATGATAGATCTGTGCGCAGGTATCGGGGGAATAAGGCGCGGATACGAGCTCGCGGGAGCATTTGAGAACGTGCTTTCTGCCGAGATAGATAAGAATGCTTGTCTTACATATAAACACCTTTACGGTGATGACCCAATTAATGACATCACCACAGACGAATTTAAAGATTTAGCGGCTAAAACCGATTATGATGTGCTGCTTGCGGGATTTCCGTGTCAGCCTTTCAGTAGGGCGGGTAAAGAAGAAGGCTTCCATGACAAAACAAGAGGAACTCTTTTCTTTGATATTGCCGAAATAATCAACAGAACCAATCCGAAGGCTTTCATGCTTGAAAATGTTGATAATCTTATAACACATCAAAAAGGAAAGACGTTTGCGACAATAATAGATGTTCTGGTGAATGATCTTGATTATAAAGTAATTGGTGTTACAAAAGATGATGAGGGCAATCTCATATATGATCCCAAGAGCTTTGTACGCAATTCACGTAATTTCGGCGTTCCACAGAACAGACCGAGAGTATATATCATGGGCTTCAGCAGGAAACGTTTCGGTGATGCCGTTAATACGTTACCTAATACCCTACCTACCGAACGTAAAGAAAAGTTGTACAATGATTTGAATGATTTGCTCGAAATGAATGCCGATGACAAGTATTTTCTTTCTGCAGGATATTTTGAAACACTTGAAAGACATCGAGCAAGGCATGAAAGCAAAGGAAACGGTTTCGGATATAAGATTGTAAATCTTCCCGAAATAGAGTCACCTGTATCAAATGCGCTGCTTGCAACAGGAGGTTCCGGAAAAGAACGTAATCTCGTTATAGATCCCAAAGAAGGTGTGGCAGGAAAAATATATCCTTCCAAACATACACCTCTCAATGATAAAGGTATCCGTGTTATGACACCGAGAGAATGGGGAAAATTGCAAGGATTCATAAACTATGCCTTTCTTGATAAGAAAACAGGTGAGGACAAATTCACCTTTCCCGAAAAAATGGCGGACGGGCCTAAGTATAAACAATTCGGTAATGCTGTTACAGTTCCTGCTGTCGAGGAAATGGCTAAGTTTATGAAAATGTGTATGGGAAAACTGGAGGATAATAAGTAATGACAAAATCTACCGATATACTGATTTCGACGCATATTTTAAGTGGAAAAAATAAGACTTATGACACTTTTACAAAATATATATCAAGTGATTTCAGAACAATTAAGGCGTCAAATCCGCATGAGTACATAGAGTTTTGTTGGAACAGCTACGAAACAAAATGTCCGAAAGCTGCAAAAACACAGTCATTAAACGGTAAAGTATTTGAAGCAGTAGTGGCTACCTGCTTGTACAGAGAGGGTATACTCCCGATGTTCCTTCAAGCACAAGTGACATTTGTGCCTAATGTGGATTTTGATATTGTTCTGTTTAAAGAAGAAAGACGTTCTCCTATCGGCATAAGTATAAAAACAAGTTTGCGCGAAAGATATAAACAAGCTGATCTTGAAGCTGTTGCACTTAAATATGTTCATCGAAATGCCGAGAACTACCTTATTTCCTTACAATCAAGTGAAGTAGATACTGTAAAGAAAAAACTGAAAGACGGTTCACTTCTCGGCCTAAACAGGATAATAGCAGCAGATACACCTGAGTTTGATGATTTAATATCCGAATTGAAAAAGATGAAATTCATAAATCCCGGTGAAGTACCTATAATAACGGGAACGCTGATAAAATAAATGAATCTAAAGAAACATAATAATTATTCCGGAACTTGAGAAAACGGTAAAGTTAAAAAGGTCAATTAATAAATAATACAGTCTTTATGTTGAATGAGGTGTAATTAATTATGGAAGAACTATTCGGAAAGTGGTTGCAAACAAATAGAAATTTATCGCAAAGTTCTATCGGAAAATATCAAAGGGCTATTCGTGCTGTCAGTAAAGACATGAATGAAGAAGGTTTGATAAATTTTGATCTTTATTCTGTTACATCATCCTCTATTTTTTATTCTCTGAAAGAAGAGATTTTTAACAATACTTATTTTGATAGTAAAGATGCAAAAGGAAATCGTATGTATAGTGTTGCGATGAATCATTACTATGAATTTTTGTGTTCAAGAGAATAAGAGGAGAATAATATGAGAGGTAATATAGGCGAATGGAGCGAGCTCTACACGATGTTTAAGTTGTTGGCAGACGGTAAGCTGTATGCTGCCGATGCCGACACAAATAAAATACCCGATATTTATTATGACGTTCTGAAGATCATAAGATGTTCGGACAATGACAAGCTGGAATACAGACGAAATGGTGAAGTAAAGGTTGTTAATGCGACAACAGGTGAAACAATGTGTACCGTTCCCATAAGCGGCTTTGTTGAACAAACCGACAAACTGTTGAAGAGTATCAAAGAAAAGAAGAATGAAAAAACCAAGGGTGCCTTTGAGTTACCCGAGTCATGGAACTTCGCTCAGTCAATAAAGTGCAACACCCTAAAAGCCAAATCTCAGGATAAAGCTGATATTGTCATTATGGTTCATGACGTCATGTGCGGAAGAGACGATACATTCGGGTTCAGTATAAAATCACAGCTCGGCAGTTCTTCAACACTGTTCAATGCATCGGGAGCAACTAATTTCACTTTTATGTTAATCGGCAATAAATTGTCTGCCGATGAAATCGCAGTATTTGAAGGCTTCAAAAAATTCAAGGACAAGTTTGATTATCTTCATTCATTGGGTACTGATATAGTTTTCATAAAGACTGATAACAAAACTCTGGATTTTAATCTAAGGATGGTAACTTCCGAGATGCCGAAAATCTTTGCTGAAATGATAAAATGTTATTTTGAGGGCAGATCGGCAATGTTGTCGGAATTGGTTGACATTATAGCCGATTCAGGAATAGTAAAAACACTTGATAACAGAGTATACCTGCGTCATAAAGTTAAGGAGCTTCTGACAAATATTGCGCTAGGCATGGTTCCCAATACACTTTGGACCGGAGATTATGAAGCAACAGGCGGGTACATTATCGTTAAAGATGATGGCGATGTAGTGTGCTATCATATCTATAATCAGAATGCTTTCAGAAACTACATGCTTGCTAACACCAAGTTTGACACCCCCAGCAAAAGTAGACACGGTTTTGGCAGCATTTACGAGGAGAATGGTAAGCAGTTCTTGAAATTGAATGTGCAGATAAGATTTGTGAAATGATAAAGGAGAATGACATGAGTTTAATAGAAGAAATCAAAAAGCAAAAAAGCAATGGTTGCTTTAATAACTATATTAATTACATACAATTTCCTGTATTTAAAAATCTTGAATTAAACACACGTATTAATTTTGATTATCCATTGACTGTTTTAATTGGTAAAAACGGGAGCAATAAAAGCTCGGTTCTCACAGCATTATATGGTGCTCCCAAAAACATGAGTACTGGTTCTTTTTGGTTTTCTACATCTACAGATCCAATTGACGAGAATACAGATAGAGGAAGGAATAGTTTTTTTTACGAGTATAAGGAAAATAAAGATTCAATAGGAAAAGAAGTATTAAAACATAGAATGAAACGTGTTAGAGATCCTGATTATTGGGAAACATCAGATCCTGTACAAAGCATTGGTATGAGTGCAACTACACGTAATTCTCCTGTAGACAAAAAAGTTATATATATAGATTTTAGAAGTCAATTAAGTGCTTTTGATAAATATTTTTACTTTGGCGATCCAAAAGACGAAAAAAAACAAGATTACTTACGTAGACGTTCTAAATATGTAAAACGAGCATTTGATAATGAATACCCTTCATTTCCCGGAAATAATAGTAAAAAAACAAGTCAATATGCTTTAGATCATAGAATTGAATTAAATGTAAACGAAATAGAGTGCATTAATAGTATTCTAGGTAAAAAGTATGAAAAAATAATTCTTGTTGATCACAAATTTTATGATAAACTTGGTACATCTGCACTCTTATTTACAGGAAATGCATCGGGGGATTTACAGTACTCTGAAGCTAATGCCGGAAGTGGCGAAACAGCTGTAATACGTTTAGTTCATAGTGTAATTAATGCTGATAAGTATTCACTGATATTGTTGGATGAACCTGAAGTATCCCTTCATCCCGCTGCTCAAAAAAAGGTTCAAGAATTTTTACTTACAGAAATAAAAAAGAAGAACCATCAAATTATTATCTCTTCACATTCCCCTGCCATGGTAAAAGACTTACCTAAAGAAGCTATTAAACTGTTTACAACAAATAAAGATGGTTATTTTCATGTACAAGAAAATGTTGATTATCGCCTTGCATTCTTTGAACTGGAAGAATATGCTATTGACAAAAAGATTATCATTTGTGAAGATATTGATGCCAAAAATCTAATAGAGCGTACTTTGAACTATTTAAAAATATCGAACCAATTCATAGTAAACTATGTTCATGGTGGGGCGGATACACTTTTGAAGCACACTATTCCTATGTACGCAATAAATGAAGAATTAAAAAATAAAGTGTTTTTCATACTTGACGGTGATAAAGAATGTCAACGAGAGAATCCTAAAGATTATACAATAAACGAGAGAAATAATATCGAGTTTTTGGAGGAAAAAGTAAAGGAAATATATAGTGGCAATCTGCCAAAAGTGTTTCCTGATAGCGGCAAAAATGGTGGGGATGAAAAGCAAAAGTGTGAGATATATTTGCAATATATTGGTTATCATTACTCAAATATCTCTTATTTGCCAAATAAGAAAATTCCAGAAGAGATAGTTCTGGAAAGTAAATATGTTAATAATCGCTACCATGAGATAATAAGTAGTCATACAGAGACTAATGCAAAGAAATTCAAAAATATTTTATTGGATATTCAAAAAGAACGAGAGGATGGGGATATAAATCGTACTTTTGATGCTCTTGCCCACGAATTATTTTATGAACACAAAAGAGAAGCTAATGAAGATATATCTCTGCTATCTAAAATATTATACAGCATATTCGAAAATGGACAAGTATTGTTCAAACCTCTTGTTGGAGCAATATAAATCTAAGAATGGTTTGCTTGTGACACTCTCAAACTAAGCTTATAAGGTGCAGAAATGTCTTGACAATACATCTATTATCCGTGAAATCAATGATAAAGAGTTGGTTGATCTGATGTTGAAGTATTATGACAGCCTTAGTGAGAAATACAGAAAGATGATTCATGTAATAAACGTAATAGAATAAACGGCTTCTCTGCCAAGGACAACTTTAATGATGAAAAGAAACATAATCCAATGAAGTTGAATCAGTATTTAACTTTCTAAGATGAATTTATCTTCCATTTGGTGGGTGGTTTATACGAATGGCATATCGTATATTTTTATTGCTTGTCTGCTATTGACACAAAAAACGGTCAAAAGTTACGCAAATTTTATAAGTTGCCCTGAAATATCGTAATTTCGAAGGTTTTTATACACTTTAAAAACTTGAGATAAGTATGATTGTTCGACGAATACGATATAGTAAATTTCTTGACAAACAACGGAAAATATTGTATACTGGTAAAAAAGACTTGCGTGTAAACAATGAGATGAACATAAAGGAGTTTGTATTAGCATGAACGAAAATAAAACAAAGATCGCAGGTATACTGTATAAACATGGTGAAAATGATTTTTCAATCTGGTTTCCTGAATTAACAGAATCCGAAAATAAAGAAATCAACAGTATTTTCGAAAATTTTGTAAATGGCGGATCTTCTTTAAGGGGCTCTAAACAAGATGTTCTTGATGAAATTAAAGATTACCTCAAATAAAGCAAAGATATAACACAAGTAATTTTGTGTTATAGTGCAACATAATAGTATTATAAGACCGACCGATCAATAGCGATCTGTCGGTCTATTAACACTTATAACACTTGAAAATTCAATTGTCAAGATTAAGATGTCTTGCAGTTGGAGAGGTAATAAATGATTACAATATATAAACACGGTCAGATACCCAAATCAATAGAAACTGTTAAATTGAACGATGTTTATTTTAACAAATATACTGCTCAAATGCTGGATAAT
>OGMF01002859.1_pt1 | contig 13852 bp, 10 predicted proteins | sample 1572921 | NCBI WGS metagenome assembly OGMF01 (sample SAMEA2581919, study PRJEB24529) | metagenome | biome: Human gut stool | place: China | collected 2011
GTCGTCGAAGTACACGGCGTACACCTCTTCAAAATTCGTCAGCGCCCTCACCCCCTTTCTGTCTATAAGACGGCGGAGAATTGATTTTCTTACAAAAAAATCCGTCCCGCGGGACGGATTTTTTCTTTCACGTTTTCACGACTCTTTTCTTGCCGCACTTCGGGCACGTGAGCTCGACCTTGCCGATGTTTTTCGGCACGCGGCAGTACGCGCCGCAGGAGCAGCGGACATATTTGTGCGCCTTGTCGGCGCGGCGTGCCTTCGCGCCGCGGATGGCGTTCGCCTTCGGCGTCCACCAGGTCAGAAACTTCGCGTTTTCGGCCTGACGGCGCGCGAGATTGCGCGAAAAAATGCGGATGAGCACGATGAACATCAGCACCATCGACACAAAGTACAGCGCTTGGGAAACGCCCTGCACGCGGATGATCGAGCTCAGAATGCTCACGGCCAGCTCAAGGATCACGAGCGCCCAGTTCAGCGCATCTACGCCGTTGCGGCCATACATAAAGCGGTAAAGGGCATCGCGGAATTTGTTCACAAAAAACACTCCTAAAATCTTGATGCTGCCATTCTACACGCTTTTTCGACCCCCGTAAAGGCGTTTGAACAAAAGTTTACAGAATGGAAAAGAGTAAACGCAAACCGCCCGCCCCCGTCAGTCGCCTTACAGGGGGGCAAGGGGGGGCCCGCCCCCCAAAAAAGCCTCGCAGAGTTTCGCCGCTCCGCGGCGAAATAAATTCAAATCATTTTCCGCCGCGACCGAAGGTGAATTGCCGCAAAGCGGCAAGAGAAGCCGCCCTGGGGCGTGCGCGTGGCGGAAAATACCTCTCAGGCCGCAAGTGTGGAATTTGCCCGCCATCGGCGGGCAAATTATGCGCGCAGCGGCCTGCAAGGAATAAAAAATGCGTCCAGCTTTCGCTGGACGCATTTTTTAGGTTTTATAGTCCGTTGGTGTAACGATACAGGAACGTCACGGCCTCGGCGCGGTTGCAGGAAGCATACGGGGAGAACGTCGTGGCGCTGGTGCCGGTGGTGATACCCTTACCGACGGCCCAGAGGATGGCGTTGTAGTAGCTCGCCTCGCTCGTGGCGCCCACATCCTTGAACGGGTTGGAGTAGTAGCCGCTGGGCTGGCCCGCGTAGCGGTACAGGAAGGTCACGATCTGGGCACGGGTGCAGACCTGATCGGGGGAGAACGCCGTGGCGCTGGTGCCGGAGGTGATGCCCTTCTGGCTGGCCCACAGGATGGCCTTGTAGTAGCTCGAGTGCGTGACGGCGTTGACATCACGGAACGGGTTGCGGGTGATGGTCGGCTCCGGGCTGCCGGCGGCGCGCCACAGGAACGTCACGATCTCGGCGCGGGTGCAGGACTTGTACGGGGAGAAGGTGGTGCTGGACGTGCCGTTGGTGATGTTCTTGCCGACGGCCCACTTGACGGAGTTGTAGAAGTAGTCGGTGGTCTTGACGTCGATGAAGTTCATCGTCTGGCCGATCTTGATGGCCACGGTGCCGGTGAGCTGGCGGGTGCCGGTGCCGGTCGTGCCGTAGCGGGCGTAGATGGTGAACGGGATGTAGACGGTCTCGCCGGTCTTGGCGTAGCGGCTGGCGAGGAACGCGACGTCGCTGAGCGCATTCTGGCTGGCGGTGGCGTTGTAGTAGAACTTGTCAGTCGTCTTGACGGAGCCGCCGTAGTTGTAGCCGTTGTAGTAGGTATAGAGCGAGCCCTCGTTGACGGCGGAGACGGCGCTCTGGTCAAAGGTCACGTAGTCGATGGTGTAGTTGCTGGTGTAGCCCTTGGTGGAGCGCAGGTAGCTGAGGAAGTCGCTCTCGTCGAAGCGGACGCTGTCGCCCTGAGAGACGGTGTACTTGATGTCCTCGCGCACGAGGTTGACGACGACGCTGCCGGAGTAGCTCACGGTCGTGCCGCGGCTCGTGGAGGAGCTGGAATAGCGGGTCGCGTACAGGGTGAAGTTCAGCGTGATGGTCTTCGCGGTGGTCTTGGCGTTGGGGACGAACGTCACGCTATCGAGGTTGGTGACCTTGGTGCGGGTGTTGAACGCGCCGGAGGAATTGCTGGTGGACATGGCCGTGCCGCCATAGTACAGCGTGCCCTGCGCGGTGGTGGGCAGGGAGAAGGTCACATAATCGAAGGTGACATAGGGATAGGACTTGGTCTTGCTGGCGTCGCCGCGGGCCTCAGCGACCTCGTTCATGAAGTCGGTGAAGTCGCTCTGCGCGAACTGGACGGTCTCACCGGCCACACCGTTGTAGTTGATGTTGTAGTTGGTCTGAGAAACGGTGATGGCGCCGGAATAGTACATTCCGTAGCTGCTGCCGTAGGTGTAGTTGTTGGTGGCGATGACATACAGCGTGCAGGTGCCGTTCGTGCCGAAATCCGCGCTGGACAGGGTGTACTGGCTTCCCGCGCTGTACGGGTTGCCGAGGCTAACGGTCGCGTAGTCGGGCGCGGTCGTGCCGTTCTTCTGGACCACGTAGTAGGTGCTGTAGGTCGAGGGGAAGGTGATGCGATAGTTGTTGATCGAGGTGGTGTAATTGGTCGTGACCGGCTCGGCCGTCAGAGAATCAAAGGTCCTCGGGATGGGGACCACAGGGATGTTCAGGGTGACGGTAACGGTCTGATTCGTAGAGGTCTTGACCGTTGCGGTGATAGGAGCCTTGCCGCGGCCACTGTAAGAAGCTGTTGCATAAATATAACCGGAGTTATTGCTGATGCTGCCGGTGAACGTGCCGAGATTACTGAGGCTAACGGGCGCGGATGCGCTGACGATCGTGGTGACCGTGCCGTAGTAGGAGCCGTAGCCATAGCTGCCGCTCAGCGCCTTGTTAGCTGCTTCGATGAGGTCGCTGTAGCTATAGGTGACAGGATTGCCGTAGTACACCTGACGGGTCAGGTCGGCAGAAAGCACATAGTTGTTGACCGTGTAGGTCACAGCAGGATAAGTCTTGCCGTTGTAGGTAATGACTGCGCTGATTGTCGCTGTGCCGGTAGTTGAGCCGGCGCTCACAACGCCGCCGGAAACCGTCGCAACATTCTGATTGCTGGAACTCCAAGTGACGTTAAAGCCGCTCGTTATTTTATCAGAAGCGGTGTCTTTATTCTGAAGATACGGAGAGTAGAGAGTCTTCGTCTGGATACTACCAACGGCGCTGCTGCGGGTCAAAGTGAACGAATAGGGATAGTCTCTTGCGTCACGGGTAGGAACATAGGGGTCAGCAGAAACCGCGACAGCCGATGCCGATGCAGCAGACGTTTCAGCAGTGCCGAACTTAATCTTGCAGGACACAACATAACTGCCCGCAGTGGTAAATGCATTAGTTGTAAGAGTGTTTTGGGTCGTCGTGGACAAAGTCGTTTCAGTGCCATTGTCCTTCTTGTACGTCCAAATATACTGAGCACCAGAAGGTGCATTGGTGCTGGTTGCAGTGAAGGTGATGTTCCGCCCGGCATAGTACGGGGCAGCGGACGGAGAAGTGACCGTAACCGTCGGCGCATCGACCTTTTTCTCGGTGATGGAGATAGAAGTTGTGCCAGTTAAGGAATCATTATATTTAACAGGAACGCTTAAAGTGCCACTGTTGTTATTCGATGTATAGGAAATTTCGCCGGTATTTCCTGTATAGTTTGTTCTATACTGGATATTCGTGAAGCTTTCTTTGGTAAGTGCGGCATCACCAACCTTATAAACATCTATAGAACCACTACTGACAGAATACTGCTTTCCGTTGACCGTGAAGGACGCAACACCATCGGTGCAATCAACCACGGTGACAGGGACTGAATTAGAAAGGGTGCCCTGCACAGTCGCACTCCCACTTTCAACGGTTGTACTACCACTCAGAGTTGCCGTACAAGTAATTGTTGCGTCTCCGCCTTTTGTAAGCGTCAAAGCACCGGTGTTTTCGTTTACTGAAACAATGTTGGGATCGCTACTGCTCCACTTATACGTGGTGGTCGGGGAAGTAACGTCCTGATCATTGTATTTCAGAGCAGGAGTAGTAATATTAGCCGAAAGAGTAACACTGGAGGACTTTGCAACAGTAAGAGAGGTAATTACTTCTGTATTGTTCTTAATGTTCAACGTACCACTGGCGGTACCTTGCAATTCCCCCTCCGCCCTTGCGGGCAGGACGATGAGGCTCATGACCATGGTCATAGCCAATAGCAAGGAGAGAAATTTTTTCATGTGATCTTCATCCTTTCGTGTTTGTTGTTGTCGGCTCCGCGCGCACAGAGCCTTTCTCATACATGGCATTTTACCATGCCGCGGGAAATAAGGGAACAGGAAAATGGAAAATTCATAAATTCTTTATCTTCCCTCTTCGCCCAGTTTCCCTTTGCTTCCTTAATTAGACGCAAGAAACGTCTGTTTTGTTTCACAAACCCCGAAAATTTCCCAAAAATTTTTTACGCCGCGAAAAACCGCACATACACGAACACCCCCGCCGCGATCTGCGCGAGTAAGATCGCGGGGATGCCGAACTTGAAGTACCAGTGCCGCGTCTTGTGGTGAAAGACCCTCATTGCGAAAAGAGCACCCGCGCTGCCGAGCAGCAGCGCGAGTGCAAATAAGGTCTTTTCGGGCACGCGCCGCGCGCCCTGAATTTTGGCGCGGCGCTTGTCTGCGCCGTAGACGCAGAACGTGAGCAGATTGATCGCGGCGAGATAGAGACAAAAATCTCTCACTTTTCGAGCTTGGCGAGCTCCACGGCCGCCGCCGCGCCGAGGCGCGCGTTGTTGAACACGAGCTGGATGTTGGAATCCAGGCTGTCGCCGCCGGTCAGGTCCTTGATCTTGGCGAGCAGATACGGCGTCGTGGCCTTGCCGTGGATGCCGTCCTTCTTCGCGTCCTCGACGGCCTCGGCAATGGCCTTGTCGATGACTTCCTTGTCCATGGAGTACTCTTCGGGGATCGGGTTCGTGACGAGTAAGCCGCCGCGCAGACCCAGCTCGCGCTTGACGTGGAACGCCTTGGCCAGCTGCTCCGGCGTGTCGAGCTCGTAGTCGACGCCAAAGCCGGACTTGCGCGTGTAGAACGCAGGCAGCTCGCTCGTGCCGTAGCCGATGACGGTCACGCCGTGGGTCTCGAGATATTCGAGCGTCAGACCGAGGTCGAGGATGGACTTCGCGCCCGCGCACACGACCATGACGGAGGTGTTGGCCAGCTCTTCAAGGTCGGCGGAGATGTCGAACGTCTCCTGCGCGCCGCGGTGCACGCCGCCGATGCCGCCGGTGGCGAACACGCGGATGCCCGCCATGTCGGCGATCATCATCGTGGTGGTGACGGTGCACGCGCCGTCCTTGCCCTGCGCGACGAGCACGGGCAGGTCGCGGCGGGAAGCCTTCGGGATGCCCGCGCCGGTGCGGCCGAGGTAGTCGATCTCTTCCTTGGAAAGGCCCGCCTTGAGCCGTCCGCCGATGATGGCGATGGTCGCGGGGACCGCGCCGCATTCGCGGATGATGCTCTCGACCTTGAGGGCGGTCTCCACGTTCTGGGGATAGGGCATGCCGTGGGAAATGATGGTGGATTCGAGCGCCACGACGGGCTTACCGGCGGCAAGGGCCTCGGCAACCTCGGGGGCGATATCCAGATACTTGTTCATAGTTAAAAATCCTCCTGTAAAGTAATAGGTGAAAGTTTCACGTTTACCTTTTGAGGTAAGATTGCATCATAACATACAACTTGCCAAAAGTCAACACAAAGCGGGGCTTGAATTTGCACGGGAAGTGGCATATAATACCTCTATTATCCCGTGAAAACCCACAAAAGGAAGGAAAATTATTATGGAACGAGTGAGAATTGCCGCGCTCTTCGCCGACAAAGAGCAGTACGGCGGCGCAAGCGTCACCGTATGCGGCTGGGCGAAGACCATCCGCGATATGAAGACCTTCGGATTCATCGAGCTGAACGACGGCTCGTGCTTCCGCAATTTGCAGGTCGTGATGGATGCGAATTCTCTTTCTAATTATAAGGAGATCGCCGCGCAGAACGTGGGCGCCGCGCTCATCGTGCGCGGCACCGTCGTGCTGACGCCCGAGGCCAAGCAGCCGCTCGAAGTCAAGGCAACAGAGATCGAGGTCGAGGGCGTGTCCTCCCCCGACTATCCCCTGCAGAAAAAGCGCCACAGCGTCGAATATCTGCGCACCATTCAGCATCTGCGCCCGCGCACGAACCTCTTCTCGGCGGCTTTCCGCGTGAGAAGCGCGGCGGCCTACGCCGTGCACGAGTTCTTCCAGAGCCGCGGCTTCGTCTACGTCAACACCCCCATCATCACCGGCTCTGACTGCGAGGGCGCGGGCGAGATGTTCCAGGTCACGACGCTGGATCTGGAGAACCCGCCGAGAACGCCCGACGGCAAGGTCGATTACAGCAAGGACTTTTTCGGCAAGAAGACGAGCCTGACCGTCTCCGGTCAGCTCAACGCCGAAAACTTCGCCATGGCGTTCGGCGACGTTTACACCTTCGGCCCCACGTTCCGCGCCGAGAATTCCAACACCGCGCGCCACGCCGCCGAGTTCTGGATGATCGAGCCGGAGATGGCGTTCTGCGACCTCGACGGCGACCTTGAGGTCATGGAGGCGATGGTCAAGCATATCATCCGCCGCGTGATGGAGCGCTGCCCGGATGATCTCGCGTTTTTCAACAGCTTTGTCGACAAGGGCCTTCTTGAGCGTCTCCAGCACGTCGAGAGTTCCGACTTTGGCCGTGTGACGTATACCGAGGCCGTCAAGCTCTTAAAGGAGAGCGGCCAGAAATTCGACTACCCCGTCGAGTGGGGCATCGACCTGCAGACTGAGCATGAGCGTTACCTCACCGAGCAGATCTTCAAGCGCCCCGTGTTCGTCACGGACTATCCGCAGGAGATCAAGGCGTTCTATATGCGCCTCAACGACGACGGCAAGACCGTCGCCGCGGCGGACTGCCTCGTTCCGGGCATCGGCGAGATCATCGGCGGCAGCCAGCGCGAGGAGCGCATCGAGCTGCTCGAAAAGCGCATCCGCGAGCTCGGCATGAATCCCGAGGACTACTGGTGGTACTGCGACCTGCGCCGCTACGGCTCCTGCCGTCACGCGGGCTTCGGCCTCGGCTTCGAGCGCATGGTGATGTATTTAACGGGCATCGGCAACATCCGCGATGTGGAGCTGCATCCCCGCACGGTCGGCAACGCGGACTTCTAAAACGCTTCCAAGGGAGGGGGACACGGCGTGTCTCCCTCTTTTTTTGCGCGCGGGGAACTTTTTCGCGCGTCCTGCGTCTAAACCGATATCCGAACGAAACGAGGAAAACGCCATGAAACGACTGCTTTTCGCTTGCCTTCTCTGCGCGCTGCTGCTCTCGCTCGCGGGCTGCGGCACAAAGAAGGATGTGCTCACCGCGCCGCCGGAGCTAAGCGTGACCAACGCGCAGGACGCTTCCGTCACGGTATCGAGCGGCAGCTACGACTGGAACTATGCGCTCGGAAACGGTGAACGCTCGGGTGCGATCGCCTGCGGCGCGCATCCGCTGGACGAAAACTGCCGCGACATCACGCCGGTGCTGGAAATGCCCATCGCCGTCTCAGCGTCTTATTTTTACGTCGTGACGCTCGACTTCGGTGACTGCGCGCCCGATTCCGTCTCGCTGCGGTACTGGAGCGAGACGTGCTGGGGCGACACCGAGGCGCAGAGCGAGACCATATCGGCCGAGCGGCAGGACGACGGCACCTACACCGCCGAGCTGATCCCGTCTGTCGGCATTTTTGCCGTGGACGCGTCGTGGAACACGGACGACTATCAGGGCACGGCGTGCTACGTCTTCGCCGGGGAGTCGGGAGCGCTGTAAGCGGCGGCCAATAGGCTAAAAAAGTGCGAAAAACAGAGAAAAGAGCGGCATTGCCGCTCTTTTTTGCGCTTTTTGAAAGGTTGTACCGGCTCGTCCAACGAATCCTAATGATACACAGTATCATTAGAGGAGGCAGGCTTTTATGGAGAAATAGAAATGTGCCTATCTTCTTCCGATTTTTATTTTTGCGGCCAGAAAAGGAAGATTGACATGAAACGTACAACAAACTACGATTTGCCGACATGGGAAAAGGATGATTTCATCCGAATGCAGGACTTCAACGACCTGACGGGCAAGCTGGACGCGGCGCTGAAGTCCGGCGCGGACGCGCAGACCGCCTTGCAGAACGCGATCAAGGCGGTCAAGGCGACTGCGGAGAACGCGTATTCCTCGGCGAACAAGCCCTATGTCGCGGGCAGCTACACCGGCAACGGCGGCACGCAAACGGTCGATCTCGGTTTTAAGCCGAGATTCCTCGTGATCTCGCGCGGCTTCGACAAAGGCGACTACAGCGCGGACTACGCGCTCTTTGCCGGCACGCCGGAGCAGATCGACAGTTGGATGGCCAAGGTCGTGAGCATCACCGACACGGGCTTTACCGTCAAGATGGCGACCTACAACACATCGACCTGTCCGCAGCTCTGGCTGAACACCAGCGGCAAGACCTACAGCTATCTCGCACTCCGCTGAGCGCAAAAAAGGAAGGCCCCCTCTTGGGGCCTTCCTTTTTTGCTGTGGTGATAAGATGTATCAGGGGTTGCTGGAAACGCTCTTTGCGTAGACGAACTGATACGTACCGGTAGCACCGGTAGCAACATTCACGGTGATGCTGCCGATATCAGTGCTTGCGGTAATTCCCTGAGCAGTCAGGATGGTCTTAGCACCATTGGCGCTTACCCACTTGGAATTAGTGTCAGTTCCGTTGACAAGTTTGCAGACCGTCTCCCACGTAACAGGGCCTTCCTGCTTTGCGGTGTCAGTGTAGGCACCAAGATCATAGGTCTTGGTGGTAACGCCGTCCTCGCCAACGATCGTCAGCTGGTAGTTGACAACGGAGACGGCAGGGGCAGCCAGCGTGATGGTGATCACGGTGTTATCGGTGATGGTGACCTTGTAGCCGTTGGCGTAGCTCACACCGTTGACGTAGATCGGAGCGGCGGTCAGGGTCGTGGCAGCAGCGGTGCCGACCTTAGCGGTAACGGTAGCGCCCTTGGCGGCATCCGTCAGGGTGAAGTACACGGTGTCGTTCACCGCAGCGCCGGAGTTGCTGGTGCTGCCGATCAGGGTGTAGTAATTGGCGGCAGGAGTAAGCTCCGTCGTGCCGTCAGCCTTAAAGACCTTGAAGGTCACGCCGTGGCTCAGCTCGCGCTGGGTCGCGGACTTGATGTAGACGATGGTCACACCACCGGAGGTACCGGCAGCATCAACCTTGAAGCTGTAGTTCGCGGAAGCGTTGATCAGCTTCTCAACGGTGTCGATCGTACCGGTGACGGACGTGCCGACATAAGCCTTGGAGGTGGTGTCATAGCCGTTCACAACAGCCTCGCGCAGGTCGACGACCTTGGCGTTGCTGGCGATGCGGTTGACGATGTCGTTGGAGCTGCCGCTGGTCAGATAAGCGCCGTAGGTACCGGCGAAGTTGACCTCCTTGCTGTAGTAGGCCTTGATCGCGCCGGTATCGCCAGAGACAGCGGTCAGGGTCTCAACGCCCGCACGGTCGGCAACATGGGTGTAGAACATATCGTTGCTGGCCTTGCCGCTGGTGGCAATGCCGGAGACAGCGCTGGTCGCAACCCAGATGCTCTTCATCTGGTCGTTGTTGCGGACGTAGATCATGCTGTTGTTGCCGGAGGTCAGATTGGTCGTAACCGTCTCGCCCTTGGCAACATAGTACAGGTCGGAAGCGACGTTGGCCTGATAGGGGGCCTTCACGAGGACGGAGTCGACGTGCATATTCGCAGCGATGTTGTTGCTGTAGTTCAGCACGCTCGCGCTGACGACGGAGTTCGCGGGCAGGACATAGGTGTCGCCATCGCCGAGCAGCGCGGTCTTGCCGGTCACGGTCTGAACGGTGGGCTCAGCCGCGGTGCCGGAGATGAAGTAGAAGGTGGTGTTCTCATCGATGAAGTAGTTGCTCTGCGTACCGATAGCGATGGTGTCCTTCTTGACGGTAGCGTCAGACTGGTTGGCGATGCCGCCGATGGTCACGAGAGTGGCGGGAATGTTAGACTTCACGCTGTAGAGGTCAGCGGTGCTGGTCTCGCTCAGAGTGAAGTCCTTGCCGAGATCGCCGGGATTGAGAATGTTCATCACGCCGGTGCTCAGCGTGGGAATGCCGAGGCCGGCATAGCCGGTGCCGTCGATCTTCTTGGTGACGACCTGGCCGTCGGCGGTCACGCCGGTCATGTAGTAGGACATCTGGCCGAGAGCGGCGTTGTCGACCTGATAGTAGGCATAGGTGCCGAACAGGTAGCTGTCGTCGCCGAGCTTGGCAGCGATGTAACGGCCGTCGTTATCGAGCGTGAAGACATAGCTCTTCAGGGGCTCGTAAGCGGTCAGCTGGGTAAGGCCGGCGTTCTTAGCGGAGTTGTAGACCTTGGTCGCGGACTTGGTGAGAACGGTACCGTCGGCGAGGGTGACATTGCCCTTCGCGTCGAAGTAACGGACAGCGCCCTTAACGGTCTTGTCGATCAGAGCGAGGTTGACAACGTCGCTGTTGATCTTGGTGACCATGACGTAAGTGCCAACGCCCATGGTGTCCTTATCGAAGCCGGTCAGGTTCTTCTGGTTGTAGGCAACACGGGTGGTGCCGTTGCCGTCAACCTTGCCCTCGGTCAGGGTGAGGGTCGGGACGGTAGCGAAGTTGTTCTGAGCGTAGACCTTGGCGACGATCTCGTCGACAGAGATGATGGCCTTGCCGTCATCGATGACAACGAACTTGGAGACGCCGGGGGTGAAAGTGCCCAGAGTGAACGCGCCGTAGTTGTTCGCGGTGTAGGTCTTGCCGGCGGAATACTTGCCGACCAGACCGGACTCGGTCAGAACGGTCTCAGCCTTGGACAGATCGCTGAAGCTGTAGACGGTGGCGTAAGCGCCCTTGGTGTCCTTGGAGTCAACGCTGTACCAGCCGGAAACCTTGTGGCCGATCATGTTGAGGCCGGTCTCGTGGCCGAGGGAGACCTTGTCCTTGGTGCCGGCGTAGTCGCTGGTGACAACAGTGTAGTCAGCGCCGGTGGCTTTGTTGGCAACAACGATACCCTTATACTCGGTCAGGCCGAAGTTCTTCTTGCCGAGGGTGTCGTTCTTGGTGGTGCCGATGATGGAGCTCATGCTGTTGTAGCCGAGCGCGGCGGTGTAGGTCACGGTCGGGACCTCAGCAGCGGTGCGGAACAGGAGCTCGGCGACCAGCTCACGGGAAGCAGACGCGTTGAGGTCCTCGTTCTTGACGTTCTTCAGAACGCCGAGCTGCTGGGCGTACTGCGCAACATGGAGCTGCCAGTCAGCGCCGGTGAACTCGTTGTTCTTGTCATAGCCGACAGCGCGGAGGATCATGGCGAGGGCCTGATAGCCGGTGACCTTGTCGGCAGGGCCGAAGGTCTTGGCGTCGTAGCCCTTGACCAGACCGGCGTTGGCGCAGTAGCCAATGTAGCCGGCGGCCCACTTAGCGCCGTCCATGTCGGAGAACTTGTTGTAGGTGGCGTACAGGGAGGCCTGCTTGTCGGTCACGTCACCGGTGTAAAGACGGTAAACGATCGCGGCGACCTCCGCGCGGGTGATGTCACCGGTGGGCTGGAAGGAGCCATCGGTGTAGCCCTGGAATACCTTCATGCCAGAGAGAACGTTAACAGCTTCGCTGTAAGTCTCATTGACCTTGTCGGCATCCTTGAAGGCTGCGTTGGAACCGACGACGGCCAGAGACAGAGTCATGACCAGCGCCAGAACCAGTGCGAGTAACTTTTTCATAGATGTTACTCTCCTTTCATAAATTTCCATCCGTTTTGGTTCGTCAATTTCGACAAAGGGGACATTTTCTGACGAATTTTCCCGAAAAATAAGCATCTCAAAAAGTTGCAAAAACGATTAAAAACACTCAAAAATCGCGATAATTGCGTCGAAAAAGTTCAACTCGGTCGATATCGCATCCCCTTGCGAAAACCAGCAAAGCCTTGCAGCGGAAGGGATAGCGGATTCGCGTGGTAGCGGTTTGGTAGCCGGTTAAAAAAGGAAAGCATCTTCGGCCCATTGCGGCGCAACGGAAAAAGTTGGTAGCTACCGTGGTAGCAGCGGAGAAAGGCTTAACATTTTTTTGCTGGCATTTTCTTCGCCTGGCATTTTTGAATATTTTTGACGGTATACACAAAATATTCATTTCTCAAAGAGCGGCGGCGGGCGCGAAAAATGCGCCCGAACGACAATATTTTTCCTTTTCGACAAAATTCGACACATTTCGCAAAAGCGCCGTGCTATGCTGACGTCAGGCAAATATGAGACGTCAAACCCTGCTGAAACCAAAAAGAGGGAAGGGATCGGAAAGAACGCTTGCATAGGCCCCATGACGCAAAAAAGAGGAGCATCCGCTCCTCTTTTTTTATGATAGAAGTTTTTCGGCAGACGATCACGCGGCCTCCCGAACGGGGTGTCGTATATGCGCTGTCTGCACTGCGTTTCCGCTTTATTCCAGCGCAGCGGGTACGCGCTTATCCTTGCGATTGAGGATCAAATTGATGATCAGGCAAGCCGCAAAGCCGCCAATACCGATCGCATCTGTCAGCAAACCGGGCCAAAGCATCAGGCAGCCGCCAACGCCAAGAACAAGAACAATGCGCATAATGGTATTGCACTTCCGCTTCAGAAAACCGACTGTACAAGCGCTCAGACTCACAACTCCGACCAGCGTTGCAAATACAGACCATGCAACATGGATAGGCGTTCCGATCAGCAGGATGCCCGGATCCATTGCAAAAATGAACGGAGCGACAAATCCGCCAAGCGCAAGGCTTATGCCGAAACAGAAAGAAGCATCACCATAATAAGAGACATACAAAAGAAACGCTTTTCAATGATCTCACCCCCTCTCTCTATTCTTTAATACGACATAGATGTTCGTTTTTGGACAACTATCTGAAATTTTTCTTTATAAGATCGCAGAAATCCTTGGCGGGCGATGATGGCCTGCATTTCTTTATGATACCGGTGTAAAAATATCCCTCCCTTCTCGTATGTAGCTTTACGAGAAGGGAGGGATATTGGGTACACCGGCTATTTACTTTTCACAAACACTTTCTGCTAATCTGATCAGATCTTCGGCCGTGAAGAATCCGGATATACAGAATCCGGCGTCGTCAGAGGTCATCCATACGATCGTGTTTCCGACGGCGGCATCCTCGCTGATCAGAATATCGGCATCATAGCCGTCTACCGTTGCCTTTTCAACCGTAATATCTGTTGACTCAACTTGCCAGAAGGTCTCATCGGGTGGGCTTACATAGTAAAATTTCAGTATTTCGCTTTCATCGTTCACATAGACAACAGTCGAAGTATTTCCGACGCTATCCTCCGATAGCTTCGTATATCCTTCAGGGATCCAAGTTAGGCAGTAGTCCTTTTTCACCCCATCGACGGTACGGCCATTCTCAAAACGAAATAGAAATACTTCTTCATATACCTCTTTGACCCATCCAAAGAACGCAGCTCTCGCAGCCAACCACGCGCTTCCGCCAATGAGGACAGCAAGGATAACAGCCGCCGCTTTGTGCAGCGTTTTATAAAAGTAGGGGTGATCGGCACGCTTTTTTAGTTTCTCGATTTTCTTCTCAAAGGCGGCAGAAAATTCGTGAGGCGGGACATCTCTGTAATGCAAGACTTCAGCAGATTTGTTCCGAATGTCCACTTCGAGCAGATCCCAATCAAAAATCTCGTATCTAATCAGGAATACCAGCGGCCATTGTCTCAGGCACAGGTTGAAAAAGCCATCGAGGATTTCGACCTGAACCAAATCAACCCGGTAAAGG
>OGMF01002861.1_pt1 | contig 13847 bp, 11 predicted proteins | sample 1572921 | NCBI WGS metagenome assembly OGMF01 (sample SAMEA2581919, study PRJEB24529) | metagenome | biome: Human gut stool | place: China | collected 2011
TTCGAATCCGTTATGCCTGGCAGGGCAATACTTCCTTACCGGGCTGTGGCTAAATGAAATTGCATTTTGCCGCATCCCTTTGCTTTGCGTTATATGATTTTATAAAAGGAATATTCCGTGTTCCATGCAGGTTGAGCGCATTTCATCAGGCCAGACCGAAACCTGAACTTCACCGATGTGCGCCTTTTCGAGCATGAACATGCAAAGGCGCGACTGCCCGATTCCGCCGCCGATTGTCAGCGGAAGCGTTCCATCCGCAATCATTCTGTGATAATCAAATTTCATTCTGTCGGACGCGCCGGCTTCCGCAAGCTGCTTTTTAAGCGAATCCGCGTCAACCCTGATTCCCATTGACGACAGCTCGAACGAACGGCCGAGAACCTCGTTCCAGACAACTATATCGCCGTTTAACGACCAGTCGTCATAGTCGGGTGCACGCCCGTCATGCGGCTTGCCGCTTTTAAGGTTTTCGCCGATTTTCATTATAAATACGGTTTTGTGCTCCTTTGCGGCAGCGTCTTCGCGTTCCTTCGGCGTAAGCCCGGGATACATATCCTCAAGCTCCTGCGTTGTCACAAAATGCACATTGCGCTCAATTGACATTGCAAGCGACGGAAATGACAGATGCAGGGCGCTCTGTGCATCGGCGGCAGCCTTCACAATGCGGCAGACAATCATTTTAAGAAATTCTTCCGTTCTCTCCCCGCGGCTTATCACGCGCTCCCAGTCCCACTGGTCAACAAAAAGCGAATGAAGATTATCAAGGTCGTCATCGCGGCGAACGGCATTCATATCCGTATATATCCCCTCGTCAGCCTTGTAACCGTACCTGTAAAGCGCCATGCGCTTCCATTTTGCGAGCGACTGCACAATCTCCGCAACCTCGCCCGTCTCCTTCATTTCAAATTCAACCTTGCGCTCGGTTCCGTTAAGGTCATCGTTTATGCCGCTTGATTTTGTCACAATAACGGGCGCGGTCACTCTGTCAAGATTCAGCTCGGCGGCAAGCATCGTCTGAAAATTATCCTTTACAATTTTTATCGCGCGCTGAGTTTCGCGCAGCGAAAGCTTCGATTTATACCCCTCGGGCAGAATTAATTCTCTCATAATTTTTCCCTCGTTTCATTTTTTACCGTTACAGCCTTTGATATTTTACAGCAGCATTATACTTTTGTCAACAGCTGTTCGGGATTTTTTTTAAATATAAGCGAGATAATCCACCGGACGTCTCCGCCGGAAACTCCGTCGGCTATATAAACAGCCATAAAATAATATGCTGCATAAAGAAGCATTGCTGCGGCATTTCCGCCCGTTATCCGCGCTGCGGCTCCAGAAAGTGCGGCAATTGCAAAGGTGACAGCGGCAAACCGCGGCGAAATACCGAGCGGCGTTATGTGCGAAAGCCGCCCGATGCTCAGCGCAAAATTAAACGCTACCTTTATATATACGGTAAAAATGTATCCGTCGATTGCATAGCGCGGCAGAAGCTGCGTCAGCAGGACAAGATTTAAAATTGCTTCAAGAATATTAAAAAGCATTGAGTGGAGCTGCTGCCCGAGCCCTTTAAGACAAATGTCTGTCACATCATCGAGATACATCACTGTAACAAGAGGCGCAAACATGCGTATGTACCGTGCTGCTTCGGAGCTTTTGTATACTGCCATGCTTATTCCGTCCGCAAAAAAGAACATAAATCCCGAAATAAAGCAGCCGAAAACAAGCGTCAACCGCAGCGAGCGGCTTGCCATATAGCTTATACCGAGCTTTTTGCCGCAAACCTGCGCGCCCGTCAGCTTCGGGATAAGAATATCGCCGAGCGCGGCAAGTGCAGCTGCCGGAAATGTTATTACGGGGAACGCCATCTGATGAATTATCCCGTACACTGCAAACGACTGCGCTGCACTTGCGCCCGATTTTTTCAACCCGAACGGAATCAGGATATGCCCTGCGGAGGAAAGCCCGATTCGCATATATGAGCTGACGGCAAGCGGAAAAGCTGTTTTTGCAATGCCGCCGTTTTTTATGCCTTCATCCTTTTTTCCGCGAACGTCTGAGAAATAGCAAAAAAGAACAATCAGCATTGAAACAAAATCGCCTGCCGCAGCGCCGCAGGAAATGCAGGTGCAGATATGCTCCGCCGTGCTATTCCCCGGAAGAAGCCAAACCGTGACGGCAATTGAAACACACTGATTCAGAAGCTGCACTGCGCAAACGCGCACATTTTTCTCCTTTGCCGCAAAATACCCCTCAGCCGCTGCGCGCAGCGGCAGGCACGGAAGCGTTACCGAGAGCACTTCAAGCGGCAAGCGCATTTCCGCTGCGCCGATTGCTTTCCGCGCGGCAAAGGGCGCCGAAAAAAACATTGCCGCGCATGACAGCGCACCGAAAAACAGCGCGTAAAAAAACGCTCTGCGCATCAGACGGCGCGGATATAAATTCCCGAAGCCTATCTGCTGCGCACACAGCCGCGTTGCCGCGAATCGGATTCCCGATAAGCTGACGGTTGCAAAAACAAGATAGACAGACATTATAAGTCCGTATATCCCCACATTTTCCGCCCCTGCCTTTCTCGCAAGGAAAGACGAGAACCCGAGCGACACCGCCCGCATCAATATTTCTCCGCCGGCAAGCACTGCCGTGTTTTTCAGAAGAACCGTTCCGTCGCGCATATTCCGACCCCCCCTCTTTTTATGCATATGCACGTTTTTTAATGACATACTGCGGAAATATAAACTTATTTTCAAAAAAATCCGTGTTTTTTTGAAAAAAAACTTGCAATCCGTAAAAAGTTATGTTACAATACAAAATGTTTCATAATGTTGTGGAGGTGAAAATAATGCCTAACATAAAATCAGCTAAGAAAAGAGTTTTGGTTATCGATAAGAAAACTCTTCGCAACCGTATGGTGAAGTCTGAAATCAAGACCGAAATCAAGAAATTTGACGTTGCTGTTGCAGACGGTAACAAAGCAGCTGCTCAGGAGCTTTTCGGTTTCTGCGTTAAGAAGCTTGATCAGGCAGTGGCTAAGGGTGTGTACCATAAAAACACAGTCAGCCGCAAAAAGAGCCAGCTTTCAAAGGCGCTTGCATCTCTCGCGTAAAAATTTTTTACCGAACATCATCGGAGTATACATGTTTTATGTATACTCTTGTTTTGTTATATGGAAGTTTTGTGCTAATTTGATAAAAATTTATCGATATTTTTTTCTCGATATGTTGCATTTACCTCTTTACAAGACAATTATTTTATATTATAATGTAAACAGGTCAGGTAATATTAAAGGTATAAAAAAGAATGCGTAAAGGAGAATTGGCATGAGCAAACAAAGACAAATAATTGACAGTGTTGAAACGCTTGAAGCGGAAATTATCCGCCTGCGTGATGCACAGAGAGCTTTTGCAGCTTTCTCTCAGGAGCAGGTGGACGCCATTTTCAAAGCGGCGGCAATCGCAGCAAACAAGGCAAGGATTCCTCTTGCGAAAATGGCGGTCAGGGAAACCGGCATGGGAATTGTTGAGGACAAGGTAATCAAAAATCACTATGCCGCGGAATATATCTACAACGCTTATAAGGACACAAAGACATGCGGCGTTATCGAGGAGGACCGTGAGTTCGGGATAACGAAAATTGCCGAACCGATCGGCGTTGTTGCGGCGGTTATTCCGACAACGAATCCCACCTCAACGGCAATATTCAAAGCGCTTATTTCGCTTAAAACACGCAATGCAATTATAATCAGTCCGCACCCAAGGGCAAAGGAATCAACAATCGCCGCGGCAAGGGTTGTTCTGGACGCGGCGGTTGCCGCAGGCGCACCCGAGGGCATTATCAGCTGGATTGACGCACCGGCGCTCGACTTGACAAACCTTGTCATGCGTGAAGCGGACATTATCCTTGCAACCGGCGGCCCGGGGATGGTTAAGGCGGCATATTCAAGCGGCAAACCGGCTCTTGGCGTCGGCGCAGGAAACACGCCTGCAATTATCGATGAAAGCGCCGACATCACCCTCGCGGTAAATTCAATCATCCATTCGAAAACCTTTGACAACGGAATGATTTGCGCGTCGGAGCAAAGCGTTATCGCCGACAAAAAAATATACGAAAAGGTTAAAAAGGAATTTTCGGACAGAGGGTGCTACTTCTTAAATGAGCATGAAAAAAATCTTGTGCGCAAAACGATTATTATAAACGGCGCGCTTAACGCAAAAATCGTTGGGCAGTCAGCATTTCGGATTGCGGAGCTTTCCGGTGTGAGCGTTCCCGAAAGCACGAAAATCCTTATCGGCGAGGTTGAATCAGTTGACCTCAGTGAGGAATTTGCACACGAAAAGCTCTCCCCCGTGCTTGCAATGTACAAATCAAAGGACTTTGACGACGCACTTGAAAAAGCTGACCGCCTGATTGCGGACGGCGGTTACGGACACACGTCTTCAATATATATTAATGTAACAACCGGCGAAGAAAAGCTCCGCCGTTTCCGAGAAAGAATGAAAACCTGCCGCATACTGATAAACACACCCTCCTCGCAGGGCGGAATCGGAGATCTTTACAACTTTCGCCTTGCGCCATCGCTCACGCTCGGATGCGGAAGCTGGGGCGGCAACTCCGTTTCGGAGAATGTCGGCGTGAAGCATCTTATCAATATTAAAACAGTTGCGGAAAGAAGGGAGAACATGCTTTGGTTCAGAGCGCCCGAAAAGGTTTATCTCAAAAAAGGCTGCCTGCCCGTTGCTCTTGACGAGCTTAAGACCGTTATGCACAAGAAAAAGGCTTTCATCGTTACCGACAGCTTTCTTTACGAGCACGGTTACACAGATCCGATTACGAAAAAGCTTGATGAGATAGGAATTGAACACACAACGTTTTTTGACGTTGCCCCCGACCCCACCCTCAGCTGCGCAAGAGAGGGCGCAAAGCAGATGCACGCTTTCAATCCCGACTGCATTATAGCGCTTGGCGGCGGCAGCGCAATGGACGCGGCAAAAATAATGTGGGTGCTTTACGAGCATCCGGATGCGGACTTCCTTGACATGGCAATGCGCTTTTCCGATATAAGAAAGCGCGTATACACCTTCCCAAAAATGGGAGAAAAGGCATATTTCATCGCAGTACCGACATCAGCCGGAACAGGCTCGGAGGTAACTCCGTTCGCCGTTATCACAGATGACGAAACAGGCATTAAGTACCCTCTTGCCGATTACGAGCTTATGCCGAACATGGCAATCGTTGACGCCGATATGCATATGACAGCGCCGCGCGGACTTACCGCCGCTTCGGGAATCGACGCGGTGACTCACGCGCTTGAAGCATATGCCTCCATGCTTGCAACGGACTTTACGGACGGGCTGGCATTAAGAGCGCTGAAGGTTATTTTCAAATACCTTCCCGAAGCATACGAAAACGGTCAGACGGACGCACGCGCACGCGAGAAAATGGCGAATGCCGCAACAATGGCAGGCATGGCTTTTGCAAATGCGTTTTTGGGAGTTTGCCATTCCATGGCGCACAAGCTCGGTGCATTTCACCACCTGCCGCACGGTGTGGCAAATGCGCTTATGATTGACGGGGTTCTCCGCTTCAATGCCTCGGAAACACCTGTGAAAATGGGAACGTTTCCGCAGTATGAATATCCGCACACGCTCGAACGCTACGCGGAGGTTGCGGACGCACTCGGCATTAAGGGCAGGAATGATTCCGAGAAGCTTGAAAACCTTATCGCGGCAATTGATGAGCTTAAAGAAAAGGTCGGCATAAAAAAGACAATCCGCGATTATGGCATTGACGAGCAGGATTTCTTAACCAGGCTTGACGAAATGACCGAGCAGGCATTTGACGACCAGTGCACAGGCGCAAATCCGCGCTATCCGCTGATGAGTGAGATAAAGGAAATGTATCTGAACGCATATTACGGAGGTGACCGCAAATGAAACTCGACAAGGTTATTGCAGTGAGAACGGCGAAAACAGTTTACCGCGACGGCGACAAGGCGATAAAGCTATTTAATGAGGATTATTCCAAGGCGAACGTTCTCAACGAGGCTCTCAACCAGGCGCGCGTTGAGGAAACGGGACTGAATATTCCGAAGCTGCACGAAGTTACCAAGCTTGACGGCAAATGGGCTATCGTCATGGATTATATCGAGGGGAAAACGCTTGAGGCGCTCATGGAAGAAAACCCCGGAAAATATGACGAATATCTCGAAAGGCTTGTTGATATTCAGAAAAGCATTCTTGACTGCCGCGTGCCGCTCTTAAACAAGCTTAAGGATAAAATGCAGACGAAAATCGGGCTTACGGAGCTTGACGCGACAACAAGATACGAGCTGCACACGCGGCTTGATTCAATGCCGAAGCACAAAAAGGTTTGCCACGGGGATTTAAACCCAAGCAATATAATAATCACGCCGGACGATAAGGCTTATATTATCGACTGGTCGCATGTGACGCAAGGCAACGGCGCGGCGGATGCAGCCAGAACCTATCTTTTGTTCTGGCTGGACGGAAACATCACCGGTGCGGAAAAATATCTTAACCTGTTCTGTACAAAAACAGATACGGCCAAGCAGTATGTTCAGAAATGGATTCCGATTGTTGCGGCATCGCAGCTGACAAAGGGCAACGAAAAGGAACGCGAATTTCTGCTTAATTGGGTTGATGTTGTTGATTATCAATAAGCATAAAGACTCGCAATGCTCATCATACGGACGCGGTGCGCGGATTTTCCGCGCGCCGACATTCCGTTTTTAAAATAAAAACGTAAAAGGAGTTTATTAAAATGAAAGTAACAATCTGTATCGGAAGCTCATGTCATCTTAAAGGCTCGCGCAATGTCATCGACAGCCTTCAATCGCTTATCAGCCTTAATAATCTTTCCGACAAGGTCGAGCTGTGCGGCGCGTTCTGCATGAAAAACTGCGTCAACGGAGTAAGCGTTAAAATCGGCGATGAAATTTATTCCGTTAAGCCCGAAACCGTTGAAGAATTTTTTAACAACGAAATTATGAGCAGGCTGGGGTGACAAAGAATGGAGCATTGTTTGCTGACGAAAAAATCCAATTGCAAAAACTGTTACAAATGCATAAGAAACTGTCCCGTAAAATCGCTCAGAATGACGGACGGTCAGGCGCACATTATCCGCAGCGAGTGCATTCTCTGCGGCGAATGTTACACGGTCTGTCCCCAGAATGCAAAGCAGATTCGCAATGACCTTTCCGCCGCAAAGGCGTTTATTTCGGGCGGTCATAAGGTTTATGCGAGCGTTGCGCCGTCCTATGCCGCGATATTCGGCGGCAAAAGCTTTGCGGACGTCAGAAAAGCGCTCATTGCGCTCGGCTTTGCAGATGCCGAGCCTACCGCAATCGGGGCAACCGTTGTGAAGCGCGAATATGAAAAAATAGTGGAAAGTCATGAAAAAAGCATCATTATATCAAGCTGCTGCCACAGCGTGAACCTTCTGATTGAAAAGCATTTTCCGAATGCCGTTTCATACCTTGCAAATGTTGTAACTCCGATGGCGGCACATGCAAAGCTTATCCGTGAGCGTTTCGGCAGCGACAGCCGCGTTGTGTTTATCGGGCCGTGCATATCAAAAAAAGCCGAGGCTGATGCATACCCGGAAAATGCCGATGCTGTGCTGACCTTTGACGAGCTTGAGGATTGGCTTTCGGAAAGCGGAATAACAGTTGAAAGCAGCGAAAGCGATGAAAAGCGCGGACTTGCCGACTTCTTCCCCACATCGGGCGGTATTCTTAAAACAATGAAAAAAGACCCCGAATATACATATCTCACGATAGACGGCGTTCAAAAATGCATTGACACGCTGCGCAATATTGAAACCGGCGGGCTTAAAAACTGCTTCATCGAAATGTCGGCATGCAGCGGCAGTTGCGCCGAAGGACCCGTCATGCGCAAGCACACGCGCAACCCGCTGTTTGACTGCGCTGCAATTCTTAAAAATGTTTCGCACGAGGATTATGAGATTGCATCACCTCCAAGGTCTGCGCTTGAAAGAGCGTTTGAATACACCGGAAATGATGTTTCCCTGCCCGGAAGCGCTGCAATAAATGAAATTCTGCATAAAATGGGCAAATCATCCCCGGAAAAGGAGCTTAACTGCGGAAGCTGCGGCTATAACCCCTGCCGTGAAAAGGCAGTTGCCGTGCTTTTGGGCAAAGCTGATATTTCTATGTGCCTTCCTTACATAAAAGAAAAGGCGGAAAGCTTTTCCGATAACATTATCAAAAACACGCCGAACGGAATTATGGTGCTTGACGAGCAGCTTAATATCGTTCAGATTAACCGCGCCGCAAAGGGCATACTCAATCTGCCTCCCGAGGCGGACGTTGTGGCAGGACCCGTTGTGCGTGTGCTTGACCCTGCAGACTGCTTAAACGTGCTCGGCAGCGGCAGAAATATCTACGACAACCGCAAATATCTTGCCGAGTATCGCAAGTATATTGACGAAACGATTATTTACGACAAAGAATATCATATTCTCATGATTATGATGAAGGACGTCACCGCAGAGGAGGATATGAAAAAGCTGCGCGACACTCAATGCAAGGCTGCCGTGGAAATAACCGACAAGGTTGTTGAAAAGCAGATGCGCATTGTTCAGGAGATTGCCTCTCTGCTCGGTGAAACAACTGCGGAAACAAAAATAGCACTGACAAAACTTAAGGAGACACTCAGCGATGAATGATTTATGTGTTGAAGCAGCTTATAAAAGCATAATAAAATACGGCGAACAGCTTTGCGGAGATATGGTACAGATTGTGCGCGATGACGATTCTGTTACACTTGTGCTTGCTGACGGGCTCGGCAGCGGCGTTAAGGCAAATATTCTCTCAACGCTCACAAGCAAAATTATCAGCACCATGATTGCCGAAAAAATGACGGTTGACGACTGCGTTGACACGGTTATAGCAACGCTGCCCGTTTGTAAGGTTCGCGGGGTAGCCTATTCAACCTTCACAATAATCAAAATTATAGCAAACAGATATGCGCAGATAATTCAATATGACAATCCGAGACTTATCCTGCTGCGCGGCGGAAAAAGCTTTGATTACCCCACGGAAACAAGAACCGTTGCCGGCAGGGAGATTGCCGAATCAACCGTCGAAATTGAAGAGGGCGATGTTTTCATTGCCATGAGCGACGGGGCAATATATGCCGGCGTCGGTGAAACGATGAATTTCGGCTGGCAGCTCCCCGATATTATAAAATTCACGGAGGAAAACTATAAATCCGGCAATTCTGCGCTCACTGTTGCATCGGAAATTGTGGACGCGTGCAACGACCTGTATGTCGGCAAACCCGGCGACGATACCACCGCCGCCGCAATTCGCATAAGGCGGCGCGCGGTTGTAAATCTTTTGTTCGGCCCTCCGCGTGACCCTGCCGATGCAAACAAAATGCTCACGCTGTTTTTTGCCAAGCAGGGCAAGCACATTGTATCCGGCGGAACAACCTCATCGATAACGGCGGACTTTCTCGGGAAACCGCTGATAGCGTCAATCGACTATCTTGACAACGAAATTCCGCCCACCGCGAAAATCGATGGCGTTGACCTTGTAACAGAGGGTGTTCTTACGATAAACCGCGTGCTTGAATATGTTAAGGATTATGCCGCCGGCGGCGAGCTTCAGTCTGCCTGGCATACGAAGCGCGACGGCGCTTCGCAGATTACGCGCATGCTGCTTGACGATGCAACCGATATTAATTTTTATGTCGGCCGCGCCGTCAACCCGGCGCACCAGAATCCCGGACTGCCGATTGGGTTCAATATCAAGATGCAGCTTGTTGATGAGCTGTCGAAAACGCTCAGAGAACTGGGAAAGACAATTAATGTCAGCTACTTTTAAAATTGATAAAGAGAGGGAAAGCAATGAAGCCCGGAAGAAAGTTCGATACCAAGGTACAGTACACAAAATATAAGGTTCTGCGCGAGGTTGCGCGTGAAGCATGGAACGGAACGCTGCTTCAGAATATTTACGATATTCCGAAAAGAATCGTTCCCGATAACGAGCCGCCGTCGCGCTGCTGCATATACAAGGACCGCGCAATAGTTGCGCAGCGCGTCAAGGCAGCTGTCGGGGGCGACAGCACGAATCCGAACGTGATTCAGGTTATTGAAATTGCCTGCGATGAATGTCCCGTCAGCGGCTATGAAGTCACGGAAACCTGCCGCGGCTGCCTTGCCCACCGCTGTGAGGATGTTTGCAAATTCAACGCGCTGACCTTTGACGAGCACCAGAAAGCGCATATTGACAAATCAAAATGCAAAAACTGCGGCGCATGCTCAAAGGTTTGCCCGTATACTGCGATTATCAACAGGAAACGCCCGTGCGAAAATGCCTGCAAAATAAAAGCCATTCACAGCGGTGAAAATAAAGCGGCGCATATTGACAACGACCGCTGCATTGAGTGCGGCGCGTGCGTTTATCAGTGCCCGTTCGGCGCTGTGGTTGATAAATCCTTTATGCTCAACGTTATCGACATTCTCAAAAAAAGCGAAAACAACACCGCTTACAAGGTTTACGCTGTTGCCGCACCGTCCATTGCCGGTCAGTTCAGCTATGCGCGGCTCGGTCAGATTATAACGGCAATCGAAAAGCTCGGGTTTTATCACACTGTCGAAGCGGCTCTCGGCGCTGATATGGTTGCATATTCCGAAGCAAAGGAGCTTTCCGAATGTGATTCTTTTCTCACAAGCTCCTGCTGCCCCGCGTTTAAAAAGTACATTCAGAATGATTTTCCGCAGCTTGCGGGGCACATATCGCACAACCTTTCCCCCGCTGCGGCAATTGCAAAGTATATGAAGGAAAGGGAACCGGACTGCAGGGTTGTGTTTATCGGACCGTGCACGGCGAAAAAAGCGGAATTTATGCACGAGGAGGAGCGGCGCTATGTTGACGGCGTGCTGACATTTGAGGAGCTTCAGGCGCTTATCGACAGCCGCGACATCGACGTTTCAGCGCTTCCGGACGGAATCCTTGATAACGCTTCGTATTTCGGCAGGATATTTGCACGCAGCGGCGGACTTGCGGACGCGGTTCGCCAGGCGCTTAAGGAGCAGGATATAACGGATTTTGATTACAAGCCCGTTTCCTGCAACGGAATCGAGGAATGCAAGGTTGCTCTGATGCGCGCTTCAAAAAATCTTCTGCCGGCAAATTTCATTGAAGGAATGGCTTGCACGGGAGGCTGCATCGGCGGCGCGGGCTGCCTGACTCATGAGGAAAAGAACGTTAAAGATGTTGACCGTTATGGTGAGGAAGCGCTTGAAAAAACTATTTCCGAAGCCATTGCCGTGCTTAAATAGCAAAAGAGGAGTGAGCGTATGGAGCTTACAAAGCACCCTTTTCCGCCGCTTTATGACAAAAATTCAAAAATTCTTATCCTCGGAAGCTTTCCGTCCGTTAAATCGCGCGAGCAGATGTTTTTCTACGGGCATCCTCAAAATCGCTTTTGGCGCGTAATGGCGGCTGAGCTCAAAAGTGAAGTTCCGCAAACAGTTCCCGAAAAACGCTCGCTTTTGCTTTCGCACGGTATTGCGCTTTGGGATGTTCTTGCCGCGTGCGAAATCCGCGGAAGCGCTGACAGCTCAATTAAAAACGCCGTTGCGAATGATCTAAATCCCATTTTGTCGGGTGCGGATATAGAAAAAATATTTGTCAACGGAAAAACAGCTGAACGCTTTTACAATAAATATACGCTTAAGCAGACAGGAAGACAGGCGGTTTGTCTGCCTTCCACTTCACCTGCGAATGCATCTATGACGCTTGAAAAGCTCATCGATGCATGGAGCATTATTTTTCCCGATAGGTGAAATTTGCAACAAATTGATTTAAATTTGCAATAAACTTGCATTATATATATGTTATAATATACTTGATGAATAAGCGAGGGAGGTATATTTTTTGCTTACAATCAAAATAATCGGCAAAGGCGGCAAGCTTTTGATGAGCGAAAGCGGCACGGATATATGCGCGCATTACGATGCGGAATATTCCGAGGGCGATGTTATCCGCATTGAAAGCGCTGCCGACAATTACGTTTTTCTAAAGCTTGACGAGGCTGTCAGCGGCAGCATCGTGCTTATGCCGCACAGAAGCTTTGAATTTTCGGTTCCGTTCGGAGGAGTGCGCGCCGCGTGCTTCGGCAATGAGGCGTTTTCGGGAGATTCACATGTTATTTCCGCGCACGAGCTCCCCGAAAGTGAGATTTACGCATACCGCAACATTGCCTTAAATCCTTACGACTGCCACGGAAGGGCAAAGGGTTTTCCGCATGCAACCGCAAATTTTGTAACGCGTGAAGAGCCTTGCTTTTACGAGCGCAACGCCATTGACGGCGTTTGTCAAAACGAATCGCACGGCGGATTTCCTTATCACTCATGGGCGGGCGGCGCAAGAGAGGATCTTGATTACCGCATAGATTTCGGTGGAGAAACCGAGGTTGACAAAATCGTTTTCTTCCTCAGGGCGGATTTTCCGCACGATACATACTGGAAATCGATTGACGTTGAGTTTTCGGACGGAAGCATTGAACAGGCAAGCTTTGAAGAAACTGCCGAGGGGCAGGCAATCACATTTGAACCGAAAAAAACCTCATTCATTCGCCTGACGAATTTCAAGCAGGCGGTTTGTCCGCTTTCGTGGGCTGCGCTTTCGCAGATTGAGGTTTACGGAAAATATATTAAGGAGGATTTCAGTAAGATGGAAGTCAGACAGGCGGCTAACGCAAAAGACGTTAAAAATTACACAACAGAGAGGCTCAGAGAGGAATTTCACATTGCAAACCTTTTCACAAAGGACAATGTAAGAATGGTTTACAGCCATATTGACAGAATTATCACGGCAGGTGCAATGCCCGTGCTTGCAGAGCTTAAGCTTGAAGCAGGAAAGGAGCTTGCTGCGGATTATTTCCTTCAGCGCCGTGAAATGGGCTGCATCAACATCGGCGGCAAAGGAATTATCACCGTTGACGGCAAGGAATATGAAATGAATCCGCGTGACGGTATTTACATCGGAATGGGCAACAAGGAAATCACATTCAAAAGCTGTGATGTAAACGCTCCGGCTAAGTTCTATATTTCCTCCTGCCCGGCGCACACAACATACCCCACCGTTAAAATTGACATCACAAAGGCAAAAAAAGTTCCGTGCGGAAGCGCCGAGGAATGCAACAAGCGCGTTATCAATCAGTACATTCATCCCGAAGTTATGAAAAGCTGCCAGCTCGCAATGGGTCTTACTCAGCTTGAGCCCGGTTCAAACTGGAACACAATGCCCTGCCACACGCATGACAGACGCATGGAGGTTTATATGTACCTCGACATGGGTGAAAACGATATCGTGTTCCACATGATGGGCGAACCGCAGCAGACGCGTCATATCATCATGCACAATGAAGAAGCCGTTATCTCTCCCAGCTGGTCAATCCACAGCGGCGTGGGCACAAAAGCTTATTCGTTCATCTGGGCAATGTGCGGCGAAAACCAGGAATTCACCGACATGGACGGAATTGAAAACAAGGATCTTTTATAATAACACAAGGAGGAATCATCTATGTTCAGTCTTAAAGGAAAAGTCGCTCTCGTTACGGGCGCAAGCTACGGTATCGGTTATGCAATCGCAAAGGGATTTGCGGCAGCCGGCGCAACGATAGTTTTCAACGACATCAAGCAGGAGCTTGTTGACAAGGGCATAGCGGCTTACAAGGCAGACGGCATCGACGCGCACGGATATGTTTGCGATGTTACAGACGAAAGCGCCGTAAACGAGCTTGTTGCAAAAATCGAAAAGGAAGTCGGAGTTATCGATATTCTTGTAAACAACGCAGGAA
>OGMF01002865.1_pt1 | contig 13839 bp, 10 predicted proteins | sample 1572921 | NCBI WGS metagenome assembly OGMF01 (sample SAMEA2581919, study PRJEB24529) | metagenome | biome: Human gut stool | place: China | collected 2011
TATAATAAGAGGTATAAATATAGCGGTAACTTTAATGCTAGTTATCTGGTGACCAAGACCGGTGAGAAAAATATGCCGGACTATAGTGTGACGAAAGACTTTAAACTTTCATGGAGTCATCGCCAGGATGCAAAAGCAAGTCCGAACAGTTCGTTTTCTGCCAATGTGAATTTTGCTACCAGCAGTTACGACCGCCGAAGCATCAGCAGTTTGTATGATCCTAATCAGTATTCAAATAATACTAAGACATCAAGTGTGAGTTATTCGCGCAACTTTCCTGAAATTGGTTTGAACTTGTCGAGTACGTTCAACCTTTCTCAGAATACGAAAGACTCTTCTATTAATGTTACGTTGCCGGACTTGAATATTTCTTTGAATCGTATCTATCCTTTCAAACGTAAGAATGCTGCCGGAGACGAACGATGGTATGAGAAGATTTCTTTCCAATATACAGGACATCTGACCAATAGTATCAATACAAAGGATAATTTGATTCTGAAGCAGGGAATCAGTAAATGGAATAATGGTATGCAACATAACATTCCTATTTCCGCTACCTTTACTTTGTTCAAATACTTTAATGTGGTGCCTTCATTCAATTATACCGAACGTTGGTATACACGTAAGATTGAGCAAAGTTATGACCCTAATGCTGTCGGAAATGTAAAAAGGGATACCATTAATGGTTTTAGTCGTGTATATGATTACAGAATGGGGATTCAGGTGAATACGAAACTTTATGGTATGTATAAGCCTTGGAAGAAACTGTTTGGCGATAAGATTGAGGCCATCCGCCATGTCGTGACTCCATCTGTTACAGCCAATTATGCTCCTGATTTCGGAGCTTCTCGCTATGGATATTACAAAACATATCAGTATACAGACGAAAACGGAGAGGTACGCACCGTGGAATACTCCCCGTTTGCCGGTCAGGCATTCTCTCCCCCGGGTAAAGGGAAATCGGAGAGTTTTACCTTCTCACTGGACAATAATGTGGAAATGAAAGTAAAGACAGCTAATGACTCAATAAAGAAGGTAAGTCTCATTGATCAGTTATCGGCATCGCTTACTTATAATGCGGCGGCTGAGACTCGTCCGTGGAGTGACTTGAGTATGAATCTGCGTCTGAAACTGACAAAGAGTTATACTTTCAGTATGAATACATCATTTGCTACGTATGGTTATAAGTTTGATGAAAACGGAAATGTGGTAGATAATGATCGCACAGAATGGTCTTATGGACGTTTTGGACGTTTTAAGGGATATAGCGGTTCTTTCTCTTACACATTGAATAATGATACATGGAAGAAATGGTTTGGTCCGAAAGATGATAGTAACTCGGGCAAGGATAAGAATAAAGGAAACGAGAACGAGGCTCTTGAACAATACGATGATGAAAATACTGATGGTGAAGAGGAGGATAAATCCGGTTTACGCAAGACAGAGGCGGCTGCTATTGATCCCGATGGTTATATGGCATTCAAGATGCCCTGGTCTTTGAGTCTAAGTTATAGTTACAGCATCAGTGAAGATAGGTCGAAGGAAATCAATAAGAAGACTATGCGTTATCCTTATGCGGTTAGTCACTCATTGAATGTATCGGGTAATATTAAATTAGGCAGCCGTTGGAATATTAACTGTTCTTCCGGTTATGACTTTAATACCAAGGAGATGTCTATGACAACAGTGAATATCAGTCGTGACTTGCACTGTTTCAATATGAGTTGCGGCTTGGTGTTCGGTCCGTTTACTTCTTATAATTTCAGTATCCGTGCAGCTTCGAACTTGCTGACGGATGCACTGAAATGGGACCAGCGTAGTAATACGGGCAGCTCGGTTACTTGGTATTAAAAGACGATTTACCACTGTATGGGTTGTTGCCCATGTGCTATCAGATATTCATTGGCTCGGCTGAAATGTTTATTTCCGAAAAATCCGTTATATGCCGATAGGGGTGACGGATGTGCCGATGCCAATACCAGGTGTTTGTTTCTGTCGATAAATGCTCCTTTTTTCTGTGCATAAGCTCCCCATAAGATAAATACTAAATTCTCTCTTTCTTCTGCCAATATCCGAATAGCTGCATCAGTAAATTCCTCCCAGCCTTGGCGTTGATGCGAAGCAGCTTGGTGCGCACGTACTGTCAGTGTGGCATTGAGCATCAGTACTCCTTGGTTGGCCCATCGTGTTAGATTTCCCGTGGTGGGGATAGGAGTTCCCAAATCGCTCTGTATTTCTTTGAAGATATTCTGTAAGGAGGGTGGAAAAGGTACACCATCGTTTACCGAGAAGCAAAGGCCATGTGCTTGCCCGGGACCATGATAGGGGTCTTGTCCGATAATCACCACTTTCACTTGGTCAAAAGGGCAGAGGTTGAAAGCGTTGAATATCAATCTTCCAGGGGGATAGACTGTGGTAGTCTGATATTCCTGTCTTACAAAGTTAGTGAGTCTTACGAAATAATCCTTTTCAAATTCAGGAGCCAAATGTTGCTTCCAACTTTCTTCTATTTGTACGTTCATTCCAATTACTTTTTAGTTTAAATATGCCCTAAAGATAAGAATATTTTGTAAATGTGACAAATAAAAAGCACGAACCGATCTGATTCGTGCTCTAACATAGGACTGATTAATTTATCAGATGAGTTGCATGCCCAGTTGTGCGCATTCTTTTCTCATCTCTTCGGGCCAGATGCTGGCTTGAATTTCTCCAATATGTGCTTTTTGCAGATAGAGCATACATAAACGTGATTGTCCGATACCTCCTCCGATACAGAGGGGCAGTGTGCCTTCCAACAGGCGTTTATGGAAATAGAGTTCTTTACGTTTTTCCTGTCCGCTCAGGGTTAGTTGACGAAGCAATGCTTCCTTGTCTACACGAATACCCATTGAAGAAAGTTCTACCGAACGGTCGAGTACTTTGTCCCATACCAATAGGTCACCGTTCAATCCCGGCAAATTATTTTCGGGGTTGACTGTAGAATAGTCATCATAGTCCGGTGCACGGAGATCGTGTTCTTTTCCATCGCTTAACCGGCATCCGATACCAATAATAAATACTGCTCCGTATTTTTGTGCAATAGCATGTTCACGCTCCTTTGGAGTCTTGTCCGGATATATCTGAAGCAATTCTTCCGAATGGATAAAATGGATGTTGTGAGGAAGGAAAGGCTTGATTTGCGGATACATTTCATATACCATATATTCCGTACGGACCATTGCAGCATAAATGCGGGTGACTATCTCTTTCAGAAAGTCTATGTTACGGTCTTGTTCGGTGATAACGCGCTCCCAATCCCATTGGTCTACATATAAAGAATGTAAGTTGCCCAGCTCTTCGTCCGCACGGATGGCATTCATATCGGTATAAATTCCGTATCCCGGTTCTATACCGTATTCGGCAAGTGTCAGACGCTTCCATTTGGCAAGCGAATGTACCACTTCTGCCTGCGCATCGCCTAAATCTTTAATGGGAAACGACACAGCCCGTTCCACACCGTTCAAATCGTCGTTGATACCCATGCCTTTTAATACAAAGAGAGGGGCGGTGACACGACGCAGACGGAGTTCGGAAGAAAGATTCAACTGAAAGAATTCTTTAATCTGTTTAATGCCTAATTCCGTTTGTTTTAAGTCCAATAAAGGTTTGTATCCTTCGGGTTTTATCAGGTAGCTCATAGGTTTAATTTCTGAAACTTCTATTAATTTGTTCGGCAAAGATAGAAATAATATTGATACTTGTTTCTGTTTTGATTGAAAAAATAACAAAATGTATATGTATATCCGTTTAATGTTTTCAAAATAATATTGAAGGGGTAATATGCAAAACAGATATAAAAAATGTATGAAGATTAGGAATATGCAGAGATTTTTTCTACTTTTGCATCCGAATTAAGGCTCCGTAGCTTAGTGAATAGAGCGTCAGATTCCGGTTCTGAAGGTCGTGCGTTTGAATCGCACCGGGGTCACAGGAAAATCCTTGATAAACTGTTGGTTATCAAGGATTTTTTTATTTATATATCTCTTGGGTCATCCGTCTGTTTGTCCTTATTCATCAAGACCCATATCTGTCGTTGCCATTCATATACGGCAAATCTCTCATCATCGGAATTGTCGGTCTTGTCAACATATGTCCTTATACTTGGGGCGGAAGGGTATTTGGTCTGGATAATATCGTCTATCAGATAGCTGTACAACCCTCTGATTTTCTTGAAAAGAAAGCATTGGAACATAAGGTTGATATATTCAGGGTTGTTGCATATATACATTTTATACATTTGATATGTATCCGACTGCATGTAATCTGAAGCCCTGCTGCTAAGATTGGACTTCTCAAGTTCTTCTTTCAGGGCTTCTTCCAGCTTTTTGTACTCGGCAGAGTCTGTTATGCTGTACCAATAATGTTCATCGGGCTTAGTGGTTAGCTTTATCCATGTGTAGGCTTCCCAGTAATCAATTGCCATTCTTATGGAATCTCTGTATTCCGGGGGCATGGCAAAATAGAGAGAATCTTTTTCCCAGTTCTTGAAAAGCGTTGCGATAGAATCAATCTTCTCTTGTTTCAGTTGTTTATATATGTCCGGTAGTTTTTCATCAAGAACGGAAGTTATCTGGAAGGCACCGCTCTCTATGCTACAGTTGACCCGTGGATTGGTTATGACAGAATCATTGAATATGAAAGCTATCTGCCTGCCTGTTGCCTTTCCCGTTTCTTCGGCCCATTTTTTTCGTTTATAGTTGCTGATTTGTCCGCTGATTACATATTTTCCGAAATAATCCGTATCCAGTTTAAGGGCGATGAAATCCTTCGTCGTTACGATAGGCTCTCTGGAAATGCTGTCCGTCTGTCCGGACAAGATATGATACCAGCCATTTTCCCGAAGCTTGTTCTGGCAAATCGAAAAATACGGCAGGAAAGAAAACAATGTCAGTATTCCAAGCAGTTTTCTCCACATAACGTCTCTTTGTTTTCTAAACTTCAATTTTAAGAATTGTCCTCTCTTTACTCTTCAGATGCAAGCGCATCCCGCACAGCTTCCCAGTTATCGCAGAAAGCCTGCATGGAAGGGAATAACAGATTGGCTCCCGCATCCAGCAGCACTTGTCCGTTCAGCGGACCGGTATTGACAGCGATTGTGAATATCCCTGCCGCTGCTCCCGCCTGGACGCCGATGGGGGCATTCTCCACGACGATAGCTTCATTGGCCTTTACCCCTGCTTTTTCCAGTCCCATAAGATAAGGCTCCGGATTGGGCTTGCCATATTTCACATCAAAGGCGGTGACCATACGTTCGCGTTGGAACATGCCGGGAAAGTTATGCGCCAGTCTGTCCAGCAGGGAGTGCTGGCCGGAACCGGTTACCAATACGGGAGTCAACCCTTCCGCTTTTATTTTCTGTAACACTTCCCATGCTCCGGGCATACGTTCGGGTTCGGGATGTCTGTTGAATTCTTCGCTTTTTTCGGCATAGATACTCTCTATCATCTCAGGAGTGGCATCTTTGCCGTATTGCCGTTGATATACGATGTTGATTGTTGCTGCTCCCGTACGTCCTTCGTGCATATAAGCTTCCTCGCGGCTCAGATGCAGACCATGACGTTCCATTACCGTATGCCATGCATCGGCATGATAAGGCATGGAGTTGAACAACACGCCGTCCATGTCGAAAAGAACGGCTTTCAGCCGGATATTGTCGTATCCGTGTTCTCTTAAATAGCGGGATATTGCTTCTTTAAACACTTGATAAATTGAGAATAAAAAATTAGAAATAGGGGAATAAAACAGAGAGTTGGGAATCAAGAAACAGCCTTTTGGTGTTGCACATGGTAATTTGTGTGCAGCCATTTCTCAATTCTCAACTCTCGATTTTTAATTTATCACAGTCTTGCCTGGATGGCTTTGGATTCTTCTTCGTAACCCGGCTTGTTCAGCAGGGCGAACATATTCTTCTTGTAGGCTTCCACACCCGGTTGGTTGAACGGATTAACCCCCAGCAGGTAGCCGCTGATGCCGCATGCTTTCTCAAAGAAGTACAGCAATCCGCCGAGACTTTCCTCGTTCAGTGCAGGAATCACGATGCGCATGTTGGGTACGCCACCGTCTACGTGAGCCAGTTGTGTACCGAGTTCCGCCATCTTGTTCACCTCGTCTACGTGCTTTCCGGCGAGGAAGTTCAGACCGTCGAGGTTGGCTTCGTCCGAAGGAACTTGCAGCGAATACTGCGTCTTTTCTACTGAAATGACAGTTTCATAAATGGTACGTTCACCTTCCTGAATCCATTGTCCCATGGAGTGCAGGTCGGTAGAGAAATCCACGGATGCAGGGAAGATACCCTTGTTCTCTTTACCTTCGGATTCACCGTAAAGTTGCTTCCACCATTCGCTTACGTAGTGCAATTTGGGGTTGAAGTTTACAAGGATTTCAATCTTCTTGCCGTTCTTGTAGAGTTCATTGCGGGTGGCTGCATAGATAGCTGCCGGGTTTTCAGCGAACGGAACATCCTTTCCGCAAGCCTTTTCCATAGCTGCCGCGCCTGCTACCAGCTTTTCGATGTCGAAGCCTGCAACGGCGATGGGCAGCAGACCTACCGGGGTGAGTACGGAGAAACGGCCGCCTACGTTATCGGGGATAATGAAAGATTTGTACCCTTCATTGTCTGCAGTAACGCGTGCTGCGCCTTTCTTGGCGTCTGTAACGGCAACGATCACCTTTTGGGCCATCTCCTTGCCGCGTTGGTCTTCGCATTGCTTTTTCAGCAGGCGGAAGGCCAAAGCCGTTTCGGTAGTGGTTCCCGATTTGGAAATATTGATGACACCGAATTTCTTGTCTTTCAGATATTCGGTAAGCTCGTACAGATAATCTTCACCGATGTTGTGTCCTGCATACAGAATAACCGGACCGGACTTCTTGTCCTGCAACCATGCGAAACTGTTTGACAAAGCCTCGATAACGGCGCGTGCACCGAGGTAGCTTCCGCCGATTCCGGCAACAACCACTGCTTCACAATTCTCGCGCAGCACTTGCGCGGTAGCTTTCAGGTCTGCCAGGTGCTCCTTTGTAATGGAAGAAGGAAGGTGTAGCCAGCCTAAAAAGTCGTTGCCTTTACCGGTTCCGTTTTCCAATGCTTCCTGTGCTGCCTTGGCTTGGGCTTCGTAGGCGAAAACATTTTCTTTGGAAATGAATCCAAGAGTCTTTTCAATGTTCAAACTAATCATAATATTATAGGTTTTAAATTCTGTATTTTGTCCTTGCTGTTCTCTTTTCCGCATTACCGGAAAGAGTCAGTCAGTAACTTGATTTCAATCATCGGTGAGATGCGCTCATATAAGATGTTGTACACAGCATCCAGTATCGGCATGTTCACGTGGTAATGCTTGTTGATTTCCTTGATGCACTTGGTTCCGTAATAACCTTCGGCTATCATTTCCATTTCTATCTGGGCGCTTTTTACGGAATATCCTTTACCTATCATCGTACCGAACGTACGGTTACGGCTGAAGTTGGAGTATCCTGTCACCAACATGTCACCCAGATAAACGGAATCGCTGATGTTTCTGTTCAGCGGATGTACGGTTTGCAGGAAACGGTTCATCTCCTGTATGGCATTGGACATGAGTACCGCCTGGAAATTATCGCCGTATTTCAGTCCGCTGCAAATGCCGGCGGCAATGGCATATACGTTTTTGAGTACGGAGCCGTATTCGATACCTGCCACGTCGTTGCTTACGGAAGTCTTGATAAATGAACTTGCCAGACGGCGGGAAAACTTGTCCGCCTTGTCTATATCGGGACATGCTATCGTGAGATAGGAAAGCCGCTCGAGCGCAACCTCTTCCGCATGGCAGGGACCCGCCAGTACTGCGATATTTTCGGTAGGAACACCGTATTCTTTGGTGAAGTATTCCGATACAATCATGTTGTCATCGGGTACGATGCCCTTAATGGCAGTGATGATGAACTTATCCTTGATTTTTGTCTTCAGCTTCTTCAGGTGAGCCTTCAGATAAGGAGAAGGAGTTACAAAGATAAGCGTATCCGACTCCTTGACTACATCGTTGATGTTTGAGTTGAAATTGATACGCTTGGTATCGAACTTGACGCCCGTCAGGTAGGCAGGGTTATGACCGAGACGCTTAAAATCGGCAATGCGGTCGTCGCGCCGCATATACCAATTTATAGTCTCTTCTTGTGCCAGTACCATCTTTGCAATGGCAGTGGCCCAGCTTCCTCCGCCCATAATGGCTATCTTACCGGGTAGTTTCATTTCTTAGATTTTCTCAACCCAACCTTCCACATCTTTCACGGTCGGATTTGCCAGTTCCAGTTTATATTTCTTGTTGATGCCGCAAATATCCATGTGAAGCTTTTGCGGGTTTACATCCTTCATGTCGCTAACCAAGTTGTAGCCGGCCTTCTGGATAACTGCCACCCATTCTTCGGGGATACCCAGTTCCATGAATTTGGCAGGCGCGTCTTTCGGAGTGACCTTTTCGGGGCGCATCTGCGGGAAGAACAATACTTCCTGGATGAATGCCTGTCCGGTCATCAACATCGTCAGACGGTCGATGCCGATACCGATGCCCGATGTGGGAGGCATACCGTATTGCAGCGCTTTCAGGAAGTCCTGGTCGATAAACATAGCTTCGTCGTCACCCTTTTCACTCAGTTTCAACTGCTCTTTGAAGCGTTCTTCCTGGTCGATGGGGTCGTTCAGCTCACTGTATGCGTTGGCCAGCTCTTTACCGTTCACCATCAGCTCGAAGCGTTCGGTCAGTCCGGGCTTGCTGCGGTGCATCTTGGTCAGCGGGCTCATTTCTACCGGATAGTCGGTGATGAAGGTAGGCTGTATGAATGTGCCTTCGCAGAATTCGCCGAAGATTTCGTCTATCAGCTTGCCTTTGCCCATAGTGTCGTCAATCTCCATTTTCAGTTCGCGGCACACCTGGCGGATTTCTTCCTCGCTCTTGCCGTTGAGGTCGTAGCCGGTCTTTTCCTTAATGGCATCTAGGATGGGCAGGCGGCGGTAAGGAGCCTTGAAGCTGATGGTCTTTCCGTCGATGGTAGTCTCTGTGCTGCCGTTTACTGCGATACAGATACGTTCGAGGAGTTTCTCGGTGAATCCCATCATCCAGTTGTAGTCCTTATACTGTACGTACAGCTCCATGCAGGTGAATTCCGGGTTATGGTTTTTGTCCATACCTTCGTTACGGAAGTTCTTTCCGATTTCGTATACACCTTCAAAGCCTCCTACGATCAGGCGTTTCAAGTATAGCTCACTGGCGATGCGCATGTATAATGGCATGTCGAGCGCATTGTGATGCGTAATGAACGGACGTGCGGCAGCACCACCGGGGATGGCCTGCAAAATCGGAGTTTCTACTTCGATGTATCCTTTCTCATTAAAATACTCACGCATGGAGTTGTATACTTTGGTGCGTTTGATGAAAATATCTTTGATACCTTCGTTTACGGCCAAATCAACATAACGCTGGCGGTAACGCAATTCGGGATCTTCAAAAGAATCGTATGCCACACCGTCTTTGTATTTTACAATTGGCAACGGCTTGATAGACTTTGACAATACGGTGAGTTTCTTGGCGTGAATACTGATTTCACCCATCTGCGTACGGAATACAAAGCCTTCGATGCCGATAAAATCACCTAAGTCGAGCAGGCGTTTGAATACAGTATTGTACATCTCTTTGTTTTCTTCCGGGCAGATATCGTCACGGGTGATATACACTTGGATACGTCCTTTGGAATCTTGTAATTCAATGAAAGATGCTTTACCCATAACGCGGCGGCTCATCATGCGTCCTGCTATGGATACCATGCGGGGTTCGTCTTCATCTTTGAATTCCTGTTTTATATCTGTAGAGAAAGCATTGGTTACATACTCTGCTGCGGGATAAGGTTCGATACCCATCGCGCGAAGCTCATTCAGACTGTTACGTCGGATGATTTCCTGTTCACTTAGTTCTAATAGGTTCATTTCGTTACGTATTAACTCAATATTTGGTGGCAAAAATACGAAACATTTTTAATATTACGGCATGAATAGCTCTCTAATTTGCCCAAAGGAGAGATTGGGACAGGTGAACGGTTGCTAATAAAGAGGAAATTTTAAAGCGGCTTTTCATTTGCCGGGTTCTCGGAAAAACACTAATTTTGCATCCTCAAAATAAAAAGGACGAGTATGACTACAGGACAGAAGACCCCCACGGCGTTGGGGACGGAAAAGATTGGAAAACTTTTGATACAATATGCGGTACCGGCTATCATTGCCATGACGGCATCTTCTCTTTATAATATGGTGGACAGTATTTTTATCGGGCATGGTGTGGGACGTATGGCAATTTCCGGTCTGGCATTGACTTTCCCATTGATGAATCTTGCCGCCGCATTCGGTTCATTGGTTGGAGTAGGAGCGGCCACATTGGTGTCTGTAAAACTCGGTCAGAAGGATTATGACACGGCTCAGCGTGTTCTTGGCAATGTTTTGGTACTGAATATTATTATCGGTTTGGCGTTTACTGTTCTTACGCTTCTATTTCTCGACCCTATTCTCTATTTCTTTGGCGGAAGTGAGGCTACTATCGGTTATGCCCGCGACTATATGGAAGTGATTTTGTTGGGTAATGTCGTTACCCATCTTTATCTGGGGCTGAATGCTGTGCTTCGTTCTGCCGGTCACCCTCAAAAAGCGATGTATGCGACGATTGCTACGGTGGTGATTAACACGATACTCGATCCGTTGTTTATTTTTGTCTTCGATTGGGGGATTCGCGGAGCGGCCATTGCCACCATTGTGGCACAGGTTATTGCGCTGATGTGGCAATTTATATAACGCAGCAATAAAGTGGAACTGCTGCATTTCCATCTGAAACGTAAAATCGGGTTTGATTCATTGGCGATCGGAATGTCTCCTTTTTTAATGAATCTGGCTTCCTGCTTTATCGTGATTCTGATCAATCAAGGTTTAAAACGTTATGGAGGAGATCTTGCTATCGGTGCTTTTGGTATTGTCAACCGGCTCGTGTTCGTTTTTGTGATGATTGTGCTGGGGCTGAATCAGGGAATGCAGCCTATTGCCGGTTATAACTTTGGTGCCCGTCAGTATCCCCGTGTTACCCAGGTGTTGAAACTGACTATTATCGGGGCTACCATTGTTACTACTACCGGATTTTTATTGGGGGTATTTATTCCCGAATTGATTGTATCCATATTTACATCGGATGCGGAGTTGATACGCCTTTCGGCAGAAGGGTATCGCATTGTGGTGATGTTTTTCCCCATTGTCGGTTTTCAAATGGTTACGTCCAACTTCTTTCAAAGTATCGGTATGGCCGGTAAAGCTATATTCCTGTCACTTACCCGTCAGATGTTGTTTCTTGTTCCTTGTCTGCTCATCTTGCCTCATTTCTATGGGCAGACGGGAGTATGGGTCAGTATGCCGGCATCCGATCTGGCAGCAAGTATTTCCGGTCTTATGCTTTGGTGGCAGTTTCGCCAGTTTCGTAAAATGACCAACGGGTAATGCCGGCCGTAGGCATTTGGCTTGAATCATTCATATACAGTAGAAAGTAGTGTTAAGTAGTAAGTAGTAAGTAGTCAAGTAGTAAGTAGTTAAGTAGAAATGATTTGTTTGATGTACTTTCCTTGACTACTTATTGACTATTTGGCTATTTGACTATTTACTACTTGCTACTTGACTACTTGTTACTTAACTACTTGCTACTTAACTACTTGTTACTTAACTACTTGCTACTTAACTACTTACCTGCTTATTTTTTTATTTCTGCTCTTATTCTGCTCAGCGATTGTGGGGTTATCCATAAATAAGAGGCGATGTACTTTAGCGGAACGTATTGTAAAAGTTCCGGTGTTTCTTTTATCAGTGTAAGATATCGTTCTTTGGCTTTGGGACTGCCGGCACTGATGAGCCAGTTTTCCGTAGTCAATAATTGGTGTTCCATGAGTCGTCTGCCTAAATTGGCCAACCCTACGGATGTGGAATATAATTCATTTAATTTTGCACCGGAGATACAATAGGCAATGCTGTCGGACATTACCTCTATGCTGATCTGCGAATAAGAATTGTCTGCATATCCCCAGATGGAAAAAGCGGCTTCTCCCTCTGAAGCGAACCAGATAGTCGTATCTATCCCGTCTTTCAGATAATGTGCTCGCCAGATTCCCTTTTTAATAAGATATAAATTAGTATTTCTGGAACCTTCGCGAACAATCACCTCCTTCTTTTTGAAGTATACCTCTTTCATGTGGCTTAATAAAGTCACTACATCTGTTTCGGATAAATGGTATCTGATCCGGAATTTTTCTTTAAATGTGTCCATGCTGCAAAGATACATTTCCCCGGTGGGGTAGGAAACGATCTTTCAGGTAAATTATTACAATATAAATAAATGTTAGTAATTCTGCCAAAGGGACTGCCAGCCATATGCCTCTGACCCCTAAAAAATGAGGTAATACTGTGAATCCGATGAGCATAAATACCACACCGCGCAGCAAGGTGATAACAGTAGCCCGGTGTGCTCGTTCTATACTCTGATAATAGCCTATACTAACCATGTTGAAAGCAAAAAAGAGATATCCGATGGCGAAATACGGAATTCCTGCTACTGCAATGTCGTAAGCACCGTAGCTACGATCGATGAACAATGACACGATGTCCCGATTACATATTACTGTCAGAATGAAAAAACAGATTCCACAGACGAGAGCTGTTTTTATGGATAACCGGAAAGCTTGATGTACCCGATCCTTACTGCCGGCTCCAAAATTATAGCTGATGATAGGCTGTACCGATTGCGCTATGGCATTGTATACCATGAATATAATGGGAAAGAAATAACAGACAATGCTGAAAGCGGCTACTCCGTCTTCACCCAAATGACGGATAAATACATAATTGCCTAAAAACATCATGCATGCTATCGAGGCTTCGCTTATGAAGGCCGAAGAACCCAGTTTTACCATATAACCGATGTTACGTAAAGTTAGGCGAATGCTTTTAAGGCTTAGTTTGACAGGATGTAATCTAAATGATCGGGAAAAACACAACAGATAGATCAAGGTCATCAAGCCGCCTATCATCGTACCTATGCTTGTGGCAAAGGCTGCCCCCATCAATCCCCATCAGAAAATGAAGATGAAAATATAATCGAGTACGATATTGGCAATTGCTGCAATGGCATTGCACCACATGGCGTAATTCGGTGCGCCGTCAAGACGGACAAAGAACATTCCTGCATTGAGCAACAGGTAGAATACGAGAAATGGGACATACCAATTCATATATTCTGCAACCAACGGTAACAGCCGGTCCGAACTTCCCAATAATCTGCCGACAGGCTCTATCAGGAAGAAGCAAAAGGCAGATAGCAGGAATATCAGTAACGATGAAAAAACAAGCGCCTGCGTGATGTTGATACCGGCAACTTTTTGTTTCCCGTGCGATAAATGAATGGAAGCAACGACCGATGCTCCTACGCCGAACATTAATCCGATGCCGGTAGTGATCATAAACAGCGGTGCGGTAATGTTGACTGCTGCCAGCGCATCACTGCCTACCCCTTTACCTACGAATATACCGTCCGTTATTACAAATATAGCGGAGAAAACCATTCCCAATACTGTTGGAATCAATAATTTGCGAAACAGCTTGGAAATATTCATCGCTCCGAAGTCAATACTATCTTTCATTTCCATATTTTCTTTCTTTTTCATGTTGCAAAGATACGGCAGGAAATACAGGAAAAAATTACCAATTGGTAATAAATAATATGTCAATTAAATAATGTGCCAATGTACCGATTATTT
>OGMF01002866.1_pt1 | contig 13837 bp, 14 predicted proteins | sample 1572921 | NCBI WGS metagenome assembly OGMF01 (sample SAMEA2581919, study PRJEB24529) | metagenome | biome: Human gut stool | place: China | collected 2011
GCCTACGGCGGTTGCGCTCCGACACGCGCCTGCGGGCGCAGCCCCAAGGGGGAAGCCATTCCAACCGCACGAACCAACAACACGAGGTATCAATATGTACGACATCATCATTATCGGCGCGGGCGTGTCCGGGTGCGCCTGTGCGCGGGAACTTTCGCGGTATGACGCGAAAATTCTTGTAGTAGAGAAGGAGGAGGACGTCTGCTGCGGCACGTCCAAGGCCAACAGCGCCATTGTCCACGCCGGATACGACGCGGCCCACGGCAGCCTGATGGCCAAGCTCAACGTCGAGGGCAGCCGCCGGATGCCGGCCCTTGCGAAGGAGCTGGATTTTGCCTACGACCGGTGCGGCAGCCTTGTCGTCTGCCTGAGCGACGAGGACCGCCCCGCGCTGCAAAAGCTCTATGAAAACGGCATCGCCAACGGCGTGGAGGGGCTGCGCATCATAGAACGGGACGAGCTGGTGGGAATGGAACCGAACATCTCGGACGCTGCCGTCGCCGCACTGTGGGCGCCCACGGGCGGCATCGTCTGCCCGTTCGGCCTGACGTTTGCGTTGGCGGAGAACGCCGCCAAAAATGGTGTGCAGTTTCGGTTTGACACCAAAGTTACGGGCCTGCACCCGCTGGACGGCGGCGGAGCCGGGTGGGCCGTCGAGACCGACCACGGCACGCTGGAAACGCGCTGCATCGTCAATGCGGCGGGCGTATACGCCGACACGCTGCACAATATGGCCGACGCGGCGCACCCCATGACCATCACGGCCCGGCGGGGAGATTACTTCCTGCTTGACCACACGGCGGGGCAGCATGTGCGGCACACGGTATTCCAGCTGCCGGGCAAATACGGCAAGGGCGTGCTGGTAACGCCCACAGTGCACGGCAATCTGCTGGTCGGGCCGACGGCCATCGACGTGGACGACAAGGAGGCCACGGCCACGACGGCGGCGGGCCTGGACGAGGTGCGGGAGAAATCCGGCCTCGCGGTCAAGGACATTCCGCTGCGCCAGACCATCACGAGCTTCGCGGGTCTGCGCGCCCACGAGGCGCGGCACGACTTCTTCATCGGCGAGATCGCGCCCGGCTTTGTGGACTGCGCGGCCATCGAGTCGCCCGGCCTGTCCAGCGCCCCGGCCATCGGTGCGATGGTCGCGGACATCGTGCGCGGCAGTCTGCACTTACACAATAAGCCTGATTTTGACCCGACGCGCAGGGGCATTCTGGACCCCAAAGCGCTGGATCTTGCAGCGCGGGCGGAGCTTATCCGACAAAACCCGGCCTACGGGCAGATTATATGCCGGTGCGAGAGCGTGACCGAGGGCGAGATCATCGACGCCATCCGCCGCACGCCCGGCGCACGCAGCCTGGACGGCGTCAAGCGGCGCACCCGCGCGGGCATGGGCCGCTGCCAGGCGGGCTTCTGCAGCCCGCGCGTCATGGAGATCCTGGCGCGGGAGCTGGGCGTGCCGCAGAGCGAGATCACCAAGTCCGGCGGTGCGTCCAAAATCATCGTCGGCACGAACAAGGATAGCCTGTGAAAGGGGGCGTCTGCCATGAAAAACGTTGATCTGGTCATTATCGGCGGCGGCCCGGCGGGGCTGGCCGCTGCGGTGGCCGCACGCAAAAGCGGCGTGCAGGACATCCTGATCCTGGAGCGCGACAGTGAGCTGGGCGGCATCCTGAACCAGTGCATCCACAATGGCTTCGGCCTGCATACCTTTAAAGAGGAGCTGACCGGCCCCGAGTACGCGGCACGGTTTGTGACGCAGGTACGCGAATTGGGAATTGAATACAAGCTCAACACGATGGTGCTGGATCTGGCGGCGGACAAGACCGTCACCGCCATGAACAAGACCGACGGACTGTTTCAGCTGCACCCCAAGGCGGTCATTCTGGCCATGGGCTGCCGTGAGCGCCCGCGCGGCGCACTGAACATTCCGGGCTACCGGCCCGCGGGCATCTTCACCGCGGGCACGGCGCAGCGGCTCGTCAACATGGAGGGCTGCCTGCCCGGGCGGCGGGTCGTGATTCTGGGCAGCGGCGACATCGGCCTTATCATGGCACGCCGCATGACGCTGGAGGGGGCAAAGGTGCTCTGCGTGGCGGAGCTGATGCCGTATTCCGGCGGCTTAAAGCGCAATATTGTGCAGTGCCTCGATGATTTTGGCATTCCGCTGAAATTGAGCCACACGGTAGTGGACATTCAGGGCAAGGAGCGCGTGACCGGCATCGCGCTGGCGCGGGTCGAAAACGGAAAACCCGTCCCCGGCACCGAGGAACACTACGACTGCGACACGCTGCTGCTTTCCTGCGGGCTGCTGCCCGAAAACGAGCTGAGCCGCGCCGCGGGCGTGGCGCTGAACCCCGTCACCGGCGGCCCGGCGGTCAATGAGAGCCTGGAAACGAACCTGCCCGGCGTCTTTGCCGCGGGCAACGTGCTGCATGTGCATGACCTGGTGGATTATGTGTCGGAGGAGGCCGCGGCGGCAGGTGAGCACGCGGCGGCATACATTGCGGGCGGCGGGGCCGCGGCGGGCCGCACCCTGCCCGTGCGGTGCGAAAACGGCGTGCGCTACACCGTGCCGACCACCATCCGCCCCGACTGCGCGGGGGATACCGTGACGCTGCGGTTCCGCGTGGGCGGCGTGTACAAAAATAAAAAAATCGCGGTGTACCGCGGTACAGACTGCGTCTACAGCCGCAAGCGGCCCGTGCTGGCCCCCGGCGAGATGGAGACTGTGCGGCTGAAGGCCGAGCTTCTGCGCGGCCCGGGCGACGCCGTGACGGTAACGTTGGAGGAGGGCTGACGATGGAAAAACGTGAACTGATCTGCATCGGCTGCCCGATGGGCTGCCCGCTGACTGTGACGCTGGACGGCGGCGCGGTGGTCACCGTACAGGGCAACACCTGCCCGCGCGGCGACGCCTACGCCCGCAGAGAGGTCACCGCCCCGACGCGCATTGTGACCACAACGGTGCGCGTGACCGGCGGCACCCTGCCCGCCGTGAGCTGCAAGACCCGCAGCGACATCCCGAAGGAGAAAATTTTTGACGTTGTCCGCGCGCTGAAAAGCGTCGTGGTGCCCGCCCCCGTACACATCGGCCAGATTCTGCTGCCCGATGCAGCCGGGACCGGCGTGGATGTGGTGGCGACGAAGGACGTAGCCGAGGTGTAGATTCATCCCGTTATGAAAATAACTTTCCGAAAAAGTTAAATTTTCAAAGAAATTTGGGCAAAAATCAATGGCGTGTTTGAATATTGCACAAAGAAACCGTCGGTTTTTCGGCTTTTTGACAATTTTGCTAAAATCACTTTCTTTTTTGTGAAGAATATGTTAATATGAGATTAACAAAGTGTCGCGGCTGCGGAACCAGACGGCCCGGCGCCGAGTTGGGAAAGACCCACTCACAATTTTTGGAGGAATGCTTTTATGATGAAGTATCTGCAGAAGCTCGGTAAAGCTCTTATGCTTCCCGTTGCTGCTCTGCCCGTCTGTGGTATCCTGATGGGCATTGGTTACGCTCTGGCTCCCGCCGTTATGGGTGCCGAGGGCCCGACCTCCGGTGCTGCTTACACCGTAGGTTTCCTGCTGATCAAGGCCGGCGGCGCCCTGATCGACAACATGGCATGGCTGTTCGCCATCGGCGCTGCCGTCGGTCTGTCTGATGACCATGACGGTACCGCAGGTCTGGCCGGTCTGGTCAGCTTCCTGATGATGCAGCAGCTGCTCAGCCCCGGCGTTGTCGGCGCTGTCCGCACGCTGGAGGAAGGCACCGTCGATTACATTGCTTTCAGCAAGATCGCCGGCAACTCCTTCATCGGCATCCTGGCCGCCATCATCGGTGCTGCCTGCTACAACAAGTTCAAGAATACCCAGCTGCCTGACTGGCTGGCATTCTTCAGCGGCAAGCGCAGCGTTGCTATCGTGACCGCCGTTGTTTCCATCGTGGTTTCCGTTGTCCTGCTGTTCGTCTGGCCCGTCATCTTCGGCGTTCTGGTTGCCCTCGGCAACGGCATTGCCAAGATGGGCGGCATCGGCGCCGGCATCTACGCTTTCCTGAACCGTCTGCTGATCCCCACCGGCCTGCATCACGCTCTGAACAACGTGTTCTGGTTCGACACCATCGGTCTGGGCGACCTGAGCCACTTCTGGGCAGGCGAGACTTCCGCTGATGTGGGCTGGAGCCTTGGTATGTACATGTCCGGCTTCTTCCCCTGCATGATGTTCGGTATCCTGGGCGCTGCTCTGGCTATGGTCAAGACCGCTAAGAACAAGAAGGCTGCCATCGGTCTGGTTCTGTCCGCTGCAATCTGCGCCTTCGTCTGCGGCGTTACCGAGCCCTTCGAGTTCGGCTTCATGTTCCTGTGCTTCCCGCTGTACGTTGTGTACTCTGCTCTGTACGGCATCTTCACCGTCATCACCTACTACTCCGGCTTCCGTGCTGGCTTCTGCTTCTCTGCTGGTGCGACCGACCTGGTCTTCTCCGCATCCCTGCCTGCAGCTGCTAAGACTTGGATGATCATTCCTCTGGGCATCGCTGCTTTCATCGTGTTCTATCTGGTGTTCTACTTTGCCATCACCAAGTTCGACCTGAAGACCCCCGGCCGTGAGGACGAGGACGCTGAAGAGGCCGAAAAGAAGATCACCCTAGCCAACAACAACTACACCGAAGTTGCTTCTGGTGTGCTGAAGGCCATCGGCGGCAAGGCAAACGTCTCCAGCGTGGACTACTGCGCTACCCGCCTGCGTTTCACCATCAAGGACTACACGCAGGTCGATGAAAAGGCTGTCAAGGCAGCAGGCGCAGCCGGTGTCATCCGTCCTGACAAGACTACCTGCCAGGTCATCATCGGCACCAAGGTCCAGTTCGTGTACGACGAGCTGAAGAAGATGCTGTGATCGCATCCTGAATCGTAATTTTGTGCGGGAGACTGGTTGATCCTGCATCCGTTCCCGAAGGGCCGCTGAGGGCGGGCGTTCACGCCCATCTTCGGCGGCCCTTTTTTGTTCACACAAAACCGTTTTTTGAGCACTGCGACTGTGCTATACTGAAGACAACGAGAAAAAATCAGGAGGTTTCCACTATGAAGATCATTCGTGCAAAGGATTACAAGGATATGTCCCGCAAGGCGGCAAACATCATCTCCGCGCAGGTCATCATGAAGCCGAACTGTGTGTTGGGCCTGGCCACCGGCGGCACCCCTGTGGGCGCGTATGCCCAGCTGGTGGAGTGGTACAACAAGGGCGATGTGGACTTCTCGGAAGTCACCACCGTCAACCTGGACGAGTACCGCGGCCTGCCCAAGGAGCATCCGGAGAGCTACTGGAGCTTCATGCACAAGAACCTGTTTGACCATGTGAATATCCGCCCGGAGGCCATCCACCTGCCCGATGGCACCAACCCCGATGCAGCAGACGCCTGCGCAAAGTACAACGAGATCATCCACAGCGTGGGCGGCATCGACCTGCAGCTGCTGGGCCTTGGCCCCAACGGCCACATCGGCTTCAACGAGCCGGGTGAAGCCTTTGAGCTGGAGACCCACTGCGTGGACCTGACCGCTGCCACCATCGAGGCCAACAAGCGCTTCTTTGACGGCAATGAGGACCTCGTGCCCAAGCAGGCCTACACCATGGGCATCAAGACCATCATGCAGGCCCGCAAGGTGCTGGTGGTGGCCAACGGTCTGGCCAAGGCCAAGGCCGTCAAGGCCGTCGTGTCCGGCCCCGTCACCCCGGAGTGTCCGGGTTCCATCCTGCAGATGCACCCCGACTGCATCCTGGTGGCTGACGAAGAGGCACTGAGCCTGCTGTGACCCTCTCAGGCAAAGCCTTGCGGCTTTGCCAGCTCCCCCAAAGGGGGAGCCATTGGCAGCAAGGCATTGCGGGAACGTAAAGAAAAACAGCAGCAAACAGCTCGATTATAGAGGCTTCAATTATGATCATCAAACATGCAAAGATCTATACCCCCCGCCACACGTTCGAGGAGGGGAACCTGTTCATCCGGGAGGGGCGCATCGTGCCCTTTGCACAGCCGGAAGCGGGCGAAGAAGTTCTGGATGCCAAGGGTGCTTATGCCCTGCCCGGCCTTGTGGACATCCATTTCCACGGTGCCATGGGCAAGGACTTCTGCGACGGAACGGAAGAGGCCATCCAGACGCTGGCCGACTTTGAAGCCAGCAAGGGTGTGCTGGCCATCTGCCCCGCGACCATGACCTTCTCGGAAGAGATCCTGAACGGCGTCATGGATGCGGCTGCAGCCCACCGGAACGGCAAGGGTGCAGACCTTGTCGGCATCAACATGGAAGGCCCCTTCATCAGCCCGAAGAAGGTCGGTGCACAGAACCCGGAATACCTCCATCCTGCCGATGTGGGGATGTTCCGCCGTTTGCAGAAGCGCGCGAACGGCCTCATCAAGCTGGTGGATGTGGCCCCCGAAGAGCCGGGTGCGCTGGAGTTCATCCGGGAGTGCCGCGGGGAGGTCCGCATCTCCATCGCCCACACCTGCACCAGCTACGATACCGCCCGCGCGGCTTTTGACGCCGGTGCCACCCACATGACCCACCTCTACAATGCCATGCCCGGCATCACCCACCGCGAGCCCGGCCCCATCATTGCGGCGCTGGAGCGCGGCGCAGAAGTCGAGCTTATCACCGACAATGTCCACATCCACCCGGCCATGGTCCGCTTTACCTTCCGCACCTTCGGCGACGACCATGTCATCCTCATCGCCGACAGCATGATGGCCTGCGGCCTGCCCGATGGGCAGTACAGCCTGGGCGGACAGGCGGTCACGGTCAAGGGCCCGCGCGCCACGCTGACCGAACAGCCCGGCACCATCGCCGGAAGCGCGACCTGCCTGTACGACTGCATGAAGCGGGCTGTGCTGGAGATGGGCGTCCCGCTGGAGAGCGCCGTCCGCGCCGCCAGCGAAAACCCCGCCCGGAGCATCGGCATCGACAACGACTACGGCAGCCTGAGCGCCGGACGGTACGGCAACGTCATTCTGGCCGACGAAGCGCTCAACATTCAGGCTGTCATCCAGAAAGGAACCCGCATCGTATGAATCCCGTGCCCCTGACCTGGCGGCTGCTGACCGCCGAAGAGCTGACGAAGGTGTACCTCGACGAGATGCGCCGCGATTTTCCTCAGAGCGAGCTCAAGCCCCTGAGCATGATCCTGAACAGCGAAGCCGCCGGAACCGCCCACACCTGGGGCATCTACGACGGCGATGCACTGGCCGCCTATCTGCTGATGGTGCGCCCCGTGGGCTGTGCCATGAGCCAGCTGGACTACTTTGCAGTCTTGCCCCGGTACCGGGCCTCCGGTCTGGGCGCGGCATTGCTGGCAGAGCTGCCCGGCCACGAAAACGGCTGTCAGGCCATCCTCATTGAGGCCGAGTGCCCCGAAAAGGCCGAGGACGAGGCCATGGCCGTCCGCCGTCTGGGCTTCTACGCCCGGTGCGGGGCTGTGGATGTGGGCTGGACGGAGCATCTCTTCGACGCCTGGTTCCGGGTGTTGGTGCTGCCCTGCGGCCGGACCACCCCGGATGCGGAGACCACCGTGCAGGGGTTGGCTGACTGCTACCGCCGCACGATGGGCGATCCGCAGTGGAAAAAACACGTCACATTCTACCGCCCGGATGGGGCCGAAGCCCGGTTCTGACCAAAGTTTGCATTCAAACTGTGCCGCCTGCCCCTGCATCGTGCGGGGGTGGGCGGCTTTTTACTGAAAAAAAGACGCTTGACAGAACGCAAGAATATGGGTATTCTTGGCATAGGAATCATTTGCCGTGTGCCCGCTTGGGCACAGATCAACAGGAGGAAAAAACAATGAAAATGATGACTCGGCGTTCGTTCTTGAAGATCACCGGCGCGCTGGCGCTGGCTGTGGGTGCAGCGGGTGCACTGAGCGGCTGCGATGCGGTCGATAATGCGGTCGGCTCGTTCTTCCAGCAGTACGGTGACCAGAAGGGCCATGCGGCAGACAGTGTAGGTAAATTCATGTATGCTTTGAGCAATCAGTACCAGCCGTGGTCGTATGGGGAAGAGCTTGCGCTGCTGGCTGTCGAATTCCAAGTCAAGAATCTGACCAATGATACGGTCACCTTCAAGGCAAGCGACATCACCAGTGCAAAGATCGACGGCCACAACGCAAAGGTGGTTCTGGACCTGAAAGCAGCAGCAAATGTGAGCGGTTTTGGCGATTATACCCCGCTGTTCGATGAAAATGGCACCAAGACCTATGGGCCGGGCAAGGATCTGAATAAGGCAGAGGCAGGTTATATCTGTTTCCAGCCCGTCTATGCCGAGGGCGAAGCACATGTCAACAAAAACTGGAGCAGCTTGGAGTTCACCTTCAACCTGAAAGGCAAGACTTCCACCTTTGTGATGAACCGGAATGCAGACGGAAACGTGACTTCTTCCCGTAAGTAAGATCTGCACAAAGAACGACAAGCACAGTTTTTGCCGTCCGCTCCTGCGCCTTGCAGGGGTGGGCGGCTTTTTCTGAAAAAAAGACGCTTGACAGGCTGGAACAATATGGTATGCTTAACTTGACAAACGACTGAAAATGGATAAGACCGGGCAAGGAGGAAACAAGACATGGAACAAACATTTTCCCGCCGCGGATTTTTGAAGGGTGCCGCCGCTGCGGCGTTGGCCGTCTCGGCCATGGGCCTGACCGGATGTGCTGGGGAGGACAGCCCCACCACGGCGGTGATCCTGGGCGACTATAAGGTGGATCTGGACCTGAAGCGCTCCGTACTGGGCAAAAACGGGGATGGCAGCGCGACCGTCAAGCTGTCGGTCTTTGTGACCAACAACGACGCCGGTGCTGCCGCGATGCCCTTCATCCGGAGCATGTTCCCCTCGCTGTATGCCGGGGAGACGGAGCTGAAAGCGGGCAACTCCAAGACGGAGTTCGCCACTCTGCCGATGCGGGTGCCGACCGAGTGCACCCCCAGCTTCATCATCGAAGACGCCGACCTGTACCAGCAGGTCAACAGCGGCGCGGTAGACCTGAAACTGACCGTCAAGCTTTCGGGGCAGACGGCTGTGTATACCCTGAATTTTGGTACGCTGACCAAAACGGTCGAAAAGATTGGATAAGGAGGAACCGAAGATGGAACTGACCCGTCGTGGATTTTTGAAGAGTGTGGGCGCAGCAACGCTGGCTGTGGCCGCTGTGGGCCTGCTGGGCGGCTGCGAAGGCGGCGAGATGGTGGGCAACGCCAACGGCCTGAACGATACCGCTGAGCTGAAGGGCATCAAGATGACCGTGCGGTCTCTGGCTTACGCAAGCTATTCGGACGGCACCTTCTATCTGGTGCCGGAAGTGCTCATCAACAACGGCAGCGCGGCCGGGATCCCGCTGAACCCCACCGGCGGCAGCTTCAAGCTGCGGGTGAACGGCTCGGAGGAACTGGACATCAACTCCGACACCATGGCCATTCTAGACAAGAACTCTAAGCTGAACGCGCTGGATACCCGCACCCTGAACCGCGGCCAGTACGCAAAGGGCCATCTGTGCGGCAAGGGCAGCGGCGTGTCGAAGTTCGATTACGTGCAGGTGCTGTTCTACCCGAACCCGCAGGACGCCAAGACCTACCTGTGCTGCAAGATCGCAGCCAAGGAAGCTTCCCTGATGCTGGGCATCTGAGCGCCAGACCAAAGATCCTCCAAGCCGGAGCTGTGCGAGCCGCACAGCTCCGGCTTTTTTGATTGTGTAGTCTGCACAAGCAGAGCGGAGCATTTTCGGCAGTTGGCGCGGAACTGTAAAATCCGGCGCAACGATTTTCACACCGGAAGAGCCGGAATTTTACAAAGCAGGAAAAGCCTGTGCAAACAATTTACTTCGATTTTTCCCGCGCGTGGTCGCAGCGGCAGAAGGACGGCGGTACAATAAAGGCGTTCCAAGGGAAAACACAAAAAGGAAAAAAAGGACCGGGAAAATACGCCCCGGATATGGTTATGGAGGAAAACATTATGAAAAAGATCACGCGCCGTTCGTTCCTTGCTGTTTGTGGTGCCGCAGCCGCCGCTGCTGCCCTGACCGCCTGCGGCGGTTCCGCTTCTTCCACTGCGGCTTCTTCCGCCGCTGCATCCACGGCCTCTTCGGCCGCTTCCACTGCTTCCGGCAGCCTGTCCGGCAATGTGGCCACCGGCGGTTCCACTTCCATGAAGAACGTCATCGCCGCCCTGACCGAAGGTTTCGCTGAGGTGGAGCCGGGCGTCACGGTCAGCTATGACCCCACCGGTTCCGGTGCCGGCATCACCGGTGCGACCGATAAGACTCTGGACATCGGCCTGTCCTCCCGCGCCCTGAAGGACGACGAGAAGAACGATGTGGACGGCACCGTCATCGCACTGGACGGCATCGCCATCATCGTGAACAAGGCCAGCAAGGTCGAGGATCTGACCGTCGATCAGCTCAAGCAAATGTTCACCGGCGAGATCACCAACTGGTCTGAGGTCGGCGGCGACGACGGCGAGATCGTTCTGATCGGCCGTGAGGCTGGCTCCGGCACCCGCGACGGCTTCGAGAGCATCGTGGATGTCAAGGACTCCTGCAAGTATGCACAGGAGCTGACCGCGACCGGCGCTGTCATCAGCGCCGTCGAGGCCAACCCGCTGGCCATCGGCTACGCTTCCCTGTCTGCCGTCGGCAAGACCGTGAAGATGGTCACGGTCGGCGGTGTGGCCTGCAGTGAGGAGACCGTCAAGGACAGCAGCTATGAGGTCCAGCGTCCCTTCGTCTTCGTCACCAACAAGTCCGTCACCCTGTCCGAGCAGGCGCAGGCCTTCTTTGACTTCGCCACCAGTGCCGATGCTGCGGACCTCATCCGTACCGCCGGTGCAGTGCCTGTGAATGAGTGATCGAGTATGAAACAAAACGCTTCGCTTCGGAAAAAGATCGAGCTGCCCCGCACCCCCGCCGAGTGGCTGGAAGCTGTGATGAATTTCCTTTTCTTCCTCTGCGGCATCCTGGCAGTGGGCTGCGTGGTGCTCATCTCGGTGTACATGATCGCTTCGGGTGTGCCTGCCATCCGGAAGATCGGCCTGTTCCGCTTCCTGTTTGGCACCGAGTGGGCCTCCACCGCCGCAGACCCGAAGTATGGCATCCTGCCCTTCATCCTGTCCAGCGTGTACGGCACACTGGGTGCGACCCTCATCGGTGTGCCGGTGGGCCTGCTGACGGCGGTGTTCCTCTCGAAGGCCGCCGGGCCTCGTGTGCGCACGGTGGTCATCACGGCCATCGAGCTGCTGAGCGGCATCCCCAGCGTCGTGTTCGGCCTGCTGGGGATGCAGATGCTCGTCCCCGCAGTGGCCAGGGCCTTTGGCAAGGCATCCGGTGCCTGCCTGCTGAGCGCCATCGTGGTGCTGGCCATCATGATCCTGCCCAGCATCGTGTCCGTGTCGGTCACAGCGCTGAACGCCGTCCCGCCGGAGTATGAGCAGGGCAGTCTGGCGCTGGGTGCCACCGACACCGAGACCTGGTTCAAGATCAGTGTCCCCGCCGCGAAGAGCGGCATCGCCGCCGGCATCGTGCTGGGCATTGGCCGCGCCATCGGCGAGGCCATGGCGGTGATGATGGTGGCGGGCAACAGCCCCAATATGCCGGACAGCCTGTTCCGGAGCGTCACCTTCCTGACCACCGCCATTGCCAAGGAGATGAGCTACGCCAGCGGCCTGCAGAAGCAGGCACTGTTCAGCATCGCGCTGGTGCTGTTCGTCTTCATCATGCTCATCAATGTTGTGCTGAATGTTGTGCTGAAGGGAGGAGACCGCGATGAACGCTGAGTTCTCCCCGGCCCGCAGGGCCTGGAACCGCTTCTTCACCACCGCTGTCTGGGCCGCTGCCATTCTGGTCATGGCGCTGGTGGCGGGCATCATCGGGATGGTGCTGGTGCGGGGCCTGTCCCACATCAGCTGGAAGTTCCTGACCACCACGGCCAGCGTCCTCAAGGGAACGGACGGCATCCTGCCGGCCATCCTCAACACGCTGTATGTCATCGTGCTGACGTTGCTCATCGTGCTGCCGCTGGGCGTGGGGGCTGCGGTCTACCTGACCGAGTACGCCACCAACCGCCGCATCATCGAGGTCATCGAGTTCACCAACGAGACGCTGGCGGGCATCCCCAGCATCATCTATGGTCTGGTGGGTATGCTGGTCTTCGCCCAGGCGCTGGGCTTCCAGACCTGCCTGCTCTCCGGCTGCCTGACGCTGGTCATCATGAACCTGCCCACCATCATCCGCACCACCCAGGAATCCCTGAAGACGGTGCCCCAGGGCTACCGTGAGGGGGCCATGGGGCTGGGCGCGGGCAAGTGGCACATCATCCGCACCATCGTGCTGCCCTGCAGCATCGACGGCATCGTGACCGGCTGCATCCTGGCCGTGGGCCGCATCGTGGGCGAAAGCGCCGCGCTGCTCTTCACCGCCGGTGCTGCCGAGGTCATCGCCAAGGGCGTTGCAAAGGCCTACACCTCCAACGGTGCGACCCTCTCGGTCCTGCTCTATCTGCGGGCCTTTGAGGACGGCGACTTCGATTCCGCCTGGGCCATCGGCGCGGTGCTGCTGGTGTTGGTGCTGGTCATCAACCTGGCTGCCCGCCTGGCCAAGACCAAGTTGAAACAGAAACAATAAAAGGGAAAAAGAACCCTCTCCGTCAGTGCTTCCGCACTGACACCTCTCCCGAAGGGCGAGGTTCAGAAGTGCCGGTCAATGCAGCACAAAAGCTCTCCCTTTGGGAGAGCTGGCGAGCGCAGCGAGACTGAGAGGGTCGTTTCCGATCAAATACGAGGATTTTGTCTATGACAGAGACTGCTCCCATCATCACCGCTAAGGACCTCAACCTCTGGTACGGTGATTTCAAGGCACTGAAGGATATTTCGCTGGATGTGGGCGAGCGCGAGATCACTGCGCTCATCGGCCCGTCCGGCTGCGGCAAGTCCACCTTTCTGAAAACACTGAACCGGATGAACGACCTGGTCCCCGGCGTCCGCATCGAGGGCGATGTCCGGCTGCGGGGGCAGGATATCTTCGCCCGCGAGATGCAGCTCACCGATCTGCGCCGCCGGGTGGGCATGGTGTTCCAGAAGGCCAACCCCTTCCCCATGAGCATCTACGATAACATCACCTACGGCCCCAAGCTCCACGGGGTGCACAACAAAGCCGAGCTTGACGAGCTGGTGGAAAGTTCCCTGAAGGGCGCTGCCCTCTGGAACGAGGTCAAGGACCGCCTGAAGAAGAGCGCTCTGGGCCTTTCCGGCGGCCAGCAGCAGCGCCTGTGCATCGCACGCGCTCTGGCCGTCAAGCCCGAAGTGCTGCTGATGGATGAGCCCACCAGCGCCCTCGACCCCGGCTCCACGATGAAGGTCGAAGAGCTGATGAGCGAGCTGAAAAAGGACTACACCGTGGTCATCGTCACCCACAACATGCAGCAGGCGGCCCGCATCAGCGACCGCACCGCATTCTTCCTGCTGGGCGAACTGGTGGAGGTCGGCCCCACGGCGCAGATCTTCAGCACCCCGCAGGACAAGCGCACCGAAGATTACATTTCCGGCCGGTTCGGCTGATGAGGGAGGTCACAGTATGACAGTTCGCACACAATACGAGGCCGACCTTACCGCCCTGAAGGCGGCGCTGGTCGAGATGGGCCAGAACTCCGCCAACGCGGTGGAGGCCGCGCTGGAGGCCCTCTGCACCGCTGACGCCGCGGCCGCTGCCGCCATCGTCAAGGGCGATGGCCGGATCAACAACATGGAGCGGGACATCGAGCATCGCTGCATGACCCTGCTGCTCCGCCAGCAGCCGGTGGCGGGCGACCTGCGCCGCA
>OGMF01002874.1_pt1 | contig 13804 bp, 14 predicted proteins | sample 1572921 | NCBI WGS metagenome assembly OGMF01 (sample SAMEA2581919, study PRJEB24529) | metagenome | biome: Human gut stool | place: China | collected 2011
CCCATCAGTGCTGCGAGGACTTTGCCCTCATGCGCAGCATCCCCGGCATGACCGTCATCTGCCCCGCCGATGACGTGGAGGCCCGCGCCGCTGTGCGTGCCGCCTACGCCATGGAAGGCCCAGTCTACCTGCGCTTCGGCCGTCTGGCGGTGCCCGTGTTCCACGATGCCGACAACTACCACTTTGAGATCGGCAAGGGCGAGCAGATCACCGAGGGCAATGACATTGCCATCATCGCCACCGGCCTGATGGTCAACGAGGCCCGCATCGCTGCCGAGCAGCTGGCCGCCGAGGGCATCCATGCCCGCGTCATCAACATCCACACCATCAAGCCGCTGGACGAGGAGATCGTCCTGAAGGCGGCCAAAGAGTGCGGCAAGGTGATCACCGCCGAGGAGCACAACGTCATCGGCGGTCTGGGCGAAGCCGTGTGCGCCGTCCTGTCCGAGAAGCTGCCCACCCCCGTGCGCCGCGTGGGCGTGCAGGATGTGTTCGGCTGCTCTGGCCCCGCCTGGGACCTGCTGGCAAAGTACGGCCTGGATGCTGCCACCATCTGCAAGACCGCACATGAGATGCTGAATAAATAAGCACTCCGTTTCTCTGTATCTGCGCCGCCGCATCATTCGTTGATGCAGCGGCGTTTTTGTATGCCACAAAAATTTTTGCCAAACACCGCAGGATATGGTATGCTTACAGAAAAAGCAGTAAAACCGGAAGGGAGAATCTCAATGCTGATCGTGGACAAACTTGCACTTCAGGAAAAACTTTCGGAAGGCGAAAAGACACTGGCTGCTTATATTCTGGCACATGGCATGGAAATTGCCAAATATTCCACCCGCAGTTTGGCGGAAGTAACCTATACCTCTCCGCCGACCGTGCTGCGCCTTTGCAAAAAACTGGGCTTTTCCGGCTTTGACGACTTCAAGCAGAACTTTATGCGCGAGCTGGAATATCTTGACCAGCGGCAGGGCAAGGTGGACTTCAATTTTCCCTTTGCGGAAACCGACAGTCCCATGCGGGTAGCGCAGAACATCGGGGAGCTGTACGAGGAAGCCATCAGGGACACCATGCAGCTTCTCCGGTATGAAGATCTGCACAAAGCCGTGCTGCTTCTTAAATACCACGAAGAAATCCACGTTTTTCCGCCGGAACTGCTATCAATCAGGCCGAGTCCTTCCGGGAAAAGATGCTGAAGATCGGAAAACGGGTGGTCATCTCCAACAATCTGAACTACCAGCGATATCAGGCTTGTTGTCTGACCGAGCGAGATCTTGCCATGATCATTTCCTATTCCGGCGAAACAGCGCAGATGCTGGAGATTGCCCGACAGTGCAAACGCTCCGGCACGCCTATTCTTGCGTTGACCAGTTTTGGCGAAAACAGCCTGACTGCTTACGCGGATTGCAAGCTGACCCTGTCCACAAAAGAAAGCATCTATCAGAATCTTGGGGACTACGCCTCCCACCTGTCCATGACTCTATTGCTGGATATCCTGTATTCCGAATACTTCCGGCAGAACTACCAGAAGAACTATACGCACAAGCTGGAACGCGCCCGGGAGCTGGAGCAGCACCGCACCTCTACCAACCCGATTTTGTTGAATTTGCACAAAGAAAATGCGGAATGAAACACTGTTCCGTTTTTGCCGAGCAAAAAGAAACAGAAAAATTAACACTGTGACAATAAGTTTGAAAGATATTGAACAAAGACCTCTTTGCAAGTATTCTATACCTGCAAGGAGGTTTTCAAGTTTATGGAGATGCCAAAAGAGTTTCTGTGGGGTGGTGCGACCGCTGCCAACCAGTACGAAGGAGCCTACCAGACCGATGGCAAGGGGCTGAGCATTGCCGATGTAGAAAAGGGTGCACGCCATGGGATCCCCCGAGAGATCCACACACATGTCATGGAGGGAAACTACTATCCCAGCCATGAAGCTGTGGATTTTTACCACCATTACAAAGAAGACATTGCGATGTTCGCTGAGATGGGCTTCAAGTGCTTCCGGATGTCCATCAACTGGCCGCGCATCTTTCCGCAGGGGGATGAATTACAGCCGAACGAGGCCGGGCTTGCCTTTTATGACCGGGTATTTGACGAGCTGCACCGCTATGGAATCGAACCGGTGGTCACACTTTCACATTACGAGACCCCGCTGTATCTGGTGCAACACTACGGTTCCTGGCGCAATCGTGCGCTGATCGATTTCTTTGCCCGGTACTGCGAAACGGTGTTCCGCCGGTACAAAGGCAAGGTGCGGTACTGGATGACTTTCAACGAGATCAACGAGACTATGAACCAGGCCGAACCGTATCATCAGGCGGGCGTGCTCTTTACGGAAGGTGAGGACCATAATGCTGTCAAGGCGCTGGTCAGTCACAATATGTTTCTTGCCAGCGCAAAGGCCGTGCAGATCGGTCATGCGATCGACCCGGAAAACAAGATAGGCTGCATGATTCAGTATCCGACCACTTACCCGCGCACCTGCGCCCCCAAAGATGTGCTGGCGCAGCGGTTCCAGATGATGCCGAACTACTATTATACCGATGTAATGTGCCGCGGCCACTACACCAGCCTGTGCACGGCACAGCTGCGGCGCATGGGTACTTCCGTGGAGATGCAGCCGGGCGATGCCGAACTGCTGGCTGCCGGAGCGGTAGACTACATTGCGTTCAGCTATTATTTTTCTTCTGTGGCCCGTGCAACGGAAGAAACCGACTGTTGTGTGGAGCGCAGCAATCCGTATCTGGAACGCACCGCGTGGGACTGGCCCATTGACCCGGATGGCCTGCGCGTTGCACTGAACGAGCTGCATGACCGGTATGAGCTGCCGCTGTTCGTTGTGGAAAACGGTTTGGGTGCCATCGATACCGTGGAGCCGGACGGCAGTATTCGGGACGATTACCGAATCCGTTTTCTGGGCAGCCACATCAATGCGCTGCGTCAGGCTATCGAGCTGGACGATATTCCGGTGATCGGGTACACTTGCTGGGGGCCGATCGATATCGTCTCGGTGGGGACCGGCGAGATGCGCAAGCGATATGGATTCATCTATGTGGACAAGAAGGATGACGGCAGCGGCACGCTGGCCCGTAAAAAGAAAAAGTCGTTTGAATGGTATAAAAAGGTGATTGCAAGCAACGGCGCAGACACAGCCTTGTAAGCGATAAATCTTTTAGAATAGGATATTGAAGGAGGCAAAACAAATGGATGCAAAGAAAACTGCTCAGCAGGTGCTGGAACAGGTTGGCGGCGCAGAAAACGTTGCATTTCTGACCCACTGTGTTACTCGCCTGCGATTCAATCTCAGATCAATGGACGGCGTGGACGACGCTAAAGTCAAAGCCGTGCCCGGCGTGGTGGGCGTTGTGAACAAAGGCGGCCAGTATCAGGTCATCATCGGCAACGAAGTGGTTTCTGTGTACGATGAGCTGATGAAGCTTGGCGACTTCGGCGGCAAGGAAGTTAAACAGTCTGCTGCCACGTCTGGCGAAAAGAAAAGTAAGGTCGGCGTTGTTCTGGACACGCTGGCCGGTGTGTTCACCCCGCTGATGCCGCTGATTGCCGGTGCCGGTATGATCAAGGCTCTGCTGTCTGTGCTGACCCTCGTCGGCTGGATCGATAAGAGCGGAAACCTGTACTATTTCCTGAACTTCATCGCAGACTCTTCCTACTATTTCCTGCCGATCTTCCTGGCCAATTCTGCCGCCAAAAAGTTTGGCTGCAACCCGCAGATGGCTATGCTGCTGGGTGCCATCCTGCTACACCCCAATTACATTGCACTGAGAGCCGATGCCGACGTTGTCCATGTGCTGGGTCTGCCGGTGAGGATGGTCACCTACTCTTCCTCGGTCATCCCCATTTTCCTCATCACACTGGTGCTGCCCTATGTGGAGCGCTTTGTCAATAAAGTCGTGCCCTCTGTGGTCAAATTCATCCTGCGGCCGGTGCTGACCATCCTCATCATGGCTCCCATTTCCCTGTGCGTGCTGGGACCTCTGGGCAGCATCATCGGTGACGGTCTGGTCGGTATCCTGCTGGCCATCGAAAAGGTCTGCCCCTGGGCACTGCCCACCGTCATCGGTGCCTTTATGCCGTTCCTGGTCATGACCGGTATGCATTACAGTTTGCTGCCCGCTTATGTCAATTCCCTGTCCATGCTGGGTTATGAGACTGTCATCGGCCCGGGCAACCTGCCTTCCAACATTGCACAGGGCGCTGCCGCACTCTGCGTTGCCATCAAGACCAAGAACAAGAACTTCCGTCAGCTGGCTGTTTCCGGCGGCGTGACCGCGCTGCTGGGCGTAACTGAGCCTGCTCTGTTTGGTGTCAATGTTCGTCTGCGGAAGCCTTTGATCGCCACGACCATCGGCGGCGGTTTGGGCGGTCTGTATGCGGGCCTGACCGGTGTGCGCCGTTTTGGCGGTGGCGGTGCCGGTCTGGCGGCCATCGGCCTGTATGTCGGTGAGAATCCCATGAACGTGATCAATGCGCTGATCTCCGCTGCAATCGCCTTTATTGCCACCTTTGCAATCCTGTGGTTCATCGGGTTTGATGATGTCCCGGAAGAAGATTGAGTTCATCTGAATCATTGCCGCCGCGTCATCTATGGATGCGGCGGCATTTTTGTGTGTTGTGTGACCCGGTCACGGAAAAACATGCGGCATCCGGGGTATACTGATGCTGTCAGAAAAAACAAACACCTTTTACGGAGGGATAAAATATGGCAGTTGTGACCATTACGACCGAAAACTTTGCGCAGGAAGTGCTGCACAGCGACAAGCCGGTGCTGCTGGATTTCTGGGCCGGCTGGTGCGGCCCCTGCCGCATGCTCAGCCCCATCGTGGATGAGGTGGCCGAAGAGCGCACCGACGTCAAGGTGGGCAAGGTGAATGTGGACGAGCAGCCGGACCTGGCGGCACAGTTCGGGGTGATGAGCATCCCCACCCTGCTGGTGTTCGAGCAGGGCAAGCTGGTGCGTCAGGCCGTGGGTGCCCGCCCCAAGGCCGGTGTGCTGGAGCTGCTGGGTTAAGATGTGCTGACTGAGCCATCCGCAGGAGACTGCGGGTGGCTTTTTTGTGTTCGCCCGCCGTCAACTCTTGCGGCCCGGCAGTGAAACATTTTCGCCTTTCTGTACAAACGCACCGAAAAAATGTAAGATGGAGCTGCAAACACTGTCACTTTCCTGCTTTACAACTTTACCAAGATAAAGTAAAATGAAGGCAGAACACACCCGGGTGTGCCCATTGTGTGCGGAAGGTGCCGCACCTACCGGCCGGGAGGACCGGTGCAGGATGGTGTAAGAAGAACAGGGGGGAACCGACATGGAATTTGATCTTTCGACGCTGCAGCCCAAGGAGCGTGCCTCCTTTGCACTGCGGGCGCTGTACGAGGCCGCAGGGTGCCGCAAGTACCACATGGGCCGGTTTGAGGAGTACAGCCTGTATCAAGCCAACCGCAGCTTCCTTTCGTCGGAGCAGGTCATCACCTTCACCGACCTGGACGGCCGTCTGCTGGCTCTCAAGCCGGACGTGACCCTCTCCATTGCCAAAACGGCGCAGCCCGCCCCCGGCGAGACGCTGCGCTACTACTACCACGAAAACGTCTACCGCCCCTCGGCAGAGAGCCACACCTTCAAGGAGATCGGCCAGATGGGTCTGGAATTTCTGGGCGGTGTGGGCGAAGCGGAAGTGCAGCAGGCCGTGTGTCTTGCGGCGCAGTCGCTGGGGCAGCTGGGCACCGACTGGGTGCTGGAAGTGAGCCACATGGGCTATCTGTTCGGCCTGCTTGATGCTTTGCAGGTGCCGGAGGATGCCCGCGCGGGCCTGCTGCGCAAGCTGGGCCAGAAAAACGCCCACGAGCTGCGGGCCGCTGCCCTCGCCGCCGGGCTGGACGAGGACGCCGCCGACACCCTGTGCCGGGTGCTGACCCTCTGCGGCGGCTACGCCGACACCCTGCCCCGTGCCGAAGCCCTGTGCCGCAACGACGCCATGCGGGCCGCGGTGGCAGAGCTGCAGGGGCTGGCCGGGCCGCTGGAACAGGCGGGCGGTGCCATCCGGCTGGACCTGACCCTGGCCGGTGAGATGGAATACTACAACGGCCTTGTTTTTCAAGGCTACCTCAAAGCCCTGCCCCGCCCCCTGCTCAAGGGCGGCCGGTACGACCTGCTGATGCAGCAGTTCACCCCCGGGGCCGGTGCCATTGGTTTTGCGGTCTATCTGGACGAGCTGGACCGCCTGAGCGCTCCCCTGCCGCCGGTGCAGAAGAACAGCACCGACAAGGTGATGCTGAACGTGGCCCTGCCCAAGGGCCGTCTGGGCGACAAGGTCTACAATCTGCTGGCCGGCATCGGCTACGGCTGCCCGGAGGACTACAACGCCACCCGCAAGCTGGTGGTGGAGAACCCGGCGGCGGGCATCCGCTACTTCCTCGTCAAGCCCAGCGACGTTGCCATTTACGTCGAGCACGGCGCGGCGGATGTGGGCATCGTGGGCAAGGATATCCTGACGGAGGCCTCTGCCGATGTCTACGAGCTGCTGGACACCGGCCTGGGCAAATGCCGGATGTGCGTGGCCGCCCCGGCGGATTACCAGGACGACCCAAGCCGCCCGGTGCGGGTGGCGACCAAGTTCGTCAACGTTGCAAAAAGCTATTACGCGTCCATGGGCCGGGACATCGACATCATCAAGCTGAACGGTTCCATTGAGCTGGCCCCCATCCTGGGTCTCTCGGACGTCATCGTGGACATCGTGGAGACGGGCACCACCCTCCGGGAAAACGGCCTGAAAGTGGTCACGGAGTTCATGCCCGTCTCGGCCCGGTTCATTGCCAATAAGGCCAGCTACCAGTTCAAACACAACGAGATGGAACGCATGCTCACAAAGCTGCGGGCAGCACTTGCAGAACAGGAGGCAGCAAAATGATCAAGCTCTATGATTTTGACTCGCTTAAGCCGGAAGAGATTTTAAACCGCGACATCCGCGCCGAGAAGAACGTGGAAGACGTGGTGGACGCCATCCTTGCGGACGTCCGCGCCCGGGGCGATGAAGCGCTGAAAGAGTATGCCCTCAAGTTCGATGGCGCGGAGATCGAGAATTTACAGGTGACGCAGGAGGAGATCGAGGACGCCTTTGCCAACATGGACCCCTACTTCCTCGAAACCCTGAAAGAAGCCGCCGCCAACATCGAGAGCTTCCACCGCCAGCAGGTGCACAAGAATTTTGTGGTGAACGACAAGCCCGGCATCGTGCTGGGCCAGAAATATACCCCCATTGAAAAGGCCGGTGTCTATGTGCCCGGCGGCACGGCGGCCTATCCCTCCACCGTGCTCATGGACGTGATCCCGGCAAAGGTGGCAGGCGTGTCCGAGATCGTCATGACCACCCCCGCCGGAAAGGACGGCAGGGTGAACCCGGTCATCCTTGCCGCCGCTGCCACCGCAGGCGTGACCAGGATCTTCAAGACCGGCGGCGCACAGGCTGTGGCGGCTCTCGCCTACGGCACCCAGAGCATCCCCGCGGTGGATAAGATCGTTGGCCCCGGCAACATCTACGTTGCCACCGCCAAGCGCAAGGTATTCGGCAAGGTGGGCATCGATATGATCGCAGGCCCCAGCGAAATTCTGGTGCTGGCCGACGGCGGCTGTAACCCCGCATGGGTGGCGGCGGACCTGCTGAGTCAGGCCGAGCACGACAAACTGGCAAGCCCGGTCCTCGTCACCGACAGCCCGGAGCTGGCCAAGGCCGTGCAGGCGGAGCTGGAGGTGCAGATCCCGCAGCTGCCCCGTGCCGCCATCGCCCGCGCCAGCGTGGACGACAACGGCAAGATCATCGTCTGCACCGACCTGCACAAGGCCATCGAAGCCTGCAACATCATCGCCCCGGAGCATCTGGAAGTGTGCGTGGAGGACCCCTTCGGCGTGCTGAACGAGATCAAAAACGCAGGCAGCATCTTCCTTGGCCGCAACGTGCCGGAAGCGCTGGGCGATTACTTTGCAGGCCCCAACCACACCCTGCCCACCAGCGGCACCGCCCGCTTCTCAAGCCCCTTGGGCGTAGACGACTTTGTAAAAAAGTCCAGCTTCCTCTACTACACCCGGGAAGCGCTGGGCGAAGTAGCCCCCCGCATCGCCGATTTTGCCGAGCGCGAGGGCCTGCACGCCCACGCCCGCAGCGTGACCATCCGGTATGAAAAGTGAGGATTTGAACCATGAGTAAATTCCTTTCTCCCACGCTGGCCGCTGTCACCCCCTACACCCCGGGTGAGCAGCCGCAGGATCAGCAGTACATCAAACTGAACACCAACGAAAGCCCCTATCTGCCCTCCCCGGCGGTGATCGCCGCCGTGAGCGAGCACGAGGTGGAAAAGCTGCGCCTTTACTCCGACCCCGCCTGTGCCGACCTGCTCAAGGCGGCCGCAGCCCACTTCGGTTTGCAGCCGGAGCAGATCATGCCCGGCAATGGCAGCGACGAGAACCTCTTCTTTGCGCTGCGTGCCTTCTGCGACGCAGACCACCCGCTGGCCTATGCCGACATCACCTACGGCTGCTACGGCGTGTGGTGCGGACTGATGCACATTCCCAGCCACATCATCCCGCTGAAAGAGGATTTCACCCTTGACCCGAAGGACTACTACGGCCTGAACCAGACCATCGTTCTTGCAAACCCCAACGCCCCCACCGGTATTGCACTGCCCCGGGCGGAAATTGAGGGCATCTTAAAGGCAAACCCGAACAATGTGGTCATCGTGGACGAGGCCTATGTGGACTTTGGCGGCGAGAGCTGCGTGCCCCTCATCGACCAGTACGAGAACCTGCTGGTGGTGCAGACCTTTTCCAAGTCCCGGCAGCTGGCCGGTGCGCGGCTGGGTCTGGCCATGGGCAATGCAAAGCTCATTGCCGACCTGAACCGGGTCAAGTTCAGCCTGAACCCCTACAACATCAACCGCCTGACCCTGAAAGCCGGGCAGGCCGCGCTGGAAGATACGGCCTACTTTGACCGCACCCGTGCCGCCATCGTGGACACCCGCAGCTGGACGAAGCAGCAGCTGGAAGCCCGCGGCTTTGCAGTGCTGGACAGCCGGTCCAACTTCCTGTTTGCAAGTACGGACCGGAAAGACGGCGGAACACTATACAAAAAGTTGAAGAAAAACGGCATTCTGGTGCGGCATTTTGACGCACCCCGCATCGCCAACTGGCTGCGCATCACCATCGGCACGCCGGAGCAGATGCAGGCCCTTGTGGAAACACTGGACAAAATTCTGGAGGAATGAACCATGGAAAACCGGATGATCTCTCTGGAACGCAACACCAACGAGACCCAGATCGACCTGACGCTGGATCTGGACGGCTCCGGCCGTTACGAGATCGACACGGGGTGCGGCTTCCTGAACCACATGCTGGAGCTGTTTGCCCGGCACGGCCGGTTCGATCTGGTGCTCACCTGCCACGGGGACGTGGAGGTGGACTACCACCACACCACCGAGGATGTGGGCATCGCGCTGGGGCAGGCGTTTGCCCGGGCGCTGGGCGATATGCGCGGCATCCAGCGCTACGGCAGCTTCCACCTGCCCATGGATGAAGCGCTGATCCTGTGCGCGGTGGACCTGTCCGGCCGCTGCACCCTGAACTGGGACATCCACTGCACCACCGAGAAGGTGGGCGATTTTGACGTGGAGTGCGCCAAGGAATTCTGGCTGGGCTTTGCCCGCAGCGTGCCTGCCACCGTCCACTTTGTACAATTTGCGGGCGAAAATACCCACCACATCCTTGAGGCCTGCTTCAAGGGGGCCGGTCACGCGCTAAGCGCGGCGGTGAAGATCGACGAAGCCCACAAGGACGAGATCCCCTCCACGAAAGGACTGCTGGTATGATCGCGATCATGGATTACGGCGTGGGCAACCTGTTCAGCCTGAAATCCAGCCTTGCACAGCTGGGGCAGGACACGGTGGTCACCGCCGACCCCGATACCATCCGCAAAGCCGACCGGCTCATCCTGCCCGGCGTGGGTGCCTTTGGCGACGCCATGGACAAGCTGGTGGCCACCGGCCTTGTGCCGGTCATCCGGGCCGAGGCGGAAAAAAAGCCGCTGCTGGGCATCTGCCTGGGCATGCAGCTGCTGTTTGAAAAAAGCTATGAGTACGGCGAACACGCGGGCCTGGGATTTATCCAAGGCGAGGTGTGCCCGCTGGAGCCGGACCTGACGGACAAGAGCCTGAAGGTGCCGCAGATCGGCTGGAACGCGCTGCACATCGTCAAGGACGACCCGCTGTTCAAGTACATCCATGAGGGCGAATACGTCTATTATGTGCACAGCTATTACGGCAAGAACTGTACCGAGAGTACACTGGCGACCAGCGAGTATTCCATCCCGGTCACCGGCGCGGTACGGGCGGGCAAGGTGTACGGCACCCAGTTCCACCCGGAAAAGAGCGGCGACACCGGCCTGCGCATCCTGAAAGCGTTTGCGGAACTGTAAAAGGATTTAGAATTGGCTCCGCTTCGCTCTGCCAATGTCAGCGGAAGAATTATTTTTGGTTTGTGTTTTGTCGCGCCCTGCGGGGCGCTCCAAAACACGCTTTCACAGGTGAGGTCGCAGCGGAAAGCGGCGTCTGCGGTTGTCGGCCTTGCGGCCGCCGCAAAGTGGAGGCCATTTCTGATCATAAAAAGGAGTTTTTCGATGCAGTTATTTCCAGCCATTGATCTGCGCGGCGGCAAGGTGGTGCGCCTGACCCAGGGCGACTATAGCCGCATGACCGTATACGGCGAGGACCCCTGTGCCCAGGCACGGCAGTTCTTGACCGCAGGCGCAAAGAACCTCCACGTTGTCGATCTGGACGGCGCGAAGGACGGCACCCTTTCCAATTACGACACCATTGCCGCACTGGCCAAACAGGGCGGGCTGTACATCGAGGTGGGCGGCGGCATCCGCACCGAGGAGCGCATTGAAAACTATCTTTCCCTCGGCGTGGGGCGCTGTATCCTGGGCAGCGTGGCGGTGACGGATTTTGATTTCACCGCCCGGATGCTGCAAAAATACGGCGACAGGATCGCCGTGGGCGTGGATGCCAAGGACGGCTATGTGGCCATCCATGGCTGGAAAGAGGTCAGCACCGAGCCGGGCGTGGACTTCTGCAAGCGGCTGGCAGACGCCGGGTGCACCGCCATCATCTACACCGATATCGCCTGCGACGGTGCCATGCAGGGCACCAATCTGGCCCTGTACCGCCAGCTGGCAGCAGAGGTGCCCGGCGTGGCCTTTACGGCCAGCGGCGGCATCTCGTCCGAGGCGGAGCTTCTGGAACTGAAAGAGATGGGCACCGCAGCCGCGATTCTGGGCAAGAGCCTGTACACCGGCGCACTGGACCTTGAACGCTGCGTACAACTGGTACAGGATTGAACGGAGGGGAAACCGATATGATCACAAAACGCATCATCCCCTGCCTGGACGTGCGCAGCGGGCGCGTGGTCAAGGGCACGAACTTTGAGGGCATCCGGGATGTGGCCGACCCCGTGGAGATGGCCCGGATGTACAATGCGGCCGGGGCCGACGAGCTGGTGTTCTACGACATCACCGCCAGCTTTGAGGGCCGCACTCTCTTTACCGACATCCTCACCCGGGTGGCCAGCGAGGTATTCATTCCACTCACCGTGGGCGGCGGCATCAACACGCTGGAGGACTTTGACCGGGTGCTGAAATGCGGTGCCGACAAGGTCAGCGTCAACTCCGGTGCCCTGCGCGACCCCGACCTGATCCCGGCGGCGGCCCGGCGCTACGGCAACCAGTGCGTGGTGCTCTCGGCGGATGTCAAACGGGTGAACGGCCAGTTCCGGGTATTCGCCAAGGGCGGCCGCGAGGACACCGGCCGGGATGCGCTGGACTGGATCCGCTGGTGCGTGGACCACGGTGCCGGGGAGATCTGCCTGAACAGCATCGACACCGACGGCGTGCGCAATGGCTTTGATCTGGAAATGCTGGACGCTGTGGCGGCCCGCGTGGACGTGCCCATCATCGCCAGCGGCGGTGCCGGAAAAAAAGAGGATTTTCTGGAGCTGTTCCACCACAAGGGCATCGACGCGGGCCTTGCGGCCGGCATCTTCCACCAGAAGCAGCTGACCATCCGGGACCTGAAGGAATATCTGGCGGAGAATGGCGTGGAAATGCGCCTGTAAAAATACGCCGTACCCCTTGCGTTTGCAAGCCGAATACGCTAAACTAGAGCTATCCCCATCCGGGGAGGGAGAAACGACCATGGAACTGAAATTTGACGAAAAGGGCCTGATCCCTGCCATCGTGCAGGATCACTACACCAAAGAGGTGCTTACCCTCGCGTACATGAACGCTGAGACGCTGGCCCTCACCATTGCCGAAGGTCGCACCGTGTTCTGGAGCCGCAGCCGTCAGGAGATCTGGCGCAAGGGCGAGACCAGCGGCAACGTGCAGCGGGTGGTGTCCATCACCGCCGACTGCGACGCGGACGCCCTGGTGGTGGAAGTGGTAAAAGCGGGCCCCGCCTGCCACACCGGCGCGGAGAGCTGCTTCTTCAACGAAGTGTATGTCTCCCCGGAGCTCAAGCAGTTCAGCTGGCAGGGCCTGTACGACCTCATCAAGGGCCGCAAGACCAGCCCCAAGGAGGGCAGCTACACCACCTACCTGTTTGAGAAAGGCAAAGAGAAGATCCTCAAAAAGGTGGGCGAGGAGTGCACCGAGGTCATCATCGCGGGCGAAAAAGAAGACAACGCCGAGACCATTTATGAGATCAGCGACCTGGCTTACCACGTGCTGGTACTGATGGTGCAGGCGGGCATCACGGTGGAGGATATCACCCGTGAGCTGGAAAAACGACACGTTATTGACCACAAGGTCAAACAGGAAAGGATGCAGTGAGTTCACTATGGCAGATTTCAAGAAGTCCAGTGTACATTGTCACTCGACGATGTGCGACGGCAAAAACACCTTGCAGGAGATGGCCAGCGCGGCCTGCGCGCAGGGCCTGACCACATTGGGCTTCACGGGCCATAGCTATACCCAGCGCGACCGCGAATACTGCATGAGCCCCAGCCGTACCGCTCAGTACAAGGCCACCATTGCCAAGCTCAAGACCGAGTATAAGGGCAAGGTGGATATCCTCTGCGGCATCGAGTGGGACATCCTCAGCGAGGACAAGCGCGCCGGCTATGATTACTGGATCGGCAGCGCGCACCACCTGTACGGCAAGAACACGGGCAAGTATTATGAGATCGACTTCCGCCCGCAGGACCTGCACGACTGTATTTACGATGATTTTGACGGCGACCCGCTGGCCGCTGTGGAAGCCTACTTTGCCGAGGTGGAAAAGGTGGCGGCCATGAAGCCGGACATCCTGGCCCACATCGACCTCATCAAGAAGCTGAACGCCGAGGGCGAGTTCTTTGATGAAGAGTCTCCCCGCTACAAGGCAGCTGCCCTCAAGGCGCTGAACGCGGCCAAAGAGAATGGCTGCCTGCTGGAGGTCAACACCGGCGGCGTCTACCGCGGCTACCGCAAGGACTTCTACCCTGGCCCGTGGCTCCTGACCGAGTGGCACAAGATGGGCGGCAAGGTCATCATCACTTCCGACTCCCACGACACGGCCAGCCTGACCTACGGCTTTGACGAAGCCGCCCAGGCCGTGAAAGCCGCAGGCTTTACCAGCGTGGAGGTGCTCACCGTCAACGGCTTTGAGACCCAGGAGCTGTAAACAACAAGTAAAATGAGACAAGGCTGCTGTGCAACTGCATGGCAGCCCTGTTTTTGCGATAAATTTTGAGAGGCAGGAACCCTATGACCCA
>OGMF01002879.1_pt1 | contig 13793 bp, 8 predicted proteins | sample 1572921 | NCBI WGS metagenome assembly OGMF01 (sample SAMEA2581919, study PRJEB24529) | metagenome | biome: Human gut stool | place: China | collected 2011
AGCCAAGCTGATCCGGAACGACCCGGAGTACCTGCGGCTGCTCAGCACCCCCAGCATCCCCAAAAAGGAGCGCTGCGCCCTGCTGGACGAGGCGTTCCGCGGGCAGGTCCACCTCTATGTGCTGAACTTTTTGAAGATCCTGTGCGAGAACGGCACCCTGCGGGAGCTGCCGGGCTGCGCGCGGGCCTACCGCATCCGCTACAACGCCGCGCACGGCATTCTGGAAGCAACGGCCATCACGGCCATTGCCATGACTGCCGCGCAGACCGAGCAGCTGCGCCAGAAGCTGGAGACGATCACCGGGAAGAAGATCGACCTGGCGACCAAGATCGACCCCAGTGTGCTGGGCGGCATCCGCCTGGACATCGAGGGCACCGAGCTGGACGGCACAGTCCAGAACCGGCTGGCCACCCTGCGGCGGAACATCGCGGCAGCAACGTTGTAACAACGCTGTAGAAGAATATCCACCCGAAAATACCAAAGAATTGAGTGGTGAAGACACAACAATGCAACTGAAACCTGAAGAGATCTCTAAGATCATCCGTGCTCAGATCAAGCATTACGAGAATGTCATTGAGCAGAGCGAGGTGGGCACGGTCATCCTGGTGGGCGACGGCATCGCCCGTGCCAGTGGTCTGGAAAAGTGCATGGCAGGCGAGCTGCTCCAGTTTGACAACGGCGAGTACGGCATGGCTCAGAACCTGGAGGAGAATACCGTCTCCATCGTGCTGCTGGGCTCCGACGTCGGCATCAAGGAAGGCAGCACCGTCAAGCGCACGGGCAAGGTCGTCTCCGTCCCGGTGGGCGAAGCTCTGATCGGCCGTGTCGTCAACGCGCTGGGCCAGCCCATCGACGGCGCGGGCCCCATTGAGACCACCGAGTACCGCGCCATTGAGAGCAAAGCGCCCGGCATCATCGAGCGCCAGCCCGTCAAGGAGCCTTTGCAGACGGGCATCAAGGCCATCGACTCCATGATCCCCATTGGCCGCGGCCAGCGTGAGCTCATCATCGGCGACCGTCAGACCGGTAAGACTACCATCGCCGCCGATACCATCATCAACCAGAAAGGCAAGGACGTCATCTGCATCTATGTTGCCATCGGCCAGAAGCGCTCTACCGTGGCAAACCTGGTGCAGAGCCTGACCGAGGCCGGTGCCATGAGCTACACCATCGTGGTGTCCGCTACAGCGTCCGAGCTGTCGCCCCTGCAGTATATCGCACCCTACTCCGGCTGTGCCATGGGCGAGTACTTCATGCATCAGGGCAAGCACGTCCTGATCATCTACGATGACCTGTCCAAGCACGCCGTGGCATACCGTGCCCTGTCGCTGCTGATCCGCCGTCCTCCGGGACGTGAGGCTTACCCCGGCGATGTCTTTTACCTGCATTCCCGTCTGCTGGAACGCGCAGCCAAGCTCTCCAATGAGCTGGGCGGCGGCAGCCTGACGGCACTGCCCATCATCGAGACGCAGGCGGGCGATGTGTCCGCCTACATCCCCACGAACGTCATCTCCATCACCGACGGCCAGATCTTCCTTGAGACGGAGCTGTTCCACTCGGGCGTCATGCCGGCCGTCAACCCCGGCATCTCGGTCTCCCGTGTCGGCGGCAACGCCCAGATCAAGGCCATGAAGAAGGTCGCCGGTACTTTGAAGCTGATTTATTCTCAGTACCGTGAGCTGCAGTCCTTTGCACAGTTCGGCTCCGACCTGGACGCCGACACCAAGGCTCGTCTGGCACAGGGCGAGCGCATCGTTGAGGTGCTCAAGCAGAACCGCTCCGCTCCCGTTGCGGTCGAAAAGCAGGTGGCCATCCTCTACGCGACCATCCACGACTACCTTGTGAACATCAAGGTGTCTGCCGTGGCCGAGTACGAGAAGGGCCTGTACGAGTATCTCGATACCGACGCAGCCGGTGCTTCCGTGATGGAGACCATCCGCACCACCGGCAAGCTGGAAAAGGACGCCGAGGAAGCTCTGAAGGGTGTGCTGTCCGCTTACACCGAGAACTTTATCAAGGCACACTGACAGGAAGGAGGCGTAACGCATGGCAGGTTCCATGAAGGACATCAAGCTGCGCATCAAAAGCGTAGAGAGTACCATGCAGATCACCAAGGCCATGGAGCTGGTGGCTTCCTCCAAAATGCGCCGTGCCAAGGAGCGGGTGGAGCACAGCCGCCCCTACTTTGAGACGCTGTACGAATCGCTGACCAAGATAGCGGCGGCAGACCCCCGCGCCCGCAATCCCTATCTGCGCCGGGAGGACATCAAGCGGACCCTGCTGGTGGTCATCGCGGGCGACCGAGGTCTGGCCGGCGGCTATAACGCCAATGTGTTCAAGCAGGCCGACGCCGCCGAAGGCCCCGTCACCGTGCTGCCCATCGGCAAGCGCTCCGCAGAGTATTTCGCCCACCACGGGGCCGGCCTCTTTACCCCCGAGGTGCTGATGGCGGCGGATGTGTCGGTGAGCGAGTGCTTCACCCTGTCCCACCAGATAACGGAAGGCTTCCTCAAGGGCGAGTACGACGCGGTGAAGCTCTGCTACACCCGCTTTGACTCCATGATGACCCAGACGGCCACCACCCTCGAGGTGCTGCCCCTGACCATCGAGCCCACCGAGGCCCAGAAGGCTGAGGCCCGTCGGAGCCAAATCCTGTACAAACCCAGTTGCGAGGAAGTGTTCGGCGCTATCATCCCCGAGTATGTGGCTGGTGTCCTCTACGGCGCCGTGTGCGAGAGCGTGGCCAGTGAGCTGGCCGCCCGCCGCACCGCCATGGATGCCGCCACCAAGAATGCCGGCGAGATGATAGAGCATCTGAATCTGTATTACAACCGCGCCCGTCAGGCCGCCATCACGCAGGAGATCACCGAGATCGTGGCTGGTGCGGAAAATTAAAAAATGAACCAACCTCTCAGTCTCGCTATCGCTCGACAGCTCCCCTGGTAGGGGAGCCTCTGGCGAAGAGATGAAGCTTTGCGGAATGCCAAGGCCTCCCCTCGGTAGGGGAGGTGGCATCGCGCAGCGATGACGGAGAGGTTTAATCCACTGCTACATACCCCGCCTTCTCGATGCACCTGCGTCCCTCGTCGGTATCCAGCCAGTCGTAGACCTTCCGCTGGGGGCTGTCGGGGGCGGCGTCCGCGTGGACGACTGCGTAGAACTCGTTGCAGAGCGGGTAGCTCTCATCGGCGATGGTGTCATTCCCGGGGGTCACGCCGTCCACGGCCAGCAGACGGAGGCCGGGCTTCGAGTACATCTGGTCGATGTAGTAGTAGACCGAAAAGCCGATGGCGTTGGCGGAGTTGTTGTACTCGGCGACGCTGTCCACGAGGCCGCCCATGTCGGCGGGGGCAAGCTCGGTGGGCGCGGCCATCAGCTGGCCGTCGCCCTTGTCGATGAGCAGCTTTTTGAAGAGGGTCTGACTGCCCGAGTCCACGCCCCGCTGGAACGCCACGATGGGGGAGTCCGCGCCGCCCACGTCCTTCCAGTTGGTGATGCGGCCCGCATAAATATCCCGCAGCTGCTGCTGGGTCAGGCTCTGGACGGGATTCTCTTCGTTGACGATGAACACCAGTGCGTCCCGGCCAATGGCTTTCTGCTCGAGCTTTGCGTCGGCCTCGGCCAGCTCTTCCTTGACGTACTCGGGGGCCTCGTAGACGATGAGCAGCTGTGCGCCGTAGTCCTCGCTGTCGCTGCGGGACCAGAGGCCGAAGTTCTCCCACGCATAGGCCGTGGTGCTGACGGTGATGCTGGTCTGGGCCTCGAGAAGGTCCATGCCGGTGACATCAGCCTTCATCTGGGCCATCAGGGGGATGCAGGCCGTGGAGCCGTCGAGGCGGGGGAACTCGTCCTCGGTCAGGAAGGGGACGGGCGTGTCCGGGTCGGGGACGGACGCTGCCGGGGAGTCGGCGGGGGAGTCCGCAGTGCCGGTCTTGCAGGCGGTGAGCATCGCCGCCCCGAAGCCGAGGCCCATCACGCGCAGGAAGCTGCGGCGGGAGATCATCTCTTTCATATCAAAAACCTCCGTGTCAGTACAGGTAGCCCCCGCCAGCGTCGTCGCTGGGGGAGGAGAAGATGCTTTCGCGGTAGAGCCACTGGCCGGTGGAGTCCATCAGGCCGTAGTCGAAGCCCTGCCGCGCGATAAAGCAGTCGTCGGGCAGGCCGTCGATGCTGTAGCAGCTGCCGAGGCGGCGGAAAAGCAGATTGCCCTCCATGTCCAGCACATCGTAGAGGCTGCTGCCGTCACGGCTGTCCCGGCAGGCTGTGAGCAGAGGGCCGCGGGCGGTGCTGGTGAGGTAGGAAGCGTAGGTGTACTGCTGGGCCTCACCGGCGGACGACCAGAGCAGACCCTCTCCGCCGTAGGTCTGGATGGCGATGGTGTTGTAGTTTTCGTCGTCGTACTGCAGCAGGGCGTAGCCGTCGGGCAGGGCTGTCACGCTGATGTACTGTGCTTCTTCCACGGGCGCTGCCTCCACATCGGTCAGCAGCGCGCCGGTGGTGCCGTCGTAGACCTTGAGGATGTTGTCCGTCGTCAGCACAGCGACGTTGCCGAAGCGGTAGTCGGTATCGTACCGCTGGACGCCGATGCTCTCGCCGCTGGCGAGGTCGATGAGGGTGTAGGGGCTGTCCGGGTCATCGCTGCCGGAGAGGACGACGCAGCCGGGGGTGTAAGTGTTTACGGCCCAGTCGAAGCGGCCCAGCTCCACGGCCTCGCTGCCGTTCAGATCGTAGAGGACGGAGCGGCTGTCCTGACGGCTCTGGAGGCAGGCGACGCCCACGCCGCAGGCCGAGACGGCGCTGTCCTCTTCGCCGGTGAGCAGTTCGCCGGTGGTGACGTTGTAGAGGGCTTCGCGGGCGATGCCCCAGTCTGAGCCGCGGAACCAGCTCAAATCGAGCCAGTCGGCAAAGCCGCCGCGATACGATGCGAGGGAGCTGGCTGTGCAGCCGTCCTCCCGCATCAGCACATTGCCCTCCCGGTCGGTGATGAGGACGTACTGGTGGAGCGGCTGGTCGGGGTCGTCGTAGGCGTAAGTAAGGCCCTCGGGCAGGTCGTAGCAGTTGAAGATGAGGCGCTGGCCGCCCTCGTCCACCACGAGACAGTCGAGCGCTGTTTCGGGTACGGGAAGCTGGGCACCTGTGGCGAGGTCATACACCCGAGTGCCGCCGGTGGTGCCGTTCTCGAAAGCCCAGACGTCAGCGTCGTCCCGCAGGATGAGCAGCCCGCCCGAGAGGGTGGCGTTCACGGCGTAGGGAAAGGTCATGACCGGATTGCCGTCGGCGTCGTAAAGGGTGGAAGTGCGCTCCTCCGTGCCGGGGGTGGAGTGGGCCACGAGGTAGTGGCCCGTCTCGCCGGTGAGGGTGTCCTTCAGCAGCTGGATGCTGTCGGAGCTGCTGGCTTTGTAGAGCACCCTGCCGCCCCGGAGGATGGTGCCGCCGCCGTTCCCGACGTAAGAGTAGACGTAGTGGAGCGAGTCGTCGCTGAGCCATGCGTCGCTGTAATACTGCGGAGCCTGCGATGCCGCCGTCCCCTCGTGCCGGGGCGACGCCGCAGGCAGCAGCGAACAGCTCGTCAGCAGCCCGCCCGCCAGCACGAGGCAGGCGGCGCGGCGGCTGAGTCGAAGCAGAGTGGTCTTCATAGAAACACCTCACAGTCTCCCAGAATTTGACTTTCCCATCTATAGTATATACGAAAGACCCGGACATTTCATTGCAGAAATGTGGCCGGGCCTGGTTACAGTTTTATGACAAGCTTATTCTTCGTCTCCCTGTTCCTTCAATTCCTTCAGGAAGGGCAGCAGGAAAGGCACCGAGATGCAGAAGGTGAGGCCATCGGCGATGGGCTGGCACAGCTCAATGCCGCTCAGGCCCCAGATGCGGGGCAGGGTGAGGATGAGCGGGATGAAGCAGACGCCCTGACGGCAGCAGGCGAGGAAGGTAGCCCGGCCCGACTTGCCGATGGACTGGAACATCATATTCGTCACGATGATGACGGGCTGTAAGAACATGGCGACGCACTGATACCGCAGGGCGGGCAGAGCCACGGCGGTGACCTCGGGGTCATCGCGGAAGAGGCGGATGAGGGGCTCGGCGTTGAACCAGCAGAGGGAGTTGAGCACCGCCATAAAGACGAAAGCCGTCGAGATGGTGAAAATGGCCGCTTTCCGCACCCGGGCAAAGCGGCGGGCGCCGTAGTTGAAGGCCGCCACAGGCTGCAGGCCCTGTCCGACGCCGATAGCCACCGACAGCACGAACTGGAAGATGCGGGACACGATGCTCATGCCGGCCACGGCAGCGTCGCCGTAGCTGCGGGCGGCGACGTTCAGCAGCATGCTGCCGATGCTGTTCAGGCCCTGACGGCCGAAGCTGGGCGCACCGTTGAAGAAGATCTGCCCGAAGTCCCGGGCGCTGCGGGTGACCTGGGTGATGCGGAATCGGCTGACGGTCTTGCCCTGCAGAAACATGGAAAGCAGGATGCAGAAGCTGATGCTCTGGCTCAGGGCGGTGGCCGTGCCTGCGCCGCCGGTCCCCATGCCGAGGCCGAAGATGAAGACGGGGTCCAGCACGATGTTGAGCACACCGCCGGTGACGAGGCCGATCATGGCGAAGCTGGCCTTGCCCTCGTAGCGGAGGATGTTGTTCATCACGAGGCTCGACATCATGAGCGGGGCCGCGATGAGGATGGGCCGCGCGTAGGCGCAGGCGTGGGGCAGGATGGTGTCGGTGCTGCCCAGCAGCATCATGAAGTCGGGCAGGGCAGCGAGACCGAGAACGGCCAGCACTGCGCCGAAGGTCAGCGCCGTGAAGAAGCTGGTGGAGGCGAACTTTGTGGCCGCATGGGTGTCCTGACTGCCGAGGCTGCGGCTGATGATGCCGCCCGCGCCGTGGCCCAGCATGAAGCCGAGGGCCTGAATGATGGCCATCAGGCTCGACACGACGCCCACTGCGCCCGACGCGCTGGTGGACAGCCGGCCCACAAAAAAGGTGTCGGCCAGATTGTAGATGCTGGTGATGAGCATACTCAGGATGGTGGGGGCCGCGAGGCCGAGAATGAGCTTCGGCACGGGGGTCTGGGTCATTTTCTCGAACTGGAGCCTGCTGCGCTCCAGCTCGGCGGCGTCGGATGTGGTGCGGGGGGAAGACGGCATGAAGAGATACCTCACTTTCGGAAATCAAAGAAAATACCGCTCTTTGCGCAAAGAACGGGTAAAATGCAGATATACAATAAAGTATAGCGCAGATCGGGGGAAATGTCGAGATGATGGCACTGCACCAGCGGCGGTCGGTTCCGTTGCAAAAAGTTAGGGTATTGAGTGCAAAAGCAGGAGAAAATGGAATGCCTTTTGGCAAATTTGCCAAAGAAAGGTCGAATTGCTTGTAAAAAATCACGTCGAGTGGTATAATTTATGGAAAGAAACAAAAGCGCGAGGACAAAAAACAGCGCAGAGAAGAGTTCCGGGGAGATCCTGCCCCGGGATAAGGAGGGAAATCTTATGAAATCTGTGGCACAGACCATCATTGAAGCAGACCGCTTCTACACCATCGCCGCCAAGACCGGCAGCGTCATTCAAGCTGTGGAGAGCGTCAAGGACGGCGGCAACATCCGTCTGGGCAAGTACGAGCGCAAGCCCGAGCAGGAGTGGGCTTTCGTCCGCGAGGGCGACGGCGTTTACCGTATCCGCAACCGCGCGTCCGGCAAGCTCATCGACCTGATGATGACCGGCACCGCAAACGGCACCTGGCTCCACCTGTGGGAGGACGTGGGCGGCACTTCCCAGATGTGGAAGATAGAGCCCACCCCGGCCGGCACCGTCCGCCTGCGCTCCATGTGGGCTGCCGGCAAGTGCATCGACACCGTGGGCATGGGTACTGCGGACGGCGCTGTGCTCCAGATCTGGCAGGAGACTGCCGGCGAGGACCAGCTGTGGACCATCTCCGAGGTGAAGGACCGCGCAAAGCACGCCCCCAAGGCGGAGGAAAAGCCCGCTGAGGTCAAGGCCGAGGCCGCTGCTCCCGCCGAGGAAAAGCCGGCTGAGGAAAAGGCTGCACCTGCTGTGAAGAAGACCACCAGAAAGCCTGCGGCAAAGAAGATCGCCGCCAAGACTGCTGCGAAGTCCGCTGCGGCAAAGGCTGAAGCCGCACCCGCCAAGCCCGAGGAAAAGCCCGCCGAGGCCGCTCCTGCTGCAAAGCCTGCCCGCAAGACCGCTACCCGTAAGAAGACCACGAAGGCCAGCAAGTAAGCACGGCTACATAGCATCATAGCAAAAAGAGCACCCGCTCTCCACAGTGATGTGGAAAGCGGGTGCTTTTGGGTTTAGGGTCAGGTTTGCCTTCGTACAACCTCTCAGTGTCCCATCTTGCCCTTCTTGAACTTCAGCGCCGCTGCGATGAAGCCCTTGAACAGGGGATGTGCGCGGTTGGGACGGCTCTTGAACTCGGGGTGGAACTGTGCGCCGAGGTGGAAGTCACGGCCCGGCAGCTCCACGGTCTCCACAAGGCGGCCGTCGGGGCTGGTGCCGGAGATGACCAGACCGGCGTCCTGCATCTCCTGACGGTAGTCGTTGTTGAACTCGTAGCGGTGGCGGTGGCGCTCCCAGATCTCGCTCTGGCCGTAGCACTCGGCCATCTTGGTGCCGGGCAGGACGGTGCAGGGGTACTTGCCCAGACGCATGGTGCCGCCCTTGGGGATATTGCCCTGCTGGTCGGCCATCAGGTCGATGACGTTGTGATGACCCTCGGGGGTGAACTCGCTGGAGTTGGCGTCGGCGTAGCCCAGAACGTGGCGGGCGAACTCCATGACCATGATCTGCATACCGAGACAGATGCCGAAGTAGGGAACATCGTTCTCGCGGGCGTACTGTGCGGCCTGTATCATGCCTTCGATGCCACGGTCGCCAAAGCCGCCGGGGACGATGATGCCGTCCACGTCCGCAAAGGCTTCCTTGCAGGCTGCCTGGTCGGGCAGGTCCTCGCTCTCGACCCACTTGATCTCCACCTGGCTGTCGTTCTCGAAGCCGGCGTGGTAGAGGCTTTCCATGACGGACAGATAGGCGTCATGCAGCTTGACGTACTTGCCCACGAGGGCGATGGTGCAGGTCTTGCTGCGGGTGGCGATCCGGGCCAGCATCTCTTTCCACTCGGTGAGGTCGGCGGGGGGAACATCCAGATGCAGCTGCTTGACCACCACGTCGTCGAGGCCGCCGGTGTGGAGCATCAGCGGACACTGGTAGAGGCTGGGCATGGTCAGGTTCTCGATGACGCACTCCGGCTTGACGTTGCAGAAGGTGCTGATCTTCCGGCGGATGTCGCTGCCCACGCTGCCGTCGGCGCGCAGGATGATGATGTCGGGGCTGACGCCCATGCCCTGCAGCTCCTTGACGGAGTGCTGTGCGGGCTTGGACTTGTACTCATCGGAGCCGGAGATGTAAGGCACCAGCACCACATGGATGAAGCAGCAGTTCTCCTTGCCCTGCTCGAGGCCCACCTGACGGATGGCCTCGAGGAAGGGCTGGCTCTCGATGTCGCCGGTGGTGCCGCCAATCTCAGTAATGACCACATCGGCCTCGGTGGAAGAGGCCAGATTGTAGATATAGCTCTTGATCTCGTTGGTGATGTGGGGGATGATCTGGACGGTCTGGCCGAGGTAAGCGCCCTGACGCTCCTTGTTCAGCACGTTCCAGTAGACCTTTCCGGTGGTGAGGTTCGAATACTTGTTCAGGTTCTCGTCGATGAAGCGCTCGTAATGGCCCAGGTCCAGGTCAGTCTCGGTGCCGTCGTCGGTGACGAAGACCTCGCCGTGCTGCAGGGGGCTCATGGTACCCGGGTCCACGTTCACGTAGGGGTCCAGCTTCTGGCTGGCCACCTTGAGGCCGCGGCACTTCAGCAGTCGGCCCAGAGAGGCGGCGGTGATGCCTTTGCCCAGACCGGAGACGACGCCGCCGGTCACGAAAATAAACTTTGCCATAATGGTTCTCCTCTAATTTACAGATATTCTTTTCCGTGAATATCACGATAAGCAAATACTTTCCCTCAGTGGGGGCGCAATACGGATTATTGCGCGGGGTCGTAGGAGTCCAGTATCTCCTGCGCGACCTCGGCGCGGTCGCGCCGGGTGTCCATCGCTTTTTTCTCGATGTAGCGGTGCGCCTCGGCCTCGGTCATATGGCCCAGCTCGATGAGGCAGCACTTGGCGCGGCTCACCAGCCGCACCTGCGCCAGCTTTTCCTGCATCCGCTGATTCTCCTGCCGCAAAAGCAGGAGGCGGTGGTTGCTGGCGGCGGCCATCTGGATGGCCTGCAAAAAGAAGGTGTTGGAGAAGGGCTTTGTGACCAGCAGAACGCCTTCTTCGCTCAGCGGGGTCAGAAGCTGCTCGGCGGCTGCGGCCTTGGCCAGAAATATCACACCGGCATCCGTTTTCTCCACGGCGTCGGCGCACAGCTCGTGGCCGAACTCATCCGGAAGCGGCGAGTTGACCACGATGAGCTCAAAGTCGGATTCCAGCATCCTCCGCCGCGCCTCCGCCGCACTTGGTACGATGATAGGCCGCGCATAGCCCAGCTCCGTCAGGCGTGCGGAGATATATTCGTTGGAGCTTGCGCCCGCGCTTACGATCAGGGCACGTCCCATTCGGCTCACTCCTTTCCTATGTCATTCTGCATCAGATGGCATTGAAGTAGTGGACGCGCTCATATTCGGCGGGGTCGGAGGCGTTCTTGAGCGCCTCGCAGCGGCGCAGAGCCTCGGCATAGTAGCGGCGGCTCAGCTCGTCGGGCAGGAATTTGTGAAGGAACTCGCTGTTCTGGGCCACCTCGACGGCCTCTTCCAGCGAGGCGGGCAGGGTCTCGAGGCCGAGACCGGCGGCTTCGCCCGGGATGAAGAGGTTGCGGTTGACAGGGGCAGACAGCTCCATCCGGTGCTCGATGCCGTCGAGGCCTGCTGCCAGCACGAGGCCGATGGCGAGGTAGGGGTTGCAGGCGGGGTCGGGGCTGCGCAGCTCCATGCGGCAGTTGTCGCCCTTCACCTGCGGGATGCGGACCAGCTGGCTGCGATTCTGGCGGCTCCAGCTCACGTAGCGGGGAGCCTCGTCGCAGCCGAAGCGGAGGTAGCTGTTGGGCAGGGGATTCGTGAAAGCCGTCAGCTCCCGGCTGTGGCGGAGGATGCCCGCCATGAAGCTGCCGGGGATGCTGTCGGGGGCGATGTCGCCCTCAAAGAGGTTCTTGCCGTCCATGGTCAGCGAGAGGTTGATGTGGAGGCCGCTGCCGGCCTGGTCGGGCAGCGGCTTCGGCAGGAAGCTGGAGTGGAAGCCGTTGCTGGCCGCCACGGCCCGGACGATCTGCTTGAACAGGAAGATGTTGTCGGCGGTCTTGAGGGGGCCGGCGTAGTGGAAATCGATCTCATTCTGGCCGTGGCCGTTCTCGTGGTGGCTGTGCTGGGGGGCGAGGCCCATCTGCTCCATGGTCAGGCAGATGTCCCGGCGGATGTTCTCGCCGGCGTCCAGCGGCGCTACGTCGAAATAGCCGCCTGCGTCGATGGGGATGCGGGTGGGACGGCCCCGGTCGTCGTTCTCGAAGAGATAGAACTCGCACTCGGTGCCGACGTTGCAGCGCAGGCCCAGCTGCTTGAACCGGCGGTTGATGTCCCGCAGGAAGCCGCGGCAGTTGCCGCCGAAGGGGGTGTTGTCCGGCTTTTCCACGTCGCAGAAGAACTGCATCACCCGGCCCTCAGCCGTGCGCCAGGGCAGGATGGTCATGGTGGACAGGTCGGGCCGGAGGAGCAGGTCGCTCTCCTCCACGTGCATGAAGCCTGCGATGGCGCTGCCGTCGAAGCAGACGCCATCTTCCAGCGCCTTGGGAAGGTCGCTTGCCAGCACGGCGATGTTCTTCTGGAAGCCGAAGATGTCACAGAACGCGAAGCGGACAAATTTTACGTTGTTGTCCTCGACGAAATCGAGGATGTCCTGCTGTGTCGTATAACTCATAGGTGTGTATCCTCTGAAAAGTATGTCTTCTTAAAAAACGCCCAAAGGCCTGCCTCTGTACAGAGGCAGGTCTTCAGGCTGGTGTAAGAAATAGGAAAAGGAGAATGGCTCAGATAAGCGCCTCAGCCTGTGGTGCTTTATTCTACGCTGGTATGTGAAGATCAGACGTAGTAGAGCATCTTGCTGTAGCTGGGCAGAGGCCAGTAGTCCTCGCCGCAGATGGTCTCGGCGTCGTCGGCGGCGGCGCGGAGGGCGTCCATCTTGGGCAGAACGTCGTCGTGGAAGGCGACGGCCTTTGCGCTCTCGTCGGAGAGGGCCTTTGCGGCATCGACAGCGGCCTGCAGCTCGTCCACAGCGTCGCTCATGGCGTCGGCGTCAGCGGACAGGCGGGTCAGTGCCTTCGTCTCGCTGCGGACGCTCAGGTTCTCGCTGACGGCCAGCTTGGAGGCAGCGGTGTTGGCGACCTCACTCATGTAGGCGTTGACGGCGGGCAGCAGCTGCTTGCGGGCCATCTCCAGCATGGTCAGGGCCTCGATGTTGATGATCTTGGAGTAGTGCTCCATCTCAACTTCGTAGCGGCTCTCCATCTCGACCTTGGTCAGGACGCCGAAGTCCTCCATCAGGGCGATGTTCTTCGGTTCGATGAGGGCGGGCAGAGCGGCGGGGGTGTTCTTCTTGTTGGGCAGACCGCGCTTTGCTGCTTCCTCTTCCCACTCGGCAGTGTAGCCGTTGCCGTTGAAGATGACGCGGCGGTGGTCGCGGATGGTGCGCTTGACGAGGGCGATGGCGGCGCTGGTGAAGTCGTCGGCCTTCTCCAGCTCGTCAGCGTAGCCCTTCAGCTCCTTGGCGACGGCGGTGTTCAGGATGGTGTTGCAGTCGCTCAGGTTCTCGGCAGAACCGGGCATACGGAACTCGAACTTGTTGCCGGTGAAGGCGAAGGGAGAAGTGCGGTTGCGGTCGGTGGTGTCCTTGCTGAACTTGGGCAGGACATCCACACCCAGATCCATCTTCATCTTGGTGGGGCCGGCGTAGGGAGAATCGGATGCGATGGCGTCGATGACGGCTTCCAGCTCCTCGCCCACGAAGATGGAGATGATGGCCGGAGGTGCCTCGTTGGCACCCAGACGGTGATCGTTGCCGGGGGTGGCGACGGAGGTGCGCAGCAGGTCTGCGTACTCATCGACTGCCTTGATGACAGCTGCCAGGAAGACCAGGAACTGCAGGTTCTCCATGGGAGTGTCGCCGGGGTCCAGCAGGTTCTCGTGGGTGGTGCTCATAGACCAGTTGTTGTGCTTGCCGCTGCCGTTCACGCCCTCAAAAGGCTTCTCGTGCTGCAGGCAGACCAGACCGTACTTGGGTGCGATCTTCTTCATCAGCTCCATGGTCAGCAGGTTGTGGTCGATGGCAACGTTGGTGGTGTCGAAGATGGGGGCCAGCTCATGCTGGCAGGGGGCCACTTCGTTGTGCTTGGTCTTGGCGGGGACGCCCAGCTTCCACAGCTCGACGTCCAGTTCCTTCATGAAAGCGGAGACTTCGGGGCGGATGACGCCGAAGTAATGCTCTTCGAGCTCCTGGCCCTTGGCAGAGGGAGCACCGAACAGGGTGCGGCCGGTCAGGATCAGGTCCTGACGTGCCTCGTAGTCTTCCTTCTTGACGAGGAAGTACTCCTGCTCCGGGCCGACCGTGGTGGACACGTAGTCCACATCCTTGCCGAACAGCTTCAGGATACGGACGGCCTGATTGGACAGCGCGTTCATGGAACGCAGCAGAGGAGTCTTTTTATCCAGCGCCTCGCCGGTGTAGCTGACGAAGGCAGTGG
>OGMF01002886.1_pt1 | contig 13766 bp, 10 predicted proteins | sample 1572921 | NCBI WGS metagenome assembly OGMF01 (sample SAMEA2581919, study PRJEB24529) | metagenome | biome: Human gut stool | place: China | collected 2011
AAGCTCTTTACTGCAATTGAGATTGCCATTGAGATTGCTTGCGGATTTTAGGATATATAAATAGTATATTTGCAACTCAATATCATTTTAAACTTTAATTAACACTATCTATTAACAAAAAGCAGAATTATGAGAAAACATCTAATTCAATTTCTGTTGGTTGCCGTGTTGTTGGTATTTACTTCCGCAGCATGGGCTCAGACCACAGTGCATGGTCAGCTTGTCGACGCTGAAACCGGCGAACCTTTGGTAGGTGCTGCCGTTATGGTAGAGGGAACCACTCAAGGTTCCGTGACCGACATTGACGGCTATTTCAAGCAAAGCGTTGCTTCGAATGCCACATTACTTTTCAAATACATCGGTTATAAAGACCAGAAGAAAAAGATTACACAGAAAGGCGCTTCCGTAGAGTTGGGGACCATCAAGATGCAACCTGATGCAGTGATGCTGTCGGATGTGACGATTACATCGTCCGTTGCAGTGGCTCGTAAAACTCCGGTAGCGGTATCTACCGTAGACCCGGTGTTCATTGAAGAAAAACTCGGTTCGCAGGAGTTTCCCGAAATTCTGAAATCCACTCCGGGTATCTATACCACTAAAGACGGTGGTGGTTATGGTGATGCCCAAACACGTATCCGCGGTTTCAAGAGTGAGAACGTGGCTATGATGATTAACGGTGTGCCTATGAACGGTATGGAGAATCAGAAGGTGTACTGGTCCAACTGGGCCGGACTGTCCGATGTAACCCGTAGCATGCAGGTACAGCGCGGTTTGGGTGCTGCCAAAGTATCTGTTCCGGCAGTGGGCGGTTCTATTAACATCGTAACAAAGAGTACGGAAGCCAAGAGAGGCGGATTCGTATCTTACGGCATGGGTAACGACGGTTACAATAAAATCCTTTTCAGCGTATCGTCTGGTCTGTCCAAAGATGGCTGGGCATTCACGTTGCTGGGTGGTAAGACCTGGGGCGACGGATACATCCAGGGTACGGATTTCGAAGGTTACAACTGGTTTGCCAGCATCGCTAAGCGTTTCAACGACAATCACCAGTTGTCTCTTACTGCGTTCGGTGCTCCGCAGTGGCACAATCAGCGCAACAACCAGAACGGACTTACCATCAAGGAATGGCAGCGCGTGCAGAAATATATGGGTGAGAAAAGCCCTTATAGATACAACCCGACTTTCGGTTACAGAAATGGGCAGGCATACAACTCGTCCAGAAACTCCTATCATAAACCGCAGATTTCATTGAATCACTTGTGGCAGATAGACCGCAAATCAAGTTTGAGTACGGCATTGTACGTATCCATCGGTCGCGGTAACGGTTACAGCGGTTCGGGTGACGCTGCCAACCGTAGCCGTTGGTATGGTGCAAGTAACGGATTGGTGAACAATGATTTCCGCGAAGCAGACGGAACTTTCGCTTACGACGAGGTAGAAGCTCTGAATGAAACCAGCACCACTGGTTCCAAGATGATTATGGGTAAGTCTATGAATAACCACATGTGGTACGGATTGCTTTCTACTTATACCACCAAGTTTGGTGAAAACTTCGACTTCTATGGCGGTATCGATTTACGTTATTATAAAGGTTTGCATCAGAATGTCATTGTAGACCTTTTCGGCGGCGACTATTTTATCGATGCTGAAAATCGTGGTAAAATTTTGGCCGAGAATAATCCGGCAGCTGCCGACCCCAATTTCAAGAACCAGAAGTTGGGTGTGGGTGATGTATATTACCGCGACTACGATGGTTTTGTAATGTCCGAGGGCGCATTCGCACAGCTTGAGTACAATCGCGACAAGCTCAGCGCATTCGTTTCCGGTGGTCTTTCCAACACCGGTTATTGGCGTTACGATCGTATGTACTATAGCAAGGACAAGGCTAAATCCGATACCAAGAACTATTTGGGTGGAAACATAAAGGGTGGTGTTAACTACAATCTTAATGAAAAGAATAACGTGTTCATCAATGCTGGTTTCATTACCCGTGCTCCGATGTTTGATACCTCTTTCGTTAATTCCCAAAACTCTCATGCCCGCAACGAAGATGCCAAGAACGAAAAAATCATGTCTTTCGAAGTTGGTTACGGCTATCGTAGCGGCATATTCACAGCCAATCTTAATGCTTATTACACCCGTTGGATGGATAAAGCTTTGTATGATTCCGGCGATTTTGATTATAACGTGGACGGACAGAACATCAAGGATCGTTATACCTTGAATATGACTGGAGCCAATGCCAACCACTTGGGTGTTGAGCTTGACTTTGCAATCCGCCCGTTGAGATGGTTGGACATCAACGGTATGTTCTCTTGGGGTGACTGGCGTTGGAACGGTAATGCCAGCGGATATTATTACAATGCTGCCGGTCAGTTGATGACAGACTTCAAGGGTGGTACATTGGCTGATATGTCACAAGCTTCCAACTACAAGGCCAATATTAAAATGGATAATGTATATGTAGGCGGTTCAGCGCAGACTACGGCCGCTCTGGGCGTGAACATCCGTCCTATGAAGGGATTGCGTATTTCGGCAGACTGGAACTTCTTTGCGCGTAACTTTGCCGACTATGACATCGATGCAGGCAATGCCGGTTTCGGCGATGAAATCGTAGTGGTTAGCCCATGGGAGATTCCCTCGTACAGCACGTTCGACCTGAGTGCGGGATACTCTTTCGACTTTGGTAAGGTACGCGCTACACTGAGCGGTAACGTCAACAACCTCTTCGACCAGGAATACATCGCTGATGCCCGTGATGGCGGCAGCCACAACTGGGAGACGGCTACACGTGTACTCTACGGCTTTGGACGTACTTACTCCGTAAGACTGAAGTTCAATTTCTAAACCTTTAAGAACTACGATTATGAATAAAAAGTTTATATACAGTTTGTGTGCGGCCGCTTTCCTGATGACGGGCTGCGATTACAACGAGGACAACTTCCCTGGTTACGATGAAGGTGGGCGTCCTACTGATGTTGCCAAGATTGTTTACACGCTTACCGATGCCGACTACGATGCGATGGGCAAGGATGTGAAGAAGAACAAATACTTCTCTGCTGATGCCATGCCTGATGATTACATACCGGACTGGTTGGCCAAAACTTACCTGGGAGCGGATTTGAACTCTTCGGCAAAGATTACGTATCGTTTCAAGACGGTATACCCCAAGTATAACGATATTCCGTATCTGCAACTCACAGAAGAAGATTATACTATTATTCATGGAGAAGGGTATTATGGAGCCTATCTGAATGAGGATACAGAAAGTAAAATGTATAAGATACTGAATGAAAAGTATGCTGATGCCGAGGACGGTGCATTCTCTTTCATAGAGTATCAGTACAATAAGGATGCTAAACCGGAAAAAGTGGAAACCCCTATTGCCAAATACGATTTTGAAGATTTGACCAAGGGTGATTTGGAGAAAATATCCGGTTGGTACATCAGTGCTAAAGGTAATAAATGGACTGTAGGCGAATACAGTAAGAATAAGTATCTGCAATTTACAGCCAACAAGGCTGACGGTCCTGCGGAAGCTTGGTTGGTAACTCCTGCCATTAAAGTAGAAGGAGCCGACAAGAAGTTTGCATGGGATGTTAAAGTAGGATATTGGAAACATGACGGCTTGCAAGTACTCATTTCAACCGATTTTGACGGTAAGGATGTAACTAAGGCGACTTGGGATGATGTGACAAGTAAGTTTACAATTCCTCAAGAACCTGCAAAAAACTGGGGAGACTTTGGTCAAGCAGGCATCATGAATTTGGATGATTATGCGGATAAGACTATTCATATTGCTTTCCACTATACAGGAGATCCGGAAGAAGGTAAAACTACCAGTTATCAGATTGACAATATCGTAGTGGGTAAGGACATTCCTACTGTAGTCAATACTGAACTGCGTTTTGCTTTGTATGAACGTAAAAAGAACAAGTGGGAACTCTTTAAAAACTCTGCTGAGGCACAATTTATTGCATTGGATGATTATACGAGCATGGGTACTGATGACGGACAACCGGGTAAGGACTATTCTTTCAGTTCTAGCGTCAAGGCAGAAAACTACATTCCGCGTTATTTGACTAATGCCGATGAACTGCTTTACCCGATAGGCGGCGACACTTGCACCGTAATCTACCGTTATTATGCAGGTAGTGGTAAATACCAGGCCAATGCCGACCAGTACATCTACAACGACGCCGTTAACGTATGGCAATACTGTGACAACATCGTTATTGAAACAAGACCTTACGCTTACAACGGTACGGAATGGTTGTATTCTCCGAGCATCCTCATCAATCTGCCCGTAGAGAAAAATAATGCTGAAGTATCTGCATTCTATCAGGCCATTACGGATTGGGTAAAAGAGAATCATTCTGAATACGTAACCTCTTATGGCAATAATGATTACTATTACGGCGGTTCGGCTTATCAGAACAACTTCGACTTCCGCGTAAGCGCATGGCAAGGACAGGGCACGTACGATGGCATGTCTTCCGATGAAATCACTGCACTGATGTGGGAGCGTCTGCCCGAAGCCTTCCCGCATGCACTGGAAGTCCTTTATGCTGATGCTGCACCAGCCGATAATGGTGTAGACGTAATTTATACGATAAACTTCGGTATATACGATGGTAGCTCTACCACTACCTATACCATACAGTATAAAGTGATTGGCAAAGGAAAGTTCGAATACGTTGAAGACTCTTTGCAGAAAGCGGCTGTATAGCATATTGCTGATATAAGCTGTCAGACAGAGATTTGAAAAGGCGCGGATTACGCGGATTTCACGAGATGTTTTTATTCGTGGAGTCGGTGTAGTCCGCGTCTCTTTTTGAGGATATTTTTGTTGCCGTTACCTTTCGGGTTAGGATTTGGATTGTGATATATCACTACTTGAGCATTGAGATAGTTCAGTAGTAAACTTTTTACGAGTACTCGGAGTGGATGATATTGTTATACAGTGAGGTGTTCTTGCTCACTCTTAGCAAATTCGGTACAAGCTGTTGCTGCGGTGGTTACAGGCTTCAAAATTTGGTAACGATAAGTAAGATCAGGTAATGTTTCTGTCATGCGGGTCATTTCTTCTTTTTATTGTATTATTTATCCATAATCATGCAAATAATAGCAAAAAGTGTTATCTTTGAGCATCTTTCTTTCCGTAAGGGGAGTGAGGTGCATTTTTTCGATGCGGGTGTTTCCCAAACATGTTTTTGTAAAGCAGATAAGATACCCCCTTACATAACCCCAAAAAATAAACTAATGGATAAAAGTCCTCTATGCACCTGCCTGATAAAGCAGGATTTGGAAGAAGCCGCCGATCCTTATGAGTTTCTTGATAAAAACTACTCGATTTCCGGTATTCTCGACAAATTGGATAAACTCTCCCCAAAAGAATTGAAATGTGCTTGCTGCCTGTTCGGTGTGGCATTGCAGAAAGCCTGCAAGAAGAAAAGGCGGTGGTAGAGGATGGCATAGTATTATTTGTCTTTATAAGAAGCATGGCGGGTCGGTTATGCGACAAATAAAATCAGGCTTAATTCTTAAAAAATGTAGCATGGTTGTAATGTATTTATATATTATTTTGCTTATCTTTGCCGATGTTTTCAAAAATATAACATTTTAAGAAACTAATTAAAAGCTATTATGTTAAAAGTATTAAGACTTATTTTTACGTTTATGCTGGTTCTGACGGCTGCGGGCGTAAATGCGCAGGTTACGACTTCCGCTATCAGCGGTAAGGTGACCGACGAACAGAATGAGACGGTAATCGGAGCGACGATTGTTGCCGTTCATGAGCCTTCCGGTACACAGTACGGTGCTATTACCAATGTGGATGGACGTTATACGATTCAGGGTATGCGTACGGGTGGTCCGTACAAGCTTACAGTGTCTTATGTAGGTTATCAGAGCGCAGTGTTCACCGGTATCATGTTGGAATTAGGTAACACTTATACACAAAACGTAAAACTGCACCCCAGTTCGGAATTGCTGGATGAAGTGGTTGTCGTAGCCGATGCCAAAACACAAAGCGGTGCTGCTACCAACTTCTCTGCCAACTCTATTGAAAATACTCCGACTGTAGACCGTAACATCTACGACATCGTGAAGAACAGTCCGTTGGCTATGACTTCCAAAAACGGCGGTATCACTTTCGTAGGCTCCAACAACCGTTACAACAGTTTCCAGATTGACGGTACGGTGGCCAACGACGTGTTCGGTCTTTCTGCCGGTGGCACGAACGGTGCTCAGACAGGCGCCAATCCTATTTCTATGGATGCCATTCAGGAAATTCAAGTAGTGGTGGCTCCCTACGACGTTCGCCAAAGCGGATTTACGGGCGGCGGTATCAACGCCATCACCAAGCAGGGTACGAACGAAACCCACGGTTCCGCTTACACTTATTTCAACAACCAGAATATGTATGGCAAGTATAGTGCCGTACGCGGTTACGAAAAGTCGCCGATGTTCCAGCAGTTCGACCGTACCTACGGTGGTACGTTGGGTGGTGCTATCATCAAGAACAAACTGTTCTACTTTGTCAGTGCAGAAGGTAAGAAGAACAGCTATCCCTCAAGCACTTATCCGGGATATACCACTAATTACATCACCAGCGCCACTGCCAAGCAGATTGCCGACCAATACAAGAAGCTCACCGGTATAGAAGAAACTTACGGTGAACGTGATATCGAACAGAAATCTTTCGGTCTTCTGGCACGTGTGGACTGGAATATCAGCGAAAAGCATAAACTTGCCGTACGCTACCAGCACAACAACTCTTATAAAGATGTGTACGGAGCAAATTCCACCACTTACTATTTCGGCAACAGCGGTTATCGCATGAACAACAAGATGAATTCGGTAGTGGCCGAGTTGAACTCTCGTCTGGGAGATAACCTCTACAACGAGTTGCGTGCGTCGGGTACGTTTGTCCGCGACTTCCGCGATACGGAATATTCAGGTCCTTGCGTACAAATCAGCAATGTCACAGGCGGTGACGGTGAAACTAAGATTACAGCCAATATCGGTACGGAGTTCTCTTCCGGTGCCAACAAGCTGAATCAGGATGTGTATAGCTTTGAGGATAATCTCTCTTGGTATCTTGGCAACCATACACTGACTTTCGGTACTCACAACGAAATCTACAAAATCAGCAACTTGTTTATCCAGGCTTCGGAAGGTGCATGGTACTATAACTCTTTGGATTACTTCCTGCAAGACAAGCCCTACAAGTTTACTTACAAGTACAGTGACCCCGACATGACGGGTGGTAACCTGAAATATGCTCCTGTTATGAAAGCTGGCCAGTTCGGTTTCTATGCTCAGGACAAATGGGTAGTGTCAAGAGACTTCAACTTCACTTACGGTATCCGCTTCGATATTCCTCTGCTGTTCAACAAACCTACTGTGAATCCTACTTTCAACGACTTTGCAACCGGACGTAATATGGGTGTGCGCGTAGGCGAAACTCCGAGTGCCAAGCTGATGGTTTCACCGCGTGTGGGCTTTAGCTGGTATACCGACGAAGAACATCGCACGCTTATCCGTGGTGGTGTAGGTATCTTTACCGGACGTGTACCGTTTGTATGGCTCAGTAACTCGTTCAACAATACGGGTATGGAACAGAAAGGTACTACTCTCCAGCCTAAGGATGAATCGGGCAAGAACGATACCAATGAAGCTCCTTCATTGGGAGAATACAAGGATAATCCGCTGGCTGCCGCTACAGGAAGCATGAAGCAGGATATCGTGACTACCGACAAGAAGTTCAAGTATCCGCAGGTATTGCGTGCCAATCTGGCTTGGGAACAGTTCTTGCCGGGTGATGTGAAGATGACTCTCGAGGGTGTTTACTCCAAGACCATGAATAATGTATTCTTCGAGAATCTTGCTCTTGTGGAAAACGGACAGGTGTATGCCGTTCCGGGTGTAGAGGCTTCCGCTTCTCCTTCTTATAAGGTACAGGCGGGTGACTATTACTCTATTATCAACCTGAAGAATACAAACAAGGGTTATAGCTATGCTCTTTCGGCCTTGCTGGAGAAACACTTCGGGTTCGGTCTTGACATGTCTGCATCTTATACCTTCGGACACTCCAAGTCTGTAAACGACGGAACTTCTTCCGTTGCCTACTCTAACTGGAAGTACAACTACTCCCGCGACACCAACAGCGGTAATGAACTGGGTTTCTCCAAGTTCGATATTCCTCACCGCGTAATGGCTCAGGTGGCTTACACCACTCCGAAATACTGGAACAACTGGATGAGCACTTCTATCTCTGTTATCTATAACGGATTCTCCGGAAACCGTTACAGCCTGACCATGAATGAAACTTCCGACTTCAACGGTGACGGACAGAAGGGTAACTCCCTGCTGTATATTCCGACTGACGAAGAGTTGGATAAGATGAAGTTCGTGGATGCCACAAACAAAAAGGGAGAGGTAACCATGACTGCCGAAGAAAGCCGCCAAGCTTTCAAACAGTGGATTGAAGGTGATGCTTATGCCAAGGATCATCGCGGACAGTATGCCGAGCGTAATTCCAACCTCACCAAGTGGGAACATGAAATCAATCTCCATCTGGCTCAGACCATCTATAATCCTAAGGGGTTGGGCAAACTGGAATTTACTTTCGACATTATCAACTTTGCCAATATGTTGAACAAGAAGTGGGGAGCAACCTATGGTTCACTCTATAACCTTTCACCGATTTCCGTTACAAAACTGACAACGGTGGACGGTCAGACCACTCCTAACTATATTTACAACAAGTCCGAAATCACCAAGAGCGATGTTTCCTCACGCTGGCATGCCCAGGTGGGTATCCGCTTGACGTTCTAAGGATATTTTTGTTCATGTTTATTTTTACGGTAGAGCTGTTCCGGGAAACCGGGGCAGCTCTATTTTTTTATTGTACCTTGAGCGTAAGAGGAAATACGGTATGGCAGAGTGGGAGGGTGTTTGGAATCGTCTTTTAATACTTCACCGTAAATATCACCGGGTTGTGGTCACTGCATAAATCCAGATTGGGAGAGTAGTAGTCGGTGCATTCCAGCTCCGGTGAGTGGAAGGCATAGTCGATGCGTAGCATGCGCTTGCCGTAACGGTAGGTGTACATATAACCGTGTCCGCCTGTCTTGAAGCCGTCCTTGAGGCTCTCGGAGAGCCGGTGATAGGTGTAGGATGAGGGTAGGGAGTTGAAGTCTCCGCACACCAGTACGGGGTGAGGGCTGGCAGTGGCGAGCTGACAGATGCTGTCGGTCTGGAAAGCACGTTTCACGAAGTTTTCATGCAGGGTTTCCGCTGCATCCTGTACGGCTTGCGCTTCACGGCGTGTATTGTCGGCGGCAAGTTCGCGTTCCCATTTTTTACGGTTCTGGCTGACACTGGTAGTTTGCAGGTGATTGTTTAGCAAGCGGATGGTATCTGTATTCAGAATGATGTCGCACAGCATGCTGCAATTGGCGCTGTGAGGGTAGGTGATGAAACGTCCGCCGATAAGCGGGTAGCGGCTGAATACGGCGATGGGGAGGATGCCGCGGATGGAGTCGTCTGCGGGGATAATGGCATATTGCCAATGGGAAAGGGCACGACGCAGACTGTCTGCCGTGAAGTGTTTGTTTTCGCCGAATTCCTGAAAGCAGAGTACATCGACGTGTTGTTGCTGCATGTACTTGGCAATCTGTTTGCAGGAGTAGCCGGTAATTTCGTTTCCGAAGTTATGGACGTTGTAGGTGGCTACGGTGAGGTAACCGCTGTTTTCGCCTTGCCGGTTCGGTGCCGGTGCGGTGGCGGGTACTTCGTGGGGAGAGCCGAAACGGATAACAGCTGTAAGGTATTCCCAGTTGAAGAAGAAAGCCGTCAGCGTGACGAATGCCCATTTCTTGCGTGCCAATGCCCAGCAGAGGGCAACAATCAGGCAGGACACCAGCAGTACCGGTACGGCAAGTCCCAGCAAGGGCATGATGGTGGAATGTTCCGGATGGTAATGCCCAGAACGGGATGCGATGATGGTGACAACAGCCAGTGCAAATGTGGTAGCTATCAGTATCAGATGAAACAGACCTTTGACGGCGGTTTTTCCCATGATTAACGCGGGTGTGTTTTATAAAAGTGTGGCGAAAGCCCCGGCGACAAGCTTGCCGGAGCTTTCGTCACACCCTTTTGCTGGTTATTTTATTACTGAATTAATCGGCTTTCCGTCCAAGAAAGCTTTTATATTATCCAGCATGATTTGCATGAGGCGTTCGCGTGCGGCGGCGCTTGCCCAGGCTATGTGCGGGGTGATGTAGCAGTTTCGGGCGGTGAGCAGCGGGTTGTCGGCACGGGGCGGTTCCTGCGAAAGCACATCCAGTCCGGCGGCAAAGATGGTGCCGTTGTTCAGTGCATCGGCAAGGTCTTGTTCGTTGACCAGCGGACCGCGTCCGGTGTTGATGAGGATGGCGTTGGGCTTCATCTGTTTCAAGCGGGCGGCATTGACCAGTTCACGAGTGGAGTCGGTGAGGGGGCAGTGCAGGCTGATGATGTCGCAGTTGGCAAAAAGCTCGTCGAGCTCCGTTTTCTTGATTTCGGGAGGAAGCTGGAAAGGCGATTTGGATGTGTATGCATGTACTTCCATGCCGAAGCCGATGGCGATGCGGGCGGTGTTGTAGCCGGTTTGCCCAAGACCGATGATACCAATTTTCTTGCCACTCAGTTCGATGAGCGGAGTGTCCCAGAAGCAGAAATCGGGGCTATTGGTCCAACGGCCTTTGTGTATCTCGTCGGTGTAGTGCTGCACCCGTTGGGTGATGTTGAGGATGTGGGCAAAAACCATTTGCGCAACGGATGGGGTGCTGTATGCCGGGATGTTGGTGACCGTGATACCCCGTTCTTTGGCAGCGGCGGTATCAATGATGTTGTATCCGGTGGCAAGTACGCCGATGTATTTCAACTGGGGCAGGGCTGCGATGGTTGTTGCATCGAGCACTACTTTGTTCGTCAGCAGGATGTCTGCTCCGGCAGCACGTTCAAGCACTTCGGCAGGGGCGGTACGGTCGTAAACGATACATTCGCCCAGGCTCTTCAGTTCGTCCCAGGAGAGGTCTCCGGGGTTGGCGGCATAGCCGTCGAGGACTACTATTTTCATAAGTGTTATTATAAGTTGTTTCTAATGTTGTTCTGCAGAATTTCCATTTCTAAAATCTTTCCTTTCCCCACAGGGCCTGCATCCTTTCTTTATGCTTTTGTTCGGCGGCATTTGCTTGCGGCTTCCAGATGCGGCGGTCTTTCAGTTCGTCGGGCAGGAACTGCTGGCGCACGAAGTTGCCGGGGTAGTCGTGGGCATATTTATAGTTGTCGCCATAGCCAAGCTGTTTCATCAGTTTGGTGGGGGCGTTGCGCAGGTGCAGGGGAACGGGCAGGTTGCCGGTTTGCCGCACCAGTTCGAGTGCATCGTTGATGGCCATATAGGCCGAGTTGCTCTTGGGACTGGTGGCGAGGTAGATGGTCGTCTCCGCCAGCGGGATGCGTCCTTCGGGCCAGCCCACTTTCATGATGGTATCGAAACAGGCAGTGCGTTGGGGTTTGCCAGCCCGATGTCCTCGGAGGCGGAGATAACGAGACGGCGGGCTATGAAGGCAGGGTCTTCACCGCCCTCTACCATGCGTGCCAGCCAGTAGATGGCTCCGTCCGGGTCGCTGCCGCGGATGGACTTGATAAAGGCGGAGATGATGTCGTAGTGCATCTCCCCGTCTTTGTCGTAGGCGAGGGGATTCTGCTGGAGGCGCTCGGTCACCATCTCGTCGGTGATGACAACGGGGTCTGCGGTTTCGGACTGCACCACGAGGTCGAGGATATTAAGCAGTTTGCGGGCATCGCCGCCGCTGTAGCGGAGCATGGCGGTAGTCTCCTTGAGCTCTATCTGCCGTTCTTTCAGTTGCACATCCGTGGTTATGGCGCGCTGGAGCAGTTCCAGCAAGTCGTCCTTCTCCAGTGATTTCAGTACGTAGAGCTGGCAGCGGGAGAGCAGCGGGCGGATTACTTCGAACGAGGGATTCTCGGTGGTGGCGCCTATCAGCGTCACCGTTCCCTGCTCCACAGCGCCCAGCAGCGAGTCCTGCTGCGACTTGCTGAAACGGTGGATTTCGTCAATGAACAGTATCGGGCTTGCCTGCGAGAAGAAGCGGTTGCTCTTGGCGCGGTCTATCACATCGCGCACATCCTTCACCCCGCTGGTTACGGCACTGAGTGTGTAGAACGGCGTCTCCAGCTTATTGGCTATAATCTGCGCAAGCGTCGTCTTACCCACTCCCGGCGGGCCCCACAGAATGAATGAGGAGATACGTCCCGCATCAATCATCTTACGAAGCACAGCCCCCGGTCCCACCAGGTGCTTCTGCCCGATATATTCGTCTAATGTCTTGGGTCTGAGTCTTTCTGCTAAAGGTTGCATGGGGTTAGCGATTAGGGGTTAGTGATTAGTGATTAGGGGGCAGATTCTTTTTACGGGTGATGATGGAAGAGGTTATCATCTTCATCAGTTCCGTACAATCGGTATCCAAGGACACATATTGCTCTGTGGTGATGTAGTTTGTTTTATTTAGCAATTCGAGCCAGTATAGGGTTTCTGAACATTCCTTTTGGGCAACGGAATATTTGTGTATAAAGTCGGCTGGGGACTCGGCAAATTGCCCTTCCCTGATATTGGCTCCCACAGATGTACCGCTTCTTAGTATTTGTTTAGACATAATTCTTTCCTGTTTGGTTTCATTCAAGAAATTATATAAATTCACAATGCGTATAGCAAAGTTCATTGATTTGTTTTTTAATATTCCCTCTCCCATATAACCGCTCCTCGCTCATCACTAATCACTAATCGCTAATCACTAACTAAAAAATCATCAATATCATAAAACGCACTCCGCCTTTCTTCACCCCCGGGATGTCGGTATAGGTGAGGCGGCGCACATATTCTATATGCAGCAGCTTGAAGATGTTGTAGATGCCTACGCTGGCTTCGATGTAAGGGGTCTTGCCCATGACATGGCTGGTGGGCACGCCGTCGCGCATCGGGAAGAGGAAGAGGTCGGGGTTGCTGCTTTTGTAGGGGTTGTTCTTGTCCGTGAGCGTGCCCCACATGCCGCGGATGCGGAACATCTCTCTCCATTTCAGTTTCTTGATGAGGGGGATGCGGTTGAAGAGCTTCCCGTTCATGTCGTAGCTGAGAGCGAGCGAGGCGTAGCGGTCGTTCAGGAACTCCATGTTGTCGATGAGGTTGAACGATTCGTTGTTCTGAGTGATGTATGAGAGGTTCGCCATGGGCAGGTTCAGCAGCGGGAAAGGAACGGTGTTCCACTGCGCGCCGGCACGGGCGGTAACATCCAGCTTGCCCCACGAACCGAACCAGAAACGTTTACGGATGCTGGCTTCCGTGAGGTTGAAGTTATATTCGCCGCCCAGCACGCCTTTCAGACCGACGGTGTGCGAGAGGGTGAACGTGGGGGCGTCCAGCGACACGGGAACACGGCGTTGCTTGGTGTTGACAAACGTTTCGCCGGGAGAGTAGCGCAGGGTCACTCCGAGTTCGGTGGTGGTGATGTCGTGCACCAGGGTATTCTTCTCGTCCCATTCGCCGGGGGTAGTGCCGTTGTTCTTCCAGTATTGCAGCATGCCGGCGGGCTGGTCGTTGCGGTGGCGCGCCATGGCCTTGACGGAGAAGCCGGTATTGGTTTCCAGCTCGTAGGTCAGCGTGGCGTCGCGCATGTAGGACATTTGGTCTACCGTAG
>OGMF01002895.1_pt1 | contig 13750 bp, 7 predicted proteins | sample 1572921 | NCBI WGS metagenome assembly OGMF01 (sample SAMEA2581919, study PRJEB24529) | metagenome | biome: Human gut stool | place: China | collected 2011
AAAATTATGAAAGGTAAAAAACTTTTGGCAGGGATGCTCTCTGCCGCAATGGTACTCGCTACTATGGCATTTCCGGTTTTTGCCGATGGTGAAACTGATGTTTATACAATCGGCGCGGGACAAACGTATGAAACTTTTGCCGATGCATTGGCTGCCGGTGATACCGATTCGGACGGCGTAATCACTTACAAAATTTACGGTAAGGTAGTATTGCCGGACGGCGGAATCAAACTCGGAAAAGACAACATAACAACCATCAACTTTACAAAAGGCTCTGATGATGCAGAACTTAGTTTAGAGGGTACGGGATTGAACCTTATAGGATTTGACCACGCAGCAGACCTTAAAGAAATAAACTACACAGGCTTAAAGCTTTCGAGATTAAACGGTTCTTGGGTGGGCGATGCTGCACATCTTAATCAATTTTTCACCACAACAATAAGGACAAATTCCGACGGCATCGTAACCTACACAGACTGCACATTCCCGAACGGAAGCGGCAGCAACACATACGGAAAAACAGTTTATAATAACTGTATATTCAGCAATGAAGATGCCGGTACAAAATACAATGTATGGATTCGCGGCGGTGAAACCGAAATAAACGGCGGAACTGTAAAAGGAGCTGCCGGAATAAAACTTTACTCTGACGACCCTACAAAAGTATTTGGTGATACAAAAATTGATGGTGTCAATTTTGAAGATATTACAAAGAAACCGGCAATTGTTGCTACACAGCAAGGAAAAATAGAAATCAAAAATTCAACGGTTTCAAATTGTGAATATGGTCTTATCGCAAACGAAAGCAATCAAGGCGCTGCTTTAGCAAACATTACGGTTGACGGTAAAGCCCCTGCATATGTTTCTTCTGTAGACGGCAATTTATATACCGAAACAAATTATGCTGAAAAAGAAGCAAGTGAAAAAGGCAAAGTTGCCGATGCAATTGTAGCTATGGTTGAAGATAAGTATTACACTTCCATTGATGAAGCTGTTGCGGCAGCTCAGGCAGCAACAACCGATAAATGGAGCATTGCGAAAATCACATTGCTCACAAATGACGCTCTTGACATTTCCAAAGGTCCGGATAACTACGTTTCTTACAATATAACAAAAAATGATACTGTTGTTACAGGCGAAAGAATTGCGGACGATGCGCATAAATCATATTATAAACTTACAAATGCATCTACGCTTTACATTCCTGCCGATGTAAACAGCCTTATTTTGGAAAATGTTAAAAACCTTTGCAGCATTGAAATTGCAAAAGGTGCTGACGTTACGCTGAAGCTCAAAGGCGACAACGAATTAGCCGGAAACATTTTTGTTCCCGAAGGCGCTAAACTTACGATTGAAGATATAACCGCAGACGGTACAGGCAGACTTGCGGTATACAATACAACAACTAAAGAATTTGTAGAAAGAAAAATGAACGCTTTTGGTGCCGGTGACGGTTATAGCGCTGCTATCGGTGGAAGTCAGACACAGCCCGGCGGTGAAATTGTTATAGAGAGCGGTGAAATTGAAGCGTATTCCAACTATGGCGCAGCAATCGGCGGCGGTCAGCAAAGGAGCGCTAAAGTTACTATCCTCGATGGAAAAATAAAAGCTGAAGCAAGCTACGGCACAGCAATCGGCGGAGGTCAACAAAGCATCGGCGATGTAACAATCAGCGGCGGTGTAATTGACGCAAAGTCGGATAGAAGTGCTCCGATTGGTGGCGGCAATCAGGCAACAGGAGATTCAAACATTATCATATCCGGCGGTGATATTACTGTTGCAAGAGATTTCGGTACAAATCTGTTCGGTAATTCAACGGGAGAGTCTGCCGGAGCAAAGATTTCCGGCGGTACTTTTAATACAGATGTATCAGATTATTGCGAAGACGGTTTTTCGCCGAAGCTTGTTAACGGCAAGTATGCTGTAGACGACAGTGCTGACACATTAAAACTTACCTTTAAAAAGCACGCCGATGATGAAAGAGTGTATGACATCGTATTAAACGGTGACGGCAAAGACATCAACAGACTTAATGCCGCTGAATTTGAATTTGAACTGTCAAATGCAGCTATGACATACGAAATTAAAGCTGCCGATAAGCTGACAACACTTCAGCCGGATGCTAAAAAGTATGTATTTTACTTTGACGGAAAAGATGCAATTAACAACGCCGATACCGGCAGCGAAATCACAATCGGTACAGTTACCTTTGACGGTTTTGGTGTATTCACATTCAAAGCAACAGCAGGAAAAGCAACGGCTACAACAACGGCAGACAACCTTGTTACCGAATTTGTTACGACCGGTGGAGCAGGTAAAGGCGCTTTAAAAATCGGCGAAGATGACAATATGATTAAAGATGCGGAAATCAAGGTTCCGACACAGAAGCTTACAGTCAACGTTGCTATGGAGCACAATGTAGGTGACAACACAGAAGCATATCAGGATATGACTGTTGCAATTTCCGGCGGCGACCTTGCAGGAAAAGTATTGGAATACAAGCTTGGTGACGCTGCAAATACCGCTATAACAAAAGCGAAGAACGGAGAAATGGTTGCTTCGTATCAGATTAAGGCCGACCTCACAAAAGACAGAATCTACACAGTAACCGTATCGGGTGCAGGCTACAGAACATCACGCTATACCGTTACTATGACAGAGGACAAGACAATGAACTTCTGGAACAATGATAAGACAAATGAGGTTACGGTTATCGACGATGAAAAGGCAAAGACAACCTTCCTTGCCGGCGAACTTGTAAGGGACGGGAAAATTGATATATATGACCTTTCGGCAGTTGTTGCATACTTCGGTCAGAAGAATATAGACAGAACTCAGGCAAGCAAGTTTGCAAAGTATGATTTGAACCGTGACGGTGAAATCGATATTATGGATATTTCCATCGTTCTTACTTCTTGGGGAAAGTAAGGATAATTGACAGTTGACAATGAAATAATTGTCAATCGGGGGAGGCGGCGGATTCGCTCCGCCCCTCTTTCAAAAGGCATAAAGTGCGCTTTGTGCCTTTTGAAAGAGGTAATAATTTTACTTGGTATTCCCGATAATTAGCCGGCGGCACCGGATAATTATATATCATTTTTTAGGAGGAAACTCCATATTTAAAGAAATTGTGCACGGTAGATTTAATCAGCTTGGCAAGGAGGGGCGGCACAAAGCAAAATCGAACGGCACACAAAATTTTCAGAAAGAAGGAAATCAAAATTATGAAAGGTAAAAAACTTTTGGCAGGGGTGCTCTCTGCCGCAATGGTACTCGGTACTATGGCGTTTCCGGTTTTTGCTGACGGTGAAAATTGGGCAGACAGTGCAAATATCGATTGGCATACCGACACTGAAAGCGAATACATATTGAGCACAGCCGAAGAATTGGCAGGCTTAGCTTCTCTTGTAAATAGCGGAACAAGCTTTAAAAATAAAACAATAAAGCTTGGTAACGATATTGATTTAAAGGGAATAGAATGGACTCCGATAGGTAAAACAAGTTCAAGTTTTCAGGGAACATTTGACGGAAATGGCAACACTGTTAAAAACCTCTTAATTACCGGTTCGAACAGTGATGTTGGCCTTTTCGGATTTACAACAAACGGAGAAATTAAAAACTTTACGCTTGAAAATGCACATGTTAGCGGTTATTTGGACGTAGGCGCTGTTGCTGGTACACCTTACACTTCAAAATACACCGATATTACCGTAAAAGGCTCGATAAAAATTGACGGTTTTGCATATGTAGGTGGAGCGTTCGGTAAAAATGCATACGCTAATTTAACAAATGTTGACGTTATAGGCGACAATGGCAGCTATGTAACAGCAAATAGTAATAATTACAGAACCTATGTAGGCGGTCTTGTCGGTTTTATGGGTGAGGGAAATCAAGTAATATCGGACTGCGATGTTGCAGTAGACGTTACCGGTTCAACCTGTGACATCGGCGGAATATCGGGAAACCTCCATTACGGAAATAAAATGATCAATTGTACATACAGAGGAAGCTTGGCTTTGACGAATCCGACTGATACTACGGATATGACCGAAATAGGCGGACTTGTAGGTACTTATTTAACCAATTCCGGTTGTGTAACATCGATTGAGGGTTGCAGTGCCGACATAGAAAGTGTTATGCTTACCGATTTAGACGGCACAACAAGGGATATTAAAGATGAAATTACCGCAACCGGAGCTGCTTGGAGCGGACAAGGAAACGCCGGAGAGCATAATGTTGCGGCAACGATAAACGGCAGAGAAGAAAAGTTTACCAATAATGTTGCAAATATCGGCAATGTAAAGTATTTCTCGCTTAAATCAGCCATTGCAGCAGCGCAGGACGGCGATACGGTTGAGCTTTTGTCAGACGCAAGCGGTGACGGTGTTATATTTGAAGAAGGCAGAAATATAACAGTTGATTTCGGCGGACACACCTACACACACACAGGCGCATTGGTTGGTTCGACAGGCTATGAATCACAAATGTTCCAGCTTTTGAAGGATTCAAATATCACACTCAAAAACGGTAAGGTAACTTCTGCAATCGCAGGGATCGGCATTCAGAATTACAGCAATCTTACTTTGGAAGATATGACTGTTGAGCTTACCACACCGACAAACCTATATGGTATGGCATATACATTAAGCAATAACAACGGCAGCACAGTTCTCACAGGCAACACAAACATTATTGCATCTAAGAATTGTACAACAAATTGTTATGCTTTTGATGTATATAACAAGAATGCTTCTGTATATCCGAGCGTATCGGTAACGCTTGATGAAAATATGACCGGCACAATTGACGGAGATATTGAGCTTTCAAACGATATTGCAAGTTCGATAAAAGATTTAGACAATTTCAAGCTTGAAATTAAAAACGGTAATATCAATGGTAAGATAGTTTCAAACCTGAAAGGCGCTCAGGCAACTTCGAATAATCCGGTAGGACAGATTTCCGGCGGTACGTTCAGCGAACCTATCCCGGAAAATATGTGCGCGGACGGCTTTAGTGCAAAGCTTGTTAACGGCAAGTATGTTGTAGACGACAGCGCCGACACATTAAAGCTTACCTTTAAAAAGCACGCCGATGATGAAAGAGTGTATGACATCGTATTAAACGGTGACGGCAAAGACATCAACAGACTTAATGCCGCTGAATTTGAATTTGAACTGTCAAATGCAGCTATGACATACGAAATTAAAGCTGCCGATAAGCTGACAACACTTCAGCCGGATGCTAAAAAGTATGTATTTTACTTTGACGGAAAAGATGCAATTAACAACGCCGATACCGGCAGCGAAATCACAATCGGTACAGTTACCTTTGACGGTTTTGGTGTATTCACATTCAAAGCAACAGCAGGAAAAGCAACGGCTACAACAACGGCAGACAACCTTGTTACCGAATTTGTTACGACCGGTGGAGCAGGTAAAGGCGCTTTAAAAATCGGCGAAGATGACAATATGATTAAAGATGCGGAAATCAAGGTTCCGACACAGAAGCTTACAGTCAACGTTGCTATGGAGCACAATGTAGGTGACAACACAGAAGCATATCAGGATATGACTGTTGCAATTTCCGGCGGCGACCTTGCAGGAAAAGTATTGGAATACAAGCTTGGTGACGCTGCAAATACCGCTATAACAAAAGCGAAGAACGGAGAAATGGTTGCTTCGTATCAGATTAAGGCCGACCTCACAAAAGACAGAATCTACACAGTAACCGTATCGGGTGCAGGCTACAGAACATCACGCTATACCGTTACTATGACAGAGGACAAGACAATGAACTTCTGGAACAATGATAAGACAAATGAGGTTACGGTTATCGACGATGAAAAGGCAAAGACAACCTTCCTTGCCGGCGAACTTGTAAGGGACGGGAAAATTGATATATATGACCTTTCGGCAGTTGTTGCATACTTCGGTCAGAAGAATATAGACAGAACTCAGGCAAGCAAGTTTGCAAAGTATGATTTGAACCGTGACGGTGAAATCGATATTATGGATATTTCCATCGTTCTTACTTCTTGGGGAAAGTAAGGATAATCGAAATTATATAATTGCCAATCGAGAGTGGCGGATTCGCTCCGCCCCTCTTTCAAAAGGCATAAAGTGCGCTTTGCGCCTTTTGAAAGAGGTAACATATAATCTCAAATATATATTCACAAAAAGGAGAATCAAGCTATGTCTAAAAAAAGAATACTGTCATTTATATTAAGCGTGATAACGCTGTGTGCGCTATTGCCGGGGAACATTGCCTTTGCGGACGATACCGATAAGACAAGCCGCAGCTTGTATTTGCATGCGCAGGGCGAAAATCCGGCGGCAACCGTCACGGGCAGCACAATTTACACAGACGAAGCGGCGGACATATATTTTGCCGTTGACAACCCAAACAAGGGCATATTTGAAAACGGCGAACATAAAGAACCGCAGTACGATATGAACGGTTACAGTGTGACAATTTATTATGACCCGATATATCTTGAATTGGCAGACGGCGCAGACCCCGATTCACCTATCGACTGCACCGTTCCGAACAAGGGTGTTTCGGCAAGCGATAATGCCGGAATAGGCTTTTACCGATTCCGTAAGGGCGGCGACGAAAATATAAATATTCACGGAAAGACATACAATTCCGCATATATTACTGTGTTTTTCAGCGGCATCTATCTTCCTCAGAAGAAAGACGGCGCACTTTGGTATAACCTCTGCAAGCTGCCGCTTAAACCAAAAAAAGCCGGAAGTACACAGATTTTTTTCGACACCGAAGGCAGAAGCGATTATCTTGATAATATGGGGCTGCAGTGCAACGGACTTGAAATATTCTCAAAGGACGAGAGCGGCGAGCTTGATAAGCAGACTTTCAGCTACAGAGCCGTAAACGGCGGTTATTATAATATCACAATCAAGGACAGAAACCGACCGGGCGCACCTGTTGCAGACCCGACAGAGGGCAGCTATACAGAAACGCAGAGAGTAAAGCTTACGGCGGACGCAGGCTGCGGCATTTTCTATAAAATAAACGGCGGCACATATACACAATATATTGACGGAGAAGAAATAGAAATTTCCACCACATCAACAATCACCTGCTATGCAGAACGTAAAAGTGACAAAAAGACAAGCTCGGAGATCAGCTATACATACAGAATTATACCGAAAGCTCCGCACCTTTTTATCGGCGAGGACAGTACAAAAACGGCGATACCGAATATTTACAGTGAGCAGAGCGCCTTTAAGGTGTATGTTTCGGATAAAGAGAGCTTTGACGCTATTGACCCCGCAAACCGTGTGTATTATACATTCTCAAACGCTTCCGCCGAAAACATCGCTGATTCGGCAGAAACCCCCGAAAGCGGCTGGGCTGAGGTGTCAAAATCAGCTCCGTTTATTACTGTTGACAAAAAGTGCACGGTGCGCCTTGTAACGGTTAATTCAAGCGGAGAGAAATCGGATGTTTCGGAATATCATCTCGGCGTTAAGCCTGCAAGGGTAACAGCGGACAAGCCGTCGGGCGATTACGATAAGACAATCAGCGTAACACTTGAAACGCCTACGCAAAACGCCGTTATATATTACACCACCGACGGCAGCGATCCGATAGTTTACGGACGGGAATATATATCCCCTGTTCCGATTGCGGCAGACACAACGCTCCGTGCCGCTGCAACATACGACGGTCTTTGGAGTGAAATATCATCATACTACTATGTTTTCACAGGGTACAATGACTATCACATAGGCGCATTTTATCCGTCGGGAGTTTACGACGGCAGCGTAAATGTAACACTTACGGCAAACAACCCCGAAATTTCTATTGAGTACAGTACAGACGGCGGTAATACTTGGATACCATATACAAAAACTTTGCTCTTTGAGGAAGATACGGAGCTTTATGTCCGCGCGGTTGATAAAGACGGCATTCCGCACGAAAAACAGCAGCCCCCCTTTACCTACAAAATAAGACCGCAGCCGCCGAAGTTCGTGCCGGAAAGCACACAGTTTACACAGGCGACCGAAATATCCGTTTTCTGCACAGACAGTAACGATGATACAAAAGACCGCTATGAGCTTTACTACACGACTGACGGCAGCGATCCGCTGACAAGCAACACAAGAAAAAAAGCACAGAACGAGTACAGCACGGCACTTATCACAATTAACGATTACACCGTTGTCAAAGCGGTTGTAATAAAGGACGGAATAACGCCGTCAAGAGTGGTTACGCAGACCTATGACATTGTAAACAAAAAGCCCGCAAGACCGCTTATGACCTTAACACCGGGAAACTATATAAGAAAAATCGGTGACGACATTGGTTTTTCCACAAAGTTTATGCCCGTACCGACAGGAACGGAAGTCTACTACACGATAAGCTGTGACGGAACATTTACCGCCGATCCCGTTCCGGGCGCGGCAGGTACAAATAAATTTGATTTTGACAGTGAGCCGATAGTACCGATAACCGTTAAGGGACACACGATTATAAAAGCTGTTGCAGTCAATGTGTTCGGAGTAAAAAGCGACGTCGGTATATTTGAATATATCGTAACGCCAGAAGCTCCGAAAGCTGCTCCCTCTGCCGTAATAGGCGGAGATAAGCTCCCTATTGTTCCCGTGAGAGCAGTTAAGGGTTGTACAGTGAAATATGATGTAAACGGATTTAATAATGAATTTGTGTGCGAGGACGGCAGCTTTTATATTGATACCGCAACGGGAAATGCGTATAAAGACAAGGCTTGCACAGAGCCTTTGGGGACCCGGAACACAGGCACAATAACCGCACCGGCGGCGCTTAACATCAGCGCAGAGCTTGACGGTGTTGAAAGCGACCTGAACAGATATTCCTATAAATTAAGTTCTGATACAGGAACGCTTGCACCGCCCTACGCCGACAAGGAAACAGGCGAATATGAGGAAATAAAAGCGGACGAAAATAACAATTTATTGCTTGTAAAGCTGTATTCCTTAAATAACGGCGACACCATTCAATACACGACTGACAACGGTGCAAATTGGATTGACTACACAGACATAATACCGGTTAAGAACGACATCGTATTGCAGATAAGAAGTGAAAAAGACGGCAATTACAGCAAAATTACAAGCTATGTATATAACTTTGTGCCGCTTGCGCCGATTATCACACTTCCATCGGGAAGATACTTAAAGAGTGAAAATCAATTCACAATGATAGAGCTTGACGGCCGTGCGCCGACCGACAAGGACTACACGATTTGGTATCGTGAAAACGGCGGAAAGCAGGACGTTATATATCAGAATCAGAAAAGATATATAGACCACACTATGTCGTTTAAGGCATATGTAAAAAATAATGAAACCGGCAGGGTGAGCAAGAATACAATTAATTATTACATCATTGAGCCGGAGGGCGCGGCAACCGGCAGAGTTTTTGTCGGCACACCTTATGACGTCAGCCGTATAAGTGCAGATGTTCTTGATACGGGCGAATATGCAAAAGGAATTAAGCTCAAAACGCACAGCTCCGATACGGTGATACATTATTTCTACACATACACACAAGAGGGCTTGCAGGGCAGCGTAAAATCGCCGGACGATATGGTTTATGACAATATGCCGATAATGGTAAACAAAACTATGATGTCAATTACAATTACGGCTTGGCTGACTGACAAAAACGGAAACGAAATTTTAGGCAGCAAGGAAACATTCCCGATTGAGTTTGTGCATTTGAAAGTTCCCGAAACCTCGCTCGGCAGCGATAAGGTTGAATTTCCGAAAGGAACGGCATACACAATTATAAACGACTGCGAGGATGACAAAAACATTTTGCTTTATTACACTTTGGACGGAAGCGATCCGAGTATTGAAAGCAATGAAAACAGAAAACTGTACAGTGGCGAAACGCTGACATTAAATGAAGCCGTAACCGTAAAGGCTGTATATATGAGCGTGTGCGGTAAGTGCGTATATTGCAAAGACGACAAGCCGGGGCTTTGCACAGACAAGGTTTACGGGAGAACCGGTGTATATAAATACACCGTTCCTACAGTCATTCACACCGGCGGCGGTGGCGGTGGCGGCAGACGTACAATCGATAAGACAAGAAAATATACAAAGGATATTTTCGGAACGGAGCACCCCACCCATATCGGATACATAAACGGCTATCCGGACGGCAGCGTTAATCCCGACGGCGAAATTACAAGAGAGGAAATAACCTCTATTCTCTATCGTATTGTAAATCATGATTATGAAAAGCCGTTTGCTGCAACGGGTGAATCCTTCCCCGACGTGAGTATGGAGCGTTGGTCTGCACACGATATTGAATATATGTCGGATAAAAATATTGTCTACGGCTATCCCGACGGCGAATTTAAGCCGGGTAACAATCTGACAAGAGCTGAGTTTGCGGCGCTTATAAAGCGATTTGCAAAGCTCGAAAAAACGGATAAAGAAAATCCGTTCCCCGACCTCAACGAATCTCATTGGGCGTATGAGGATATTTTAAGTCTTAACGCTTCGGGACTTATAGAGGGCTATGAGGACGGAACGTACCGGCCTGAAAATCAGATTACCCGTGCGGAGGTTATGACGGTTATCAATAAAATTCTCGGCAGAAATCCGTCAGAGCCGTATGTAAAATCGCTTGACTTCAACCCGTTTAATGACCTAAAAAAAGATAAGTGGCACTACACAACAGTTCTTGAAGCAACGGTAACGCACAACTATTATCTTGACGATAAGAACGTTGAAATCAAGTGGGAGGACTGCAAGTAAAACATTATATAGGTATCGGGGGCTTTAATGCTCCCGATATTTCATGAAATTCTACAACAAAGGAGCACAGCGATATGAGAGAAATATTGATATTTTTAGGCGGAGCAATGTTAGGCGGTTTTGTTGCATTTCTGACCTTCTGTATGCTTACCGGCATCCATATGAAAAGTGAAACAAAGAATAAAAAAATGTACGGCGAGGGGGATAAAGCAAATGTTTAGAAGAAAGTTATGCCCTCATTGCAAAACAGGAAAATATACATACGAGCTTGATAGACATTCGCCGGAGTGTCCGTACCTTGCCTGCCATAACGGCAGAAAATGCGCTATGTACGAAAAACTCGATGAGCCCAAAAAACGCAGCTTTTTAAGCCGTATTTTTAATAAGGCATCTGTACACTCCTCCGAAAAATCGAGCCTGTAACGGCGTTTTTAAGCTGTTTATATGTCATATGGAACGGAAGCTATTAGCCTTTGCAACGGCGTACATCTCTCAGGGCTCCCGAAAACCAAAGGTTTTTGGGAAAAGGAGAAACAGCGTAATGAACGAGCAGTAAATTTTAATTTTTCTGCCTGTAATAAGAGCGAATTACAATAGCTATTACTGCCTGTAATATATACTTTTTCTCCTCGCACGTTCCGGGTTTTTAACATCCCCTCCCGTATAAAACATAATATTATTCCAGAATATTGCTTGTTATAAAATCAACGCCGAGCTTAGCCAGCTTTTCGGCTTCCGCCTTGTTGTCACATGTCCAGCAGTTGATTTTGATACCGTTCGATTTAAGCAGCTTCACAAGCTTTTTGTCAAGCGCTTTATAATGTATATCAATATCAAGTTTGTACTTTTTCAGCAGATATAAAATGTTTTCGCTGAACCTCTTCACAAGATACTGCAATTCCTGCTTCGGCAGAAGCCTGCGCAGAATTTTCAGGTTGTCAAGGTCAAATGATATAAATATTGTATGCTCAAGGTAATTGTTTTTCGATATTATATCGGTAATTCTGCGAATATCCTCCTCCGAAAAGCGGTTCTTAAGCTCCAATACCGCACATTTTTCATACCGCTTGCATATCCCGATATATTCCTCCAATGTCGGAACGATATAATCCGTGCGGCTGTACCCGTCTGCCGTTCTGAGCTTTTGCGCCCGAAGCTCGCCGAGTGTGCTTTTTTCCACCGCCAAGGCTTCGCCCGACACTCTTTTCATCGTGTCGTCATGAATAATCACAACCCTTTTATCCGCCGTGACATGCACATCCGTTTCTATTCCGAAATAACTTCTGTTTCCGGCTGCAATGAATGCCGCGTTTGTGTTTTCACATTCAATTGCGCTCAATCCCCTGTGCGCAATCGTTTTGGTTTTCAGCGCTCTGTATTTTTCCGTATCCATAATAAGCCCTCCACTTTATTATACGCTTTCGGCATAAATAAGTGAAGGGCTTTAAAATTCTGATTTTATAAAACGCGAAACCTATGCTTTTACTTCTGCTCCGCCGCTTTCTGATTTTCGGCAATTGCGGGCTTTGATGCATCTGAACGGACATCTGCGCGCGCCTTGCGGATTATTGACTGAGCCTTTGTAAGCTTTGCGTCCGTATCGGCAAACAGTGAATCAACATACTGCCGCGCTCCCATACGAAGTTCACGCGAATTTTTCTGTGCTGCAGCGATAATCTGATTAGCCTGCTCATAAGCTTTTTTCGTTATTTCATGCTCGTCCACCATTTTGGCAGTCTTTTCCTTTGCGCCCTTGATAATTTCATCAGCCTCGGACTGAGCCTCGGCAAGAATGCGCTTTCTTTCGTCCTTTATCCAGCGCGCCTGCTTCATATCCTCAGGCAGATGAAGGCGCAGTTCCTCAATGCTTGCCAGAATATCCTCTTTATCAATCATTGAGCGGTTAAGCAGCGGAATTGTCTTTGACTGCTCTATTTTATCCTCCAGAATATCAATTATCTGCAATATTTCCATTATCGTCTACCCCCTATTTTGTTATATATATCGCTAATTATCTCCTTGGGAACCATCTCGCTCAAATCGCCGCCAAACATGGCAACCTCTTTCACGATACTGGAGCTCAAATAAGAATATTGGCAATTCGTTGTAATAAAAAATGTTTCTATATCGGGCGCAAGCTGCTTATTAATCAAAGCCATCTGAAACTCATATTCAAAATCGCTCACGGCGCGCAGCCCTTTCACAATAAACTGAGCCTCTTTTTCTCTTGCATAGTCGACAAGGAGGCCCGAAAAGCTTTCAACATGAACATTTTTAAGCTCCCCCGTCACACGCCGAATCAGTTCAACGCGTTCCTCAACCGAGAAAAGCGGCGCCGTTTTTGCGCTGTTCGAAAGAATGCTCACATACACCCTGTCAAACAGAGCGCTTGTCCTCTTTATAATGTCAAGATGCCCGTTTGTCACGGGATCGAAGCTGCCCGGGACTATCGCCGTTTTCATAAGCTTCCTCTTTTCAGCATTTGTAATCATATGTATATCAATCCTGCGCTGCCGTTTCAAGCACCGTTATACACACCCTGCCGTACTTTTTTTCCTTAACTTCATTAAAGCGCTGCGAAATTTCGGGTTTTCCGATGCGTGAATCCCATTCGCACACAACCACACCGCCGCTTTTTAGAAGACCGTTTCCCGAAACTGCTTCAAGCGCCGCGCGGTACAAACCGCCGCTGTACGGCGGATCGAGAAAAATAATGTCAAATGAGTCATTGCATTCCTTTGCAAAATTCACAGCCGAAGCGTTTTTCACGGCTGCACGGCTTTCCATATGCGCTGAAGAAACATTCTTCTTTATACAGCCGATCGCTTCCGACGAATTATCAACGAACACAGCCCTTTCAGCTCCTCTGCTCAGAGCTTCAAGTCCGAGCGCGCCGCTTCCCGCAAACAAATCAAGCACGTCCGCACCCGGAATGTTTGGCATAAGCATACTGAAAACAGCCTCTTTCACTCGGTCAA
>OGMF01002896.1_pt1 | contig 13740 bp, 9 predicted proteins | sample 1572921 | NCBI WGS metagenome assembly OGMF01 (sample SAMEA2581919, study PRJEB24529) | metagenome | biome: Human gut stool | place: China | collected 2011
ATTAACCCCTACTATTTTCCAAACAATTTGCGCACGATACGGTACAGCCGATGCGCCGCGCCGCATTTTACGCGAAAATGCCCCGCTTACTGAAAATTTTTGAGGATTGCAAACAAAATTTTCAGTACGACTGATTTGCAAATGTCCTTTCGCAAGCACTTGCACATCGCCTGTTCAATCATCAAAAAAAACAGCCCCGAAAGGTAAAATCCCTTCGGGGCTGTTGTTGTTTTTAATATACGTATGTGTTTTTTGCTTACATTCGGCATGCATTGCTACTGCCGCACGCAGGCAAAAAAGATACCTGCAAAATGTTACTCTGCGGTGTTTTCGGCGGTGTCGTCGGTCACGTCCGCATTGTCCTCGTCGGTTTCCTGTTTGGGGACGAGTTCCATTTCGCGATACTGAGCCAGACCCGTACCTGCGGAAATCATCTTGCCGATGATTACGTTTTCCTTCAGGCCGTACAGCGGGTCGCGCTTGTTTTTGATTGCCGCTTCGGTAAGTACGCGGCTGGTTTCCTGGAAGGACGCTGCCGACAGGAAACTGTCCGTGGCAAGCGAAGCCTTGGTGATACCCAGCAGTATACGCTTAGCCGTTGCGGGTACGCCGTCCTCTTCCAGAGCCTTGTTGTTGGCTTCTTCAAACTTGAAGATGTCCACAACTTCGCCCGGAAGCATATCCGTGTCGCCTGCGTCTTCGATACGAACCTTGCGCAGCATCTGACGAACGATGACTTCCACGTGCTTGTCGTTGATTTCGACACCGTTGGTACGGTAGGTTGCCTGTACTTCCTTGACAAGGTATTCCTCAACCGCACGAAGTCCCTTGGTGGACAACAAATCCTGCGGATAGATGGAGCCTTCGGTCAGGGGTTGACCGCTTTCCACCATGTCGCCGTCGTGTACCATGATACGCGACGTGTAGGGAATTGCGTATTCCGTAACTTTGCCGTTGGCGTCGGTAATCTGTACCGTCTTTTTGTCGGCGTTTTGCGGTACTGTGCATCTGCCGGAAACTTCGCTGATGACTGCACATCCCTTGGGTTTGCGCGCTTCAAACAATTCTTCGACACGAGGCAAACCTTGCGTGATGTCGTCGCTGGTTGCAACGCCGCCGGTGTGGAACGTACGCATGGTAAGCTGAGTACCGGGTTCGCCGATGGACTGAGCGGCGATTACGCCCACCGCTTCGCCAAGGTTGACGGGTTTGCCCGTTGCCATGTTGCTGCCGTAGCACTTGCAGCATACGCCGTGTTCGCTGCGGCAGGTAAGTACGGTACGCATGTACAGTTTGCTGATGCCTGCTTTGACGATTTCGGCGGCAAGGTCATCGGTAATCATTGTGTCGCCGGGGCAGATAATCTCGCCCGTGGTCGGGTTGACAACGTCGTCGATGACGTACTTACCAACGATACGATCTTCAAATTTTTCGATGATTTCGTCCTTACCGGAACCGCGGAAGGCTTCGATCCACATACCTTGCGGACGGCTGCCTGCCGAGCAGTCCTCTTCGCGTATGATAACGTTTTGCGCTACGTCTACAAGACGACGGGTAAGGTAACCGGAGTCTGCCGTTTTAAGTGCCGTATCGGCAAGACCTTTACGTCCGCCGTGTGAAGAAATGAAGTACTCCAGTACCGACAAACCTTCACGGAAACAAGCCTTAACGGGCAATTCGATGGTACGGCCGCTGGGGTCGCTCATCAATCCGCGCATACCGCACAACTGACGAATCTGGTTCATGCTACCACGCGCGCCGGAGTCTGCCATCATCCAGATGGGGTTGTCTTCTTCCATTACGTTCTTAACCAGGTCTTCCACCTGAGCGGCGGCGTCCTTCCACACTTCGATAACCGACTTGTAACGTTCGTTTTCCGTCAGGAAACCTTCGTTGAAGTTGTTTTCGATTTCGATGACCTTCTGTTCCGCCTTGTGCATGATATCCTTCTTTTGCGTCGGGATGTTCATGTCGAATACGCTGGTTGTAAGTCCGCTGATTGTAGAATACTTGTAGCCCAGTGCCTTGACGTTGTCCAGCATAACCGCCGTGGGGGTCGTGCCGCGCAGTTTGAAGCACTTTTCGACGATTTTGCTCAGTTGCTTCTTGCCGACAAGGTAACTCTTGCTGTTGCCGATCATTTCCGGCGTCAGTTCGAGGGGGATGCCCAGCGTGTGACGTTCTAATTCACGCTTTGCAAGAATTTCGGGGTCGTTGACGTAGGGGCTTTCCGCACTTGAATCAACTCCGTCGTAGTAAATTGCCTGGCTGAAGATCGTACGACCGACCGTTGTCCAGATCTTTTTGCCGTCGGGTTGCTTGATGTTGACAACCGTCTGCAAAGTGATGTCGTGAGCAACGTATGCTTCGTACGCTTCGTCGAAACTGCTGTAGTACTTGCCCTTACGCAGAAGCGCAACTTCATCCTCGGTCAGCGCGCGCTGATGACGAACGTTGTTGTACAAATCCATAATCTGTTGCAGTTCCTTGACGTTGCCGCGAACGGTAGTCAGGTAGTAGCAACCGAGGACCATGTCCTGCGTGGGGGAAATTACCGGTTTGCCGTCGGCAAGTTTCAGAATGTTGTTTGCCGCAAGCATAAGGAAGCGTGCTTCCGTTTGCGCCTCGATGGAAAGAGGTACGTGCACTGCCATCTGGTCGCCGTCGAAGTCAGCGTTGAATGCCGTACATGCAAGGGGGTGCAGTTTGATTGCGCGTCCTTCGACAAGTACGGGTTCAAATGCCTGGATGGACAGACGGTGCAACGTGGGTGCGCGGTTGAGCAGCACGGGGTGCTCTCTGATTACGCCTTCCAGAATATCCCACACCTTTGCGTCGGCGCGCTCTACACGCTTCTTTTCCGACTTGACGTTGTGGCATTGTCCCGATTCCACCAGTTTGTGCATTACAAACGGCTTGAACAGTTCCAGTGCCATTTCCTTGGGAATACCGCACTGGTGAAGTTTGAGTTCCGGTCCTACCACGATTACGGAACGACCGGAGTAGTCCACACGTTTACCAAGCAGGTTCTGACGGAAACGACCTTGCTTACCGCGAAGCAGACCGCTCAAAGACTTCAGTTCGCGGTTGCCTGCGCCCGTTTGCGGACGTTTGCTGCGGCTGTTGTCCAGCAGACTGTCCACGGCGTCCTGCAACATACGCTTTTCGTTGTTGATAAGGATTTCCGGCGCGTTGATTTCGATAAGTTTCTTCAGACGATTGTTACGGTTGATGACTCTGCGGTACAAATCGTTGAGGTCGCTGGTTGCGTATCTGCCGCCGTCAAGGGGTACCATTGCACGAAGTTCCGGCGGAAGTACGGGCAATACGGTCAGTATCATCCATTCGGGGCGGTTGCCGCTCTTGCGGAAGGCTTCCACAATGTCCAGACGTTTGATTGCGCGGACCTTCTTTGCGCCCTGGTTGGTCTTGGCAAGGGTGTCGCGAAGTTCCTTCGCTTCCGCCTCGAGGTCAACGTTCTGCAACAGTTCGCGCACTACTTCCGCACCTGTACCGGCGCGGAAATTCTGCGTGGGGTCTTCCTTTGCACGGGCTTGCGCCTCGCGGTATTCGTTCATGCTGAGAATTTGCTTGTAGGCGAAGTCGCTCTGCATGGGGTCTACCACTACGTAACTCTGGAAGTTGATAAGTTGTTCAAGGTACTTGGGGGACATATCCAGGATAAGACCCATGCGCGAAGGCGTACCTCTGAAATACCAGATGTGCGATACGGGGCAGGCAAGTTCGATGTGACCCATGCGCTCGCGACGCACCTTGCTTTTTGTTACTTTTACACCGCACTTTTCGCAAACGATACCCTTGTAACGGATACGCTTGTACTTGCCGCAGTGGCATTCCCAGTCCTTGACAGGCCCGAAGATGCGTTCGCAGAACAAGCCGTCGCGTTCCGGCTTCTGGGTGCGGTAGTTGATTGTTTCGGACTTTTTGACTTCACCGAAGGACCATTCGCGGATCTTTTCGGGAGAAGCGATACCGATTTGTATTGCGGCAAAGTCGTTCATGATGCCCGTCCTTGCCAGTGTGTTGGAACGCAACGTTGAGATTGATTGTCCCACTATGATGTTGTTGTCGTTACTCACTTTACGTTACCTCCCTTTTTACTCTTTGTCCTCGCCGTCGTCGTCGAAGTCGTCTTCGTCGCCGCTCAGATTGTCTTCGTCTTCGTCGTCATCGTTGCCCAACGCATCAAGCAGACTGTCCAGTCCGTCGAGATCGAGGTTTTCTTCGTCCTCGGGCGCGTTTTTGTTGTCCTCTTCGTCGTCGAACAGACCGCCGAGATCGTCGCCGTGAGCGTTGTCGTCGTCAAACAGGCTGTCCAGACTGAAGTCGTCATCGTCGTCGGTGAAGTGTTGCTGTTCGCCTGCATGGTCGCCTGCGAAGATATCTTCTTCTTCGGGCAGATCGTGAATTTCCGCACGACGGCGTTCCTGATCGGCAAGCATGGTTTCGTTGTAGTCGGCTTCGTCGTCCGTGCTGTCGCGTACAATGATTTCTTCGTTGTCTGCGGACAGTACCTTGACGTCAAGCGCAAGAGATTGCAATTCCTTGATAAGCACTTTGAATGCTTCGGGGATACCGGGTTCAGGCAGATTTTCGCCCTTGACGATTGCTTCGTAGGTCTTTACGCGGCCCACCACGTCGTCGGACTTGACGGTAAGCACTTCCTGCAGCACGTTTGCCGCGCCGTATGCTTCCAGTGCCCACATTTCCATTTCACCGAAACGCTGTCCGCCGAATTGCGCTTTGCCGCCCAGAGGCTGCTGCGTAACAAGGCTGTAAGGACCTGTACTGCGTGCGTGAATTTTGTCGTCTACCAGGTGGATCAGTTTGAGATAGTACATGTAACCGACGGTTACGCGGTTTTCAAACGGTTCGCCCGTACGTCCGTCGTACAGTTGCACCTTACCGTCAACCTTGCCCGTAACGGGGTTGACCATGCCGTTTTCCTCAAACAACTGACGGATTTGTTCCTCACTTGCTCCGTCGAATACGGGTGTGGCAATCTTCCAGCCCAGCATCTTGGAAATAAGACCAAGGTGAACTTCCAGCACCTGCCCGATGTTCATACGTGAGGGAACGCCCAAGGGGTTCAACACGATTTGCAACGGCGTGCCGTCTTCCATAAAGGGCATGTCCTCTTCCGGCAATACGCGGGAAACGACACCCTTGTTTCCGTGACGGCCTGCCATCTTATCGCCGACAGAGATCTTTCTCTTCTGTGCGATATAGATGCGTACTACCTGATTTACACCAGGAGCCAGCTCATCACTATTCTGACGGTTAAATACCTTTGTATCAACAACAATACCATATGCACCGTGTGGAAGCTTCAATGATGTATCACGAACTTCTCTTGCCTTCTCACCGAAGATTGCACGAAGCAGTCTTTCTTCAGAAGTCAGCTCTGTCTCACCCTTTGGTGTTACCTTACCTACCAGAATATCTCCGGCACGTACTTCCGCACCAATACGAATGATACCACGGTCATCAAGATCCTTGAGAGCCTCATCACCGACACCAGGAACATCTCTTGTGATCTCTTCCGGTCCGAGCTTTGTATCACGAGACTCTACTTCGTATTCCTCAATATGGACAGAAGTATATACATCATACTCTACCAGACGCTCACTCAAAAGAACGGCATCCTCGTAGTTATAACCTTCCCATGTCATGAAGCCGATCAGCGGGTTCTTTCCAAGTGCCAGCTCACCATTGGATGTAGATGGTCCATCAGCGATCACCTCACCCTTTGCTACTTTCTGTCCCTTGAACACGATTGGTCTCTGGTTGTAGCAGTTGGACTGGTTGCTTCGTGCAAACTTTGTCAGAATATATTCTCTGCGATTTCCGTCCTCCTCACGTACTACGATACGATTAGACTCAGAACTCTCCACGATACCTGCTTCTTTTGCAAGTACACAGACACCGGAATCGACCGCTGTCTTTGTCTCCATACCGGTTCCTACTACAGGTGCCTCGGTGGTAAGAAGCGGCACTGCCTGACGCTGCATGTTAGATCCCATCAGTGCTCGGTTTGCATCATCGTTCTGCAGGAACGGAATCAGTGCTGTAGCAACGGAGAACACCATCTTTGGAGATACGTCCATGTAATCGAATGCAGTCTTATCGTACTCCTGCGTTTCTTCACGGTAACGACCGGATACGGAATTACGAACAAAATGTCCATCCTCATCCAGTTTTTCGTTCGCCTGCGCTACATGGTAATTATCTTCCTCATCCGCAGTCATGTATACAACTTCGTCTGTAACACGAGGATTGTCTTTATCTGATTTATCAATCTTACGGTACGGAGCCTCAACAAATCCGTACTCGTTAATTCTTGCGTAGCATGCCAGAGAGTTGATCAGACCGATGTTTGGTCCTTCAGGCGTCTCAATCGGGCACATACGTCCATAATGGGAATAATGGACATCTCGTACTTCGAATCCGGCACGGTCTCTGGACAAACCGCCAGGTCCCAATGCAGAAAGACGTCTCTTATGTGTCAGCTCACCCAGTGGGTTGTTCTGATCCATAAACTGTGACAGCTGGGAAGATCCGAAGAACTCTTTTACCGCAGCCGTAACCGGTTTGATGTTGATCAGACTCTGTGGGGAAATTCCCTCAAGATCCTGAGTTGTCATACGCTCACGAACCACTCTTTCCAGACGGGAAAGACCGATACGATACTGGTTCTGTAACAATTCACCGACAGCACGGATACGACGGTTTCCTAAGTGGTCAATATCGTCATCTGTTCCGATGCCCCACTCCAGATGCATATTATAGTTGATGGATGCGAAGATATCCTCTTTTGTAATATGCTTTGGAATCAGGTCTGCAATATCTCTCTTAATTGCAGCGATACGCTCTTCCAATGTCTCGTTTTCTTCCATAATCTGCTGCAGAGCCGGATAATATACCAGTTCTGTAACACCAATAGCCTTCGGGTCCTCAATTTCAGGAATCCAGCTTCTGATATCTACCATCATAGAAGAAAGAACTTTTACGTTACGTGTCTCTGTCTGAATCCAGAGCGCCGGAACTGCAGCATTCTGAATCTGATCTGCCAGATCACGGTCAACAGTTGTGCCTGCCTCTGCAATTACTTCTCCGGTAGAAGGATCCAGTACATCCTCTGCCAGAACCTGTCCGTTGATACGGTTCTTTAAAGCAAGCTTCTTATTAAATTTGTAACGTCCTACTTTTGCCAGGTCATATCTTCTCGGATCGAAGAACATGGCAGTGATCAGACTCTCCGCACTTTCTACGGAAAGCGGCTCACCCGGACGGATCTTTTTATATAACTCTAATAAACCAGCCTCAAAACTTCCCTGTGGCTCACGCTCTGTGATCGCCGGGTCCTTCTGCAGGGATGCCAGAATCTTTGGCTCCTCGCCGAACATGTCAATGATCTGCTGGTTGGTACCTACACCAAGTGCACGAAGCAATACGGTAATCGGCACTTTACGGGTTCTATCTACTCTTACACTGAAAACGTCATTGGAGTCAGTCTCATACTCGAGCCATGCACCACGGTTCGGGATAACAGTACATGAATAAAGAGTTTTACCCACTTTATCATGAGCAATTCCGTAATAGATACCAGGGGAACGAACCAACTGGCTGACGATTACACGTTCTGCACCGTTGATAACGAACGTACCTGTCTCTGTCATAAGAGGAAGATCACCCATGAAAATTTCATGTTCGTTAATCTCATCTGTCTCTTTGTTATGAAGTCTAACCTTGACTTTCAAAGGTGCTGCATATGTCGCATCTCTCTCTTTGCATTCCGGGATTGTATATTTCACATCGTCTTCGCACAGTGTAAAATCGACGAAATCCAGACTCAGATGACCACTGTAATCCGTGATCGGGGAGATATCTGCAAATGCTTCTTTTAAACCTTCATCCAGGAACCACTGATAAGAATTCTTCTGGACTTCGATCAGGTTTGGCATCTGCAAAACCTCTTTCTGTCTTGAGTAACTCATACGCAAGCCTTTTCCAGCCTTGACTGGACGTATTCTGTTTTTCTCCATTGACGTTTCACCTCTCGTTTTTATTTCAATCTAGTTTTTCCTAAAAAAGAGCATGGAAATGCCTAGTGCACCACAATAGTGCAACTTATACTATACAACAAAATCAAGGGGAATGCAAGAATTATTTTTGAGAACTTTTTCAGATAGAGAGAGGGGATACAGCTAAATAAAATAACCCAACAGAAATGCAAGCATCTCTGCCGGGTTATTATTGGTTTCTCGTCGCTTACGCACAGACTACTTTAATGTAACCTTTGCTCCTTCAGCCTCAAGTTTAGCCTTAGCGTCTTCAGCAGATGCCTTGTCAGCCTGCTCCTTGATTACCTTAGGTGCGCCATCAACAGCGTCCTTAGCTTCCTTCAGTCCAAGACCTGTAATCTCACGAACAACCTTGATAACCTTAACCTTGTTCGGGCCAACCTCTGTTAACTCAACGTCGAACTCAGTCTTCTCTTCTGCTGCTGCGCCGTCACCAGCACCTGCTGCTGCAACTACAACGCCTGCTGCTGCAGATACGCCGAACTCTTCCTCGCAAGCCTTTACTAAGTCGTTTAACTCTAATACGCTTAACTCTTTGATAGCATCAATAAATTCTGCTGTTGTCATCTTTGCCATGATTATTTTCCTCCATTTAATATTGAGATTGTATCACGATGATACGTTTTCTGCCTGCAGATCCCTGCGGCTTTTTTCACTACATTCGATCCGGATTATTCTGCCGGAGTCTCTGCTGCTTCTGCTGCAGGAGCTTCCTCTGCCGGAGCAGCCTCTACTGCCGCGTCAGCTGCACCGCCCTTTTCTGCGATCTGATTAAGAACGCGGGCAAGATTGGTAATCGGAGACTGTAAGCTTCCAAGTAACTTGGAAAGAAGAACTTCTCTTGACGGAATCGAAGAGATTGCCTTCATGCCTGCCTCGTCATAGAAGTTACCCTCAACTACGCCGGCTTTTACTTCAAGAGCCGGAGCTTTCTTAGCGAAATCTGCTAATACTCTTGCCGGAGCTGTTGCGTCTGTCGTAGAAATTGCGAATGCATTCGGTCCCTCAAGAACATCTCTTAAGCTCTCGAACTGTGTTCCCTCTACGGCACGGCTTACTAATGTGTTCTTATATACTTTATAAGTAACACCAGCTTCTCTTAATGCTTTACGTAACTGAGTATCCTCTGCAACGGTAAGTCCACGGTAATCAACGACTACAACAGACTGCGCATCTTTGATGTTTTCAGAAATTTCCTGTACGATAGGCTGTTTTAATTCTACCTTTGCCACGAATCGTGCACCTCCTTTTTAGATTTTACGCATATAACAAATCCGAAAGGATATAAAAATCCCTCTCTGCCTGGACAGAGAGGGATCAGAATCTCATTCTCAATGATTGCTCATGAAAGTCCCTCGGCAGGCTCTGCGATTACGCCTTGCGGCACCTGCTGTCTTCGGCCATTATATGCAATCCACAGATGTGGATCTGCCACTGCTGTGGCATCTGTCTCATGTGAGACGACTGCATCCGTACGGACGCACCGCGTTACAACGCTTCTGCATTATAACACTGTATATTGCGGCTGTCAACACTTTTCGCCAACAACACAAACTAGTTTGTGATCTTGGTTACGTTTAACTTAACGCCAGGTCCCATGGTAGATGTAAGAGTTGCGCTCTTTACATACTGACCTTTTAAGCTGGACGGTTTCGCTTTGTTGATAGCACCCATAAGGGTCTGGAAGTTGTCGCTTAACTGCTCCTCAGTGAAAGAAGCTTTTCCTACTGGCACGTGGATAATGTTGGTCTTGTCCAATCTGTACTCAATCTTACCAGCTTTGATGTCGTTGATAGCCTTGGTAACATCCATTGTAACAGTTCCAGCCTTCGGGTTCGGCATTAAGCCCTTCGGTCCAAGTACACGACCGAGACGTCCAACAACGCCCATCATGTCAGGTGTAGCAACGATCACATCAAAGTCTAACCAACCCTCGTTCTGGATCTTCGGAACTAACTCCTCGCCTCCAACGTAGTCAGCGCCTGCTGCCTGTGCCTCATCTAACTTTACGCCCTTTGCGAATACTAAAACTTTTACAGTCTTACCTGTTCCGTGCGGCAGTACAACTGCGCCACGGATCTGCTGCTCTGCATGACGTCCATCACAACCGGTCTTGATATGAAGCTCGATTGTCTCATCAAACTTCGCTGTAGCGTTCTTTTTTACTAAGCTGATTGCCTCAGCAACATCGTACTGATTCGCCTTGTCAAAAGACTTTACAGCGTCCTGATATTTCTTTCCTCTTTTCATGAATATAAACCTCCTGGTGGTAGTATCGGGAGAGGACCCTCCCACTATATCGTTCCATAAGAACACCGCCGGTGCTCTCTGATGCATTACACTCTCGTGTCTTACTGCTCTACGTTAACGCCCATACTTCTTGCAGTTCCTGCGATCATGCTCATAGCTGCCTCTAAGGATGCTGCGTTTAAGTCTGGCATCTTTAACTCTGCGATCTCCTGTAATTTTGCCTTGGAGAGAGTTGCAACCTTATCCTTGTTCGGTGTGGAAGAACCGGACTTGATGTTGCAAGCCTTCTTGATCAGTACCGGAGCAGGCGGAGTCTTTGTAACGAAGCTGAAGCTTCTGTCTGCGTATACAGTGATTACTACAGGGATGATTAAATCGCCCTGATCCGCTGTTCTGGCGTTGAACTGCTTTGTAAACTCAACAATGTTCACACCGTGCTGTCCAAGTGCAGGTCCGACTGGAGGAGCTGGTGTAGCCTTGCCAGCAGGAATCTGCAATTTGATATATCCTTCTACTTTCTTTGCCATTGGAATTGCCTCCTTAATTCATTCTTTCCTGATTAGGATTGCTCGCTTAATTTGCAAGCTTTACATCTGCGAAACTTATTTCTACCGGCGTTTCGCGGCCGAAAAGCTCAACATTGATGGTCACGCTCTGCTTGCCAGGATTCATCGCCTGAATCACGCCGATGGTATCTTTCCAGACTCCTCCGGTGACAACTACGGTGTCTCCCTCAGCAAAATCAACCTCAATGTTCTCTGTCTTGATCCCAAGCGGTCTCATTTCCATATCGGTAAGCGGTACCGGCTTCGATCCCGGACCAACAAATCCGGTAACACCACGGGTATTTCTGACAACGTACCAAGTGTCATCATTCATAACCATATTGATAAGCACGTATCCCGGAAACATCTTCTTTGATACGGATTTCTTTGCGCCGTTCTTCAGCTCAACGACCTCCTGCATCGGTACGCGGACCTCTAAGATCTGGTCTTCCAGATGCCGGTTCTCAATTGTCTTGTCAATGTTCGCTTTTACCTTATTCTCATATCCTGAGTAGGTATGAACTACATACCAGTGTGCCTCTGCCATAAATCACCTATGCCTCCATTAAAAACTTAAACCAACAAGGAAATCAACGCCATACTGAATCACAAAATCCAGAAGCGCGATCACAAGACCCATTACTACGGAAACAGCAACAACGGCTGCTGTCTGTCTTGCAAGTGATTTGTTGTCCGGCCAAATGATCTTTTTGAATTCAGCCGACAGGCCGCTAAAAAAGCTCTCTTTCTGAGCAGCTTTGTTCTCGGTTTCTCCCATTTTCTCACTCCTTTGCCCAAAAGCCTATTTGGTTTCCTTGTGTAATGTATGAGTCTTGCAGAATCTACAATACTTCTTGGTTTCCATTCTGTCCGGATGAGCTTTCTTGTCCTTTGTCGTGTTGTAATTACGATTCTTACACTCAGTACATGCCAATGTTATTTTCGTGCGCACAACTTCCACCTCCATTAAAATTCTTTGTGCTTTTCTTATGTCTTTTGTTCCCTGCGACCGGGCTTAGGGTCCCCTCAGGAAAGGAGTCCTAAAAAAAGGCATAAAAAAAAGACCTACTTCCATCGCTAGTCTAATATATCACAATCAATATGGAGCGTCAACCACTTTTTTTAACTCGTGCAACGAATTTATTTTAGCACTACATATAGTGTGCCGCAAGTCTTTTTTCTGATTTTACAAATCTATGGCGTAATTTTTATTTTTACTGTAAATATTTTATATCTATTTACCGATAAAAATTATTAGAAGTATATCTATTGTGCATTTAAAAATACAGTTTCATTATATATAAGCAGGAAGCAATATAAACGGATTTATATCCCTGCATATGCGAAAGCATATGATTTCATGGAAGAAAGGAGGGATTCCAATGGCAGTCATCGACAGTGCCTATCAGTATTACCTGAGCACTTATGCCGGTTCCGGCATGTCTCGCTACGACACGCACAAAAAAAGCCAGCTGCGCGCCGTATACAATAATATTGTCAAAGTTAATAAAGATTCCCCCCTTTACAAAATCAATTTCACCAGGGATACCGGCCGTTTTGCCATCGACATCAAGGAGCAGGCCCGCTCGATCGAGAATTTTATCGCAGCGCTTTCAAACAATGCTCCGGACGACAATGCGGAACACGCTTTTTCCCGGAAGATAGCACAGTCTTCCGATGAGGACGCTGTGAGTGTGCAGTACATCGGCTCGAACATGGACGCGGACAACTCCAAGCAGTTCGATATAACGGTAGAACGTCTCGCCACACCGCAGGTCAACCGCGGCGTGTATCTTGCCCCGGGCGCAAGTGACTTTGTGCCAGGCAATTACAGCTTCGACCTGAACACCAACTTAAGCTCTTATGAATTCCAGTACACGATCAGCGGCAGGGACACCAACGAGACCGTGCAGCGCAAGATCATGCGGCTGATCAATAATGCCAATATCGGCTTAAACGCCACACTGGTCTCCAACGACCGCGGACAGAATGCGCTTTCCATCACGTCGCAGCAGACCGGTCTCGGCGATAGCGAGCAGTACCTGTTTGAGATTATGCCGGCGCCGGACAGTGGTTCCATACGCGCCATGCGCACGCTCGGCATCAACGACGTCACGGAAATGCCGGTCAATTCGCTCTTCTTGTTAAACGGTACCGAACATTCGTCGCTGTCCAACACATTTACTGTCAACAACGCTTTTGAACTGACGCTGAAAGCCCCCAGTGTCGACGGGGAATCCGCAACGATCGGCTTCAAAGCGGATACGGATGCGGTCGCAGACAATGTACAGTCGCTGGTCAATGTCTACAACAACATGATCCAGCTCAGTCACAATTACCACGGCAGCCAGGAGTCTGGCAAACTTCTCCACGATATGGAGAGCGTTGCAAAGTCCTATTTTAACGAACTGGAATCCATCGGACTGAATCTGCAGCAGGACGGATCGATCCAGATTGACAAGAGCCTGTTGACCGATGCCGTTTCCGCGCCGGACGCGCGCGAAAGTTTTCGTACCCTGAACAATTTCAAAAACGGTCTTCAACGTAAAGCCACGCAGGCTTCCATCGACCCGATCAGCTATGTCAGCAAAGTTCTGATTGCCTACAAGAATCCGGGGCACAATTTTGCGGCGGCTTATCACTCTTCGGTGTATTCCGGCCTGATGCTTGATACCTATTGTTAAAAGGAATTGCCGCAATAAGCGTAATCCTCTTTGGGGTGATAAGTAATATTACAGAAATACCAGAGAACAAAAAAGTTCCAGAATAAACAGACGGCGGCAAATCTTTGAAGCAAAATTCACGTATTTCTTCCATGCCGTGGCTGGCATCCCATTCCG
>OGMF01002898.1_pt1 | contig 13738 bp, 9 predicted proteins | sample 1572921 | NCBI WGS metagenome assembly OGMF01 (sample SAMEA2581919, study PRJEB24529) | metagenome | biome: Human gut stool | place: China | collected 2011
CATATTACAATTCAATCCAAATATATCTACCGTTTTTTCACAGGTTTTTTGAAACAATTTTGTAACTGCTTGATTGATAAGGATGTTGTAGAACATATTTTTAAGAAGGAACGTGGGCGGGCACGGAAGGGTACACATAATTATATTATGCGCGCGTGCGAAAGACAAAAGAATGCGAAGCCCTAAAAAAAGGACTCCGCATTCACGAGATGAAAAAAGGATTGAAAAAGAAACGGTATATATATTGGTTAGATGAGGCATTTATTCTTTTTCCAAGTGAACAGACTACAGAGGAAAGCCCATATGCCTTCCTTTTCTGAAATCCTGCTCTTATAATTATCCACAACTTTGGCATGCAGCAAAAGAACCTCATTGGCAAGATTAGTCATTTTCTCCAAATCGGCTATTAACTTCTCTTCCCGTTGAGTATGCACATAGTTTTGTTCCAGCAAATCATCGTTGAATTTCTCCAATCGGGCATTTTCCTGATAAAGCCAATTCACATGCTCTATCGGAAGACGCTCAACAGTTTCATCATCAGGATAAGATTTTATCGAATTAAAGACAAGGGCCTTATCAAGCTCCTCGGTATCCAGCATCGGATTGGTGTCATCATAAGGCTCCTTATCTAAAGACGAGTACGTTAGATAACTAAGCCTGATCCATTCAAGGATGCGTTCCTCAGAAATGCCGTATTTTTCGGCTGCTAATTTCATAGATATCCAATTAGCCATATAGTGTTTGATTATTTAGTTTAAAATCAACCCTATACGGCTATAATGGTATATTATAAAGGTACGGGGTCTTACCAATCCCAGTAGTCAGGTATGTGGCGCACCCTTGACACAGGACGAGTAAGCCCGTACCAATGACTGATACAGGCTACGCTCATCCGGGCATCAATTAAATTGCCACATTTAGACTACTCCGGAAGAGGACATGACTATATTGAAATATTATCATGTCAATGCTTCTGTTGCAAAGATACGTTTTTTTTCACACCCAACAACAAAAACATTCATTTGTTTTGACTCCCACCCAAAATATATTCTAAAATAAGACTCTTTCAAACTACTTATCAATAGATAAACCACTTCACAATAAAATGCCCTCTCACCCCTTCCACACCACTGAAACGGTTTATTCATCGGCATTAACGGGTGGAAGGGGTTGTAGATAGGGAAACAACTGAATAATAATTACCATAACGGCTGCGCGAACGAGGAAATCCCAATGGGGCAAGCTGTTGCGCAAATGCATTCGGATTTATTCCCCGCATGGCTGCCGGGTTCTGCTTCTTCAAGACCTTAAAAATGTCGGCAGCCGAAAGATGCAGCACCACTCCATTCTGATCTTCAGCAGTGGAAGGACGGAAACAGGAATGAAGAAGTTCTTCCATCAAATTGCAACGCTGGAATGCCCGATTATGCTCCTGCAACTCACATTCTTCCTCTGCCGTAAACCAATAACGGGCACCGGTCAGAAGTTCTTGCTTCAACTGGGCATAGATTTGTTTATGTTCGATATGAGAACAGTCTATCTTGCCTTTTACCTCAATGCAGAGAAAACGTCGACTTCCGGTAGGGTCGGCAAGCAGATCGAAACGATTGCTTGTACCAATGAAAGAGGCGATGCGCGGCAGGTTGCGATAGTTCCGCTGATAGGCTTTACAGAGGTTCAAATCTGCCATCTGCATCAGATTTTTCAGCAAAGGCATTTTCGACGCCGAGTATTTGTCGAACTCGTCAAGGTTCAGCAGTCCCATTTCTGACATCTTACGGGTGACGTTCCCTTTCGAAGTTAGTTCCACTTCGTCAGAATAGTAGCGGGACAGGCAATCGGGCATCAGGCATTTGCAGAAAGTGGATTTCAAAAACCCCTGTTTCGCACTGACAAGAACGGGGGCCACACTATTGGCATGCTTCCCCGTCATCCCCAGCCATTGGGCGGTGAGGGCCAATAGCCATATATGAAAATCTTTCAGCCATAGCGGGTCGGGAGAAACACGACGGGCAAGCGCTTCGAGGCGGTCGATGCCATCCCAAGCGGGAAGTTCATCCATGTAAAGGTGGAAAGGGTGATAACCGGGGACGCAGGTAGAGTAAAGATAACGGCTGATGTCCTTATCCCAGCAGGCAATGCCTTGCGCATGGGCTTCGAGGCAAAGAGTGTTCAGTTCCCGCTTGCCAACGGGCGAAAAGCCCTCTCCCACTTTACCCGCCGGACGATATTTGGTTTCTTCCGTCAGCAGATTATAACGGAAATCATAGGTGGATTGCAGGAAAGCGTTCACATGTTCCGTCAGGCTGACCGGGGCGGGCTTGGTTAGAGCGGCCGACGCAGGTTTTGTCTGTTGTTCTATGACGGGCGTGCTCTGCACAGGGATAATTTCCGGCCGGTCTTTCGGTAGTTGTTTTTCGTCCCTCCAATTCTCTAAAAGAGAGGCGATGAATTGCATGATTTTTGTCTTCATAATTTCATTATTCATTTAGTGATTAATGACACGAAGTTAGTATATGGAATAGCGGTTTGCAAGTATTTGACAGAATTAATCATCAGTTTTTTTCCTAATAAGAAAGGGACTTTCTTTACGTCTTTAGGACTAAGGGAGAACGTTTTTAAGGGGCAGTATTATGAATGAACGACTGGAGTTGGTCGAAAGAATGACTGGAGTTATTCTATTGGTCAACTTCAGTTGTTCGATTAGCCGATTCCAGTCGTTCTTTAGTAAGAGTTAGGCTAAAATTTGTTCTCCTTATATATGATAGGTGATTTCGCTCTATTACTTAATAGAACGTTATTTGCAGGTGGAAACAGGAGTTAAGAACATTGAGAAAGGACAAAAGAGAAGCACAAAGAACCCTTCCACACGTTAAGGCCGATGAATCAGGGGATAGAAGGGTGTGGAAGGGGGTAAAGGAGAAATTATCATTTACCAAACACCGAACGGACAAACGGAGATTGATGTAAGAATGGAGAAAGAGACTGTATGGCTGACATTAAATCAAATGGCTTTATTGTTCGACAGAGATAAGTCTGTGATATCAAGGCATATAAAAATCATCTTCAATGAAGATGATTTAGACCGTAATTCAGTTGTTGCAAAAAGAGCAACAACTGGTAGATTTGCAGAGAGCCGGACAGAAGAAAAAGACATTATGGTAAAAGTGGTGGTGAATCTGATTAATAGAAACAATTAAACCAAGCTATATCATCCCCTCTTTTTATCCCTTAACGTCAAGATCACAATAATCGCCACAGCAGTCATATCTCCTGCCGCCACCGCGAGCCAGATGCCAGTGACTCCGAACAACAAAGGCAACACGAAAAAGAACAGCACCGGCAGCACACCCCGCAACAAGGTGAGCCTCATCACACGATTTATCCGTTCGATACTGGTGTAATATCCGATAGCGATGACATTGATTCCGAAGAAAATATAATCGACGGCAAACAGGGGAAGACCGGCAACTGCATACTGCCAGGCATGACTTTCCCTGTCCGGCAAGAACAGCGAAACAATGTCTCCGGAGAAATACACGAACAATCCGCTTATCATCAAAGCAAAAATAACGGCAGAGGTCACTGATAAGCGCAATGCCTTATTGGAACGCGCAATCTGTCCGCAGCCATAATTATAGCTGATAATGGGTTGTGCCGACTGAACCATCGCATTGAACACCATGAAAATAATGGGAAATAGATAGCAGACGATACTATAAGCCGCTACCCCGTCGGTTCCCAAGTGACTCATAAACACGTAATTGCCCGCAATAGCCATTACGGCAATGGTGACTTCGCTCAAACAGGATGACACGCCGAGTTTCAGCATATACCACGTATTCCTCAGTGTCAGCCGGATGCTCTTGACGCTCACCTTCAAACGGGCAAACCGGATAGCCACAGACGGACGGAACAAATAAATCAGCAACATGAAGGTTCCGACCAACTCGCCCAGGTCGGTAGCAATGGCAGCACCGAAAAGTCCCCATCCGAAAATGAAGATGAAAATATAATCGAGCAGGATGTTGACAAACGTAGCCGCCAGCATGGCCCACATGGCAAAGTTCGGGTTCGTCAGGCGCACAAAGAAAGGTAGTGCCACCAACAGCACCGTGGACGGAATGGATATGGAGAACCAGAACAGATATTCCGCCGCCAGTTCCGTCAGATGCCCCTCGGCTCCCAGCAAGGTTACTGCCGTTTCCGGAAAGACAGTCAGCAATATCCCCATGGCAACACTGACAATCGTCAGCATGACTACCGCCTGTGTAACATTGATATTAGCTATCAGCCGCTTGCCACGCGAGAGGTTGATGGATGCGAGAATGCCTCCCCCCATACCAAACATCAGTCCCAGCCCGGCGGCAATCATAAAAACAGGCGCTGCGATATTCACTGCCGCAATCGCATCGCTGCCTATTCCACGTCCCACGAATATCCCATCGACCACGGTAAACAACGCGGATGACACCATACCCAACAACGTGGGGAAGAGTTGTTTTGCATACAACTTACTCACACTCATGTTTCTGAAATCCAGATTATCCCTTTGCATATCTCATTGTTTTTAAAAAAGCGGGGCAAAGGTAGGACTCATAAAATTGCTGATACTTAACAAATGGTAATTAAAGCAATTTCTTTATCTTTGTGCTTTAGAATATTATAAATCAACCGGATTATGAAAACTTATCTCAACATTTTCTTTCTGTTCCTGATTCTCTGCACTGCATGCGGAAATCGTAAAGCATCTGACAATCAAGCAGAAGACATTAAAAGTGACAGCACAAAGATATTTGCCCTGCCCGTCATACCAGCTTTGCTGAATACTCCCGAATCGCGCGCAGATTATCTGGTGCGCCACTACTGGGAAAATGTGGATTTCGCTGATACCACCTATCTCGACCATCGGGAAGTGATGGAGCAGGCGTGGGTGGATTATATCGACATTATGAAACTCGTGCCGGAGGAGACTGCTATCAGTGCCATCAAACAGATGTATAAGGATGCGGGAAAGAAGAAGAAGGTTTTCTTCTACTTTACGGATTTAGCCGAAAAATACCTGTACGACCCGAACTCGCCCATGTGGAACGAAGAACTTTATATTCCGGTGCTGGATGCCATGCTGGAAAGCACCGTGCTGGATGATACGGAGAAGATACTTCCGAAAGGACGCCGGGAGCTGGCAGAGCAGAACCGCCTGGGAAGACAGGCGGAAGATTTCACCTACACGCTGGTATCGGGAAAGAGCGGTACTCTATACGGAGTAAAGGCAGACTACACGCTGTTGTTCATCAACAATCCGGGATGCCATGCCTGCGAGGAAGGCATTAAGGAGTTGAAGCAAGCCCCTGCCATCAACAAGGAATTTGAAGCTGGAAACTTAAAGATATTGTCTGTTTATCCGGATGAAGATAAAGAGGAATGGGAAAGACATCTGTCCGATTTCCCGAAGGAGTGGATAAACGGGTATGATAAGAAATTAATGATTAAGGAAAAGAACCTGTATGATTTGAAAGCAATACCTACTTTGTATTTGCTGGATAAGAATAAGAAGGTGTTGCTGAAAGATGCGGTTGTAGGACAGATAGAACAGTATCTGCAACAGCGGCAATAACGTTAAAATCCCCTTTCGCCACTTTCACCGGGGTTATGAAATCCGGAAAAAGGAGCAAAAGGGGATGGAGAAACGAGAGAAGAGAGAGTATGTAACTATAGGTCCCGGATTCCACTCCGGGACTTTCTTTTATTCCCTACCACCACCCAAGGCCTGATAGAGATTAATAATTCCCTGTATTTCATCGAACCGGTCGGCTATCTGCGTCAGTTGGGCAGAGAGCAGGGATTGTTGTGCGGTAAGTACTTCCAGATAGGTGGAATTACCATGCCTCATCAATAACTGGGTGCTGCGCACGGCGGTTTCCAGAGAAGTGATTTGCCCGTCGCGCAGCTCCGTCTTATCACGGGCCACCTGCACCTGCGTCAGTGCATTGTTCACTTCGCTGCCTGCATTCAGCAGGGCTTGCTGGAACGAAAGTTTAGCTTCTTCCTGTTGGGCTTTGGCTATTTTCAGTTGCACCATGTTCAGACCTTTATTGAATAAAGGTTGCGTCAGCGAGCCGACAGCAGACAACAATAGTTTTCCGGGATTGATAATCATGCTTCCGGCAGAGTTGGTCCAGCCCGCCGTTCCACTCAGTGTGATGGACGGATAGAACGCCGAACGGGCGGAGTTGGTGCTATAAAAAGCCTGCGCCAGTGAGAGTTCCGCACTCTTCACATCGGGACGGCGGGAAAGCAACTGCAAAGGCACGCCGACAGCAAGCTCTTGCGGAAAGTCCTGTCCCTCCAGTTTTCCCCGGTCAATGGCATCGGGCACATCGCCCAACAGAATGGAAAGGGAGTTCTCCACTTCACGAATCTGCTGCTTGATGTCGAGCAAAGAAGCCTCCACCATGTAGCAATTCGCTTCGGTCTGGGCTACTCCCGCCTCATCCGTCATGCCCGCCGCTTTCATGGCGCGCATGGTTTTCACGCTTTCGCGCCATTTCACGGCGGTTTCGGCAGAGACGTTGTATTGGGCATCGAGCATTAATAAGGTATAATACATATTGGCAACATTGGCTATCAGCGATGTGGTGACGGCTTGTTCGTACTCCAGACTTTGAAGATAGAGAGCTTTCGCACGGCGTTTCGCATTGGTCAGTTTGCCGAAAATATCAATCTCCCAACTGGCGGATGCAATGCTGGTGTACGTCCAGGAGCCTTTGGATTTATCGAAGCTGCTGACACCACCTTGCGGGGTCAGCATAAACGAAGGCAGGTACGCCAGGCGGGCGGAAGAAAGAGTGGCTTCCGCCTCCTTGATGCGCCAGTGAGCGGACTGCAAGTCGGTGTTGCCTTGCAGCGCGTGCTCGATGAGAGATTGCAGTTGCGGGTCAGTGAACAACTCCCGCCAGGAGAGGGAGGCGATAGAGGTGGTGTCTTCCACTTCTACATCCTGCCCGTAAAGTCCGTCGGTCTTGACTTCGGGACGTTCATATTTGGTATAGATGCCGCAACTGCTCAACAGTAAGGCTGCGACAGCTAAAGTGATGATTTGTTTCTTCATTTTTCTTTTGATTGATGTTCTTCTATTTCTTTCTTACTCACTTCCATCTCCTCCTCAATCTGCCAATCTTTGGTCGGCATGGATTGTGCCGGACGAAGACGTTCCTGCAACCACTGGAAGGTGACAAACAGAGCCGGAACGGTGAAGAGCAACGCCAGTGTACCGATAGTCATACCACCTACTACACCCGTACCCAACGAACGGTTACCGTTAGCACCTACTCCGGTAGCTACCACCAGCGGGAACAGACCGAAGATCATGGTGAGTGCCGTCATCAGGATAGGACGAAGACGGGCTTTGGCCGCACTGACTGCGGAAGCAATCAATCCCATACCCGCCTTACGGCGTTCAGCAGCATACTCCGTCAGCAGAATGGCAGTCTTAGCAAGCAAGCCTATCAACATAATCAAACCAGTCTGCAAGTAGATGTTATTCTCCAATCCCGCCATCTTAGCGAACAGGAACGTACCCATCAACCCCACCGGAACAGCCAGAATCACCGCAAACGGAACAATGAAACTTTCATAAAGCGCACTCAGAATCAGGTAAATCATCAGAATACAGATAGCGAAGATAATCACCGTCGTACCGCTTTGCTGGTTTTCCTCACGGGTGATACCACCGAAATCGTAACCGTAACCTTTCGGCAGACTTATCTCCGCCGTTTCTTTCACGGCACGGATAGCGTCACCCGTACTATATCCCTCGGCAGGCATGGCATTCACCGCAATGGAGTTGTACATATTGAAACGGCTCAGCGTCTCGGCGCCATACGTACGCGTCAGCGTAACGAACTGGCTCAACGGAGCCATCTCACCATTTGCCATGCGCACAAAAGCGTTATCCAATGAACTTTCATCCATACGATACTGCGGGTCGGCCTGAATCATCACCTTATATACTTTAGAGAAACGGTTGAAGTTGGACACATACTGTCCGCCGTAGTAGCCCGACAGCGTAGAGAGCACCGCATCGGAAGTGATGCCGGCACGCTTGCACTTGGCTGCGTCCACCTCTACCATCCACTGCGGATAGCGCACGTCGAAAGTAGAATAGGCCATAGAGATTTCGGGACGCTGGTTCAAGGCGCCCAGATATTGCTGGGTGGTCTGGAAGAATGTATTCACATCCGTACCCAACTTATCCTGCACATTCAGGTCGAGAGCGTTACCCATACCGTAACCCGGAATCATACCCGGAGCAATGGCGAATACCGTAGCATCCTTGATGTCTGCCGTGCGGGCATAAATCTGTCCGATGACCGCCTGCACTTGGTCTTCTTTCTTCGTTCGTTCATCCCAGGGTTTCAGTTTCACTACAATCATACCGAACGAGTTTCCCTGTCCGGACAACAAACCGTAACCAGTCACCTTCTGAATATGCAGTTTCTGCGGCATACCTTCCAGGCGTTCCTCAATGCGGAGCATAATCTCGTCCGTCGTCTTCAGAGAACTACCCGGAGCCGTGCTTACATTGACAAACAGTACCCCCTGGTCTTCATCGGGCACGAGACTGGTCTTCGTAGAGTTCATCAGAACCACCAGCAACACCACCGAGCAAGCCAGCAACGACCACGACAGCCAGCGGCGTTTGATAAAGAACAGCACCGCACCTTTATACTTCTCAACCACCACATCAAAAGCCGCATTGAATGCCCTGCGGAAACGTGCAGCGAAATTATTCTTCTGTGTGCCGTCTTCATTAATATAAGGTCTCAGCAACAGGGCGCAAAGTGCCGGACTCAGCGTCAAAGCGTTAACGGCCGAGATACCTACGGCAACCGCCATCGTCAATCCGAACTGGGTGTAGAACGTACCGGACGTGCCACTCATGAACGACACCGGAATAAACACCGCCATAAATACCAGCGAAGAGGTGATAACCGCATTACTGATACCTTTCATTGCGTCGATACTTGCCATATAAGAAGACTTATACCCCACGTCGAAGCGCGACTGCACCGCCTCGACGACGACTATGGCGTCATCCACCACCGTACCAATCACGAGCACCAGGGCGAACAGCGTTATCAGGTTGATACTGAATCCTGCCACTGCCATGAAAGCAAACGTACCAATCAGCGAAACCACGATACCCACCAGCGGAATCAGCGTGGAACGGATGTCCTGCAAGAAAACATACACTACCAGGATAACGAGGATGATCGCCTCAATCAACGTCTTCACCACCTCATGGATAGAAGCGAACAGGAAGTCGTTGGAGCTCATCATCCGCGTGAGTTCTATGCCTTTCGGCAAGTCCTTGCGCACTTCATCCAGCAATTTGTCGATGTTCTGGTTCACTTCCGTTGCATTGGAACCGGCCGTCTGGAACACCATGCAGGACACGCCGTTATGCCCGTCCATGCCGCCTTTGTAGGCGTAGCTGTCCTTACCCAGCTCGATGTCTGCTATATCTTTCAGTTTCAGCACTTCGCCGTCTTCCGTAGAACGGATAACGATTTCACCGAATTCCTCCGGTGTGATGAGACGGCCTTTATACTTCATGGTATACTGGTAAGTCTCGTCCGAGTTCTCACCGAACGAACCGGTAGCCGACTCGATATTCTGCTCGGCAAGCACTGCCGACACATCCGATGGAATCAGTTTGTATTGCGCCATCACATCGGGTTTCATCCAGACGCGCATACTGTAGTCACCACCCATAATCATCATATCACCCACACCTGAAATACGGAGTATCTGCGGTTTCAGGTTGATGCTGATATAGTTGGACAGAAAGTTTTCGTCGTAAGAGTCGTCGGGACTGTGCAGCGAAAACATCTGCAAAATACTGGTCTGGCGCTTCATGGTCGTCACACCCACCTGGGTAACTTCCACCGGGAGCTGTCCCGTAGCTTTGGACACACGGTTCTGCACGTTGACTGCCGCCATATCGGGGTCAGTGCCCTGCTGGAAATAAACGGTGATGGAAACCGTACCGGCATTGGTGGCGCTGGAAGTCATATAAGTCATGTTCTCCACACCGTTGATAGCTTCTTCCAGCGGTGCGATAACGCTCTTCTGCAATGTTTCCGCACTGGCACCGAAATAATTGGTGCTTACCATGACGGTAGGCGGGGCAATATCGGGATATTGTTCTACGGGCAGGGTAAACAGCCCGATGATGCCCAGGATGACAATCGTAATAGATATGACTGCCGAAAGTACCGGGCGTTCAATAAATGTTCTTAAATTCATGGATTAATCCTCCTTTGTTTGTTGATTAGCAGTTGGCTGTGCGGCTGAAGATGCTGATTTAGGCTGTATCGGCGTACCTTCACGCAGCAAGCCCACTCCTTCGGCCACGATGATATCCCCCACACTCAAACCATTATCTACTATATATTCTTTTCCTCCGTTCACACGGGTCACATCTACCGGAGCAGACTGTGCTTTGCCGTCTATCACCTTAAATACAAACACTTTATCCTGCAACTCATAAGTGGCCGCTTGCGGAATAACGATGCAATTCCGTTTTTGAACAGGGACTACCACATTGCCCGAACCTCCACTCTGCAACAATCCGTCCTTATTGGGGAATACGGCACGCAGGCTGACGGTTCCGGTCGATGTATCTATCACACCGCTGATGGTCTCTATCTTTCCCTGCGAGGGGTACGTCGACTTATCATTCAGGATCAGTGAAATAGAAGGCATTTCTTCGAGCGCCTTGTTTTTGGAACCATAGCGGCGGGTCATATCCAGCAACTGGTTTTCCGTCATCGAGAAGTACACGTACATATCGGAATTATCGGAAACCGTAGTCAACGGTTTAGGCAAACTGGCACTCACCAAAGCACCCACACGATAAGGCAAAGTACCTACAACCCCGTCGGCAGGGCTTTTCACTTCGGTATACGAGAGGTTATTGGCAGCACTCACACGCTGCGCTTCCGTCTGCGCCAACTGCGCCTTTGCTGTCAACAGGTTATTGTAAGACGTCTGCAAGTCGAACTCCGAAATTACGTTCTGTGCAAACAACTCCTTCTTACTGTCATACGTCAGTTGCGCGGTAGCCACACTTGCGCGGGCTGCTTCCACATTGGCCTCGGCAGTCTGCAAAGCGGCACGGTAAGGCACTTGATCGATGATGAACAGCACTTGCCCCTTACGGACGGACTGCCCCTCTTCCACACAAAGCTTAGTCAGGAAACCGGATACCTGCGGATAAATGTCGATGTCTTGTCGTCCACGGATACTCGCTGAGTAGGTAGTTTGCAATTCTCTGTCGGAAGTCGTGATTCCCATCACTTCATACTCTGAATTGGTCTGCACGGTGGGAGCTTGTCCGCATGCTGCCAATGTCACACTACAGATGAGCGTCATCATCTGCTTTGTCAATCTCTTCTTTGTTATCATACTACAATCTTTAAATGAAAAAACTTCTTTTTCTAAATGTCGGCGACAAAGGTATACCGTTTTTGAACAATAACTTGTTTCATTTGTCGCACTCCATTGTTCATTTTCGGAACAGGCCACTTAACGTTTGAAAAAGATATCCTACCTTTGTACCATCAAAATTCTCAAAAAGACAAGTATGAATCCATTATTAACTACCAAAGCAGAAACATTCAGAGCCGGAGAGGACGATCTGGACTTTTACCGCAACCGCCTCATCAAACTGACCAACGGTGCACTCCTGTATTGTACCAAAGGGGAAGCGGATTTTAGTATAGATTTAGAGGAATATCACATCGTTCCCAATACGAACGTAATGTTGCTGCCCGGTTCCATTCTTTCATTGAAATCGGCCACGAAGGATTTCCGGGTACATTACTTCGCTTATTCGGGCGAAATGATAAAAGTTGCCTGTTTCCGTCTGGACCCGGCTTTCATGCATTTCATGAAAGAAAATGCGTGCTATACCCATACAGATCCCGAAGCGATAAGGGCCATCACGGGACTGATAGGTGCAAGCGCAGCCGTCTATGGCGACAAGGAAAACAGGTTTCAGGAAAGCATTGCCCAGAACCTGCTTCAGATATTCTTTCTGGATACTTATGATAAGGTGCAGCGGTACTTCACCAAAGAACAACTGGAAGGGAGCAACCGGAAAGGGCAATTATTCAAGAAGTTCATCCACCTGGTACATACGCACTGCACCAACCAACGGGATGTGGCCTTCTATGCCGAACAACTCTGCATTTCCACGCGCTACCTCTCAGCCATCACCAGGGAAGCAGGCAATATTTCCGCTAAAGAAATCATTGATGAATTCCTGATGCTGGAAATTAAAGTGGCACTGCAATCCACCAACCTGTCGCTGAAAGAGATAGCCGACCGCTATAATTTCCCCGACCAGTCGTTCTTCGGACGGTTTTTTAAAAAGCATACGGGGATGTCGCCTAAGGAGTATAGGATGACGAGGGGATAAGGGCACAGTAGGAAAGTGCCAATCTAAACTGATTCAGAAAGTTCGGAGGTTAATATTTTTTCGTTATATTTGCAAAGTACTTACTAATACTAATCAATTTTATGATGAAAAAACTTAACCACGCACTCCTCGCGGGTGCTCTTGCCTTGGTATGCGCTTCGTGCGGCACAGAGCAAGAAGCCAACTATCAAGTAATACCTCTCCCCCAGGAGGTAAGTCTGACACAAGGAAATCCGTTCAAACTAAACGGAAATGTTCTCATCGCCTATCCCGAAAACAATGCCTTGCTACAACGCAACGCAGAGTTCCTGTCGGAGTACATCCGGCAATCCACAGGTTATGCACCAAAAACAAAAGCTATCGCGGCAGGCGAGCAAGTGAAAAATGCAATTACACTGGGACTCGACCCGGACATTGCAAACAAAGAAGGCTATGTGCTGACTACCACCCCTGAAGGTATCAGCATCAACGGCCAGACTGAAAACGGAGTATTCTACGGTATTCAAACTTTGCGTAAATCCATCCCCGCCGAAGCCAAAGGAGCAACCATCCTGATACCGGCAGGAGAAATTAAGGACGAACCGCGATTCTCATACCGCGGTATGCACCTCGACGTAGGGCGTCACTTCTTCCCCATCGAATTCATTAAGAAGTATATAGATTTACTGGCACTGCACAATATGAATACTTTCCACTGGCATCTGACGGAAGACCAGGGCTGGCGTATTGAGATTAAGAAATATCCGAAACTAACGGAAATAGGCTCTCAACGCAGCCGCACGGTAATCGGAAGAAACACACAAGAGTATGACAATACGCCATACGGTGGTTTCTATACACAGGAAGAAGCTAAAGAAATTGTAAAGTATGCGCAGGAGCGCTACATCACAGTAATTCCGGAAGTGGATCTGCCGGGACACATGCTTGCCGCATTGGCTGCTTATCCAGAAATGGGATGTACAGGTGGACCATACGAAGTATGTCCTCGTTGGGGCGTATTTGAAGACGTGCTCTGCATCGGCAATGACAAAACCATGCAATTCCTGGAAGATGTAATGAGTGAAATCATCGAAATATTTCCATCGGAGTATGTACACATTGGTGGCGATGAAGCTCCACGTGACCGTTGGAAAGAATGTCCGAAATGTCAGGCGCGCATCAAAGCGGAAGGTCTGAAAGCGGATAAAAACCATACAGCAGAAGATCGCCTGCAAAGTTATTGCATGACACGTATCGAGAAGTTCCTGAACA
>OGMF01002907.1_pt1 | contig 13716 bp, 14 predicted proteins | sample 1572921 | NCBI WGS metagenome assembly OGMF01 (sample SAMEA2581919, study PRJEB24529) | metagenome | biome: Human gut stool | place: China | collected 2011
TGAAGTGGACCATCAATGCCAACGAGAACAACAACTATCAGAACAAGCTGGACGAGGCCCTGCTGAGCCAGGACTCCGCAGCCGATGATGATAAGATCGATATCTTCCTGATCGAGGCCGACTACGCGCTGAAGTATGTCGATTCCGATTACGTTCTGGATGTCAAGAAGGACATCGGCCTGACCGACGCCGACCTGGCCGGTCAGTATCAGTACACCAAGGACATCGTCACCGTCGATGGCAGCCAGCGCGGCACCACCTGGCAGGCGACGCCGGGCCTGTTCGCATACCGCCGCAGCATCGCAAAGGATGTTCTGGGCACCGATGATCCCACCGAAGTCCAGACTTACCTCTCCGATTGGGACAAGTTCAACGACGTCGCCGCACAGGCATCCGCCAAGGGTTACAAGATGCTGTCCGGCTTCGATGACGCATACCGCACCTTCTCCAACAACGTGGCAGCGCCCTGGGTCACCGGCACCACCGTCACCGTCGATGAGAACATCATGAAGTGGGTCGATCAGACCAAGGAGTACACCGATAAGGGTTACAACAACAAGTCCAGCCTGTGGGACAGCCAGTGGGCATCCGACCAGGGCCCCAACGGCAAGGTCTTCGGCTTCTTCTATTCCACCTGGGGCATCAACTTCACCCTGCTGGGCAACTCTCTGGAGACCCCTGTGGCCGAGGGCGGCAAGGAAGAAGTGGGCAACGGCATCTACGGCGATTACGCAGTCTGCGAAGGCCCTCAGCCCTATTACTGGGGCGGCACCTGGATCTGCGCGGCAGCCGGTACCGATAATACCGATATCATCCGCGACGTGATGCAGAAGCTGACCTGCGACGAAGCCATTATGAAGCAGATCACCCTGGATACGCAGGATTACACCAACAACGAGAAGGCCATGGAAGAGATCGCAAACAGCGATTATGCCTCCGACTTCCTGGGCGGCCAGAACCATATCGCCCTGTTTGCAGAAGCTGCAAAGAAGATCGATATGTCCAACGCAGGCCCGTACGATCAGGGCCTGAACGAGAGCTTCCAGAATGCCTTCAAGGATTACTTTACCGGCACGGTGGACGAGGATACCGCAAAGGCAAACTTCGAGACCGCCATCAAGGAAAAGTACCCCGAGCTGACCGATGTGGTCTGGCCCGCATAAGCGCAGCCGGAACCTGAAAACCTTTTGAACCGAATCCGAATGGGGCGGGCCGGACGCTGATCCCGCCCGCCCCGTTTTGCTTTGGGCAGTGTACGTCAGGAGGGCAGTTACTATGGGAGCAAAACCAAAGAAGAACGGCTCGATCAGCTATGCAAAGTGGGGCTATATCTTCATTGCACCGTTCTTCCTCATCTTTGCGGTGTTCCAGCTCATCCCACTGGGGTCTACGATCTATTACAGCTTTTTTGAATATTACCGCAGCGGCCTGAAGATCATCGGCCCCACCTTTGTGGGCCTGAAGAACTACATCACCCTGTTTGCAACCGACCTGCCCAAATACTTTGGCAACACGCTGCTGCTCTGGATCATCGGCTTCATCCCGCAGATCGCCATCTCGCTGCTGCTGGCGGCCTGGTTCACCGACCTGCGCCTGAAGCTGAAGGGCCAGACCTTCTTCAAGACAGTCATCTACATGCCCAACCTCATCATGGCTTCGGCATTTGCCATGTTGTTCTTTGCCCTGTTCTCGGATAACGGCCCCGTGAACGCTGCACTGGTGGGCATGGGCATCCTCAAGGAGCCCTTCAGCTTCCTGAACAGTGTCTGGGGCAACCGCGGCCTCATCGGCCTGATGAACTTCCTGATGTGGTTCGGCAATACGACCATCATGCTGATGGCGGCCATCATGGGCGTGGACCCCACCCTGTATGAGGCAGCGGAGCTGGACGGCTGCACCCCGAACCAGATGTTCTGGAAGATCACCATCCCGCTCATCCGGCCCATTCTGGTCTACGTGATGATCACCTCCATGATCGGCGGTCTGCAGATGTTCGATGTGCCGCAGATCCTCACCAACGGCAAGGGAGGGCCGGACCGCACCTCCACCACCATGATCATGTACCTGAACAACCACCTGTTCAGCAAGAACTACGGCATGGCCGGTGCTGTCTCGGTGGTGCTGTTCCTCGTTTGTGCGGTGCTGTGCGTGGTGGTCTACTTCTCCCTCACCCGGGAGGATGACGGCCTGACCAAAGCCCAGCGCAGGGAATTGAAAGCTGCCCGGAAGGCAGCAGCTAAAGGGGGCAAGTGAATATGGCACGCACTCCGAAAACGCAGTCTGAAAAAGCAACACTGGCGGCACGCCGCGCCTGGTGCTATCTGGTGCTGGTGCTCATCAGCTTTCTGTGTCTGTTCTTCTTCTATGTGCTGGTGATCAACTCCACCCGCACCCATTTTGAGATCCAGAAGGGCTTCTCGCTGCTGCCGGGCAAGTCCCTCGTCACCAACTTCCGGAACGTGCTGGCGGACGCCAACATCCCGGTGGGCACCGGCATCCGCAACAGCCTGATCGTCTCGGCCTGCTCGGCAGCCCTCAGCGTGTATTTCTCGGCCCTGACGGCTTACGGCATCTACGCCTACAATTTCCGGTTCAAAAAAGCCGCCTTTGCCATCATCCTGCTCATCATGACCATGCCCACGCAGGTGTCGGCTCTGGGCTTTTTGCAGCTCATCACCAAAATGGGCCTGAAAAACAGCTTTGTCCCGCTGATCCTTCCCAGCATCGCAGCGCCCACGGTGTTCTTCTTCATGAAGCAGTATCTGGACGCTTCCCTGCCCATGGAGATCGTGGAGGCTGCCCGCATTGACGGCGCAGGCGAATTTTATACCTTTAATAAGATCGTGCTGCCCATCATGAAGCCGGCGCTGGCTGTGCAGGCTATCTTCTCCTTCGTGGCAAGCTGGAACAACTACTTCATCCCCGCTCTGGTGCTGGACAGCGCCGACAAAAAGACCCTGCCCATCCTGATCGCCCAGCTGCGCAGCGCGGACTTCCTGAAGTTCGATATGGGCAAGGTGTACATGATGGTAGCCATCGCCATTCTGCCGGTCATCATCGTCTACCTGCTGCTGTCCAAGTTCATCGTCCGCGGCGTTGCTCTTGGTGGCGTTAAAGGCTAAAATTCCGACATCTCTGTTACAGCATAGCAAAGCCCCCGGGGGACACACCCTCGGGGGCTTTGTGCGTGGTAAAAAATTTAGATCAAGATCCCATCGCAATGGTCGATCTCGTGCTGAATGATCTGCGCCGTCCAGCCGGTAAAGGTCTTGATGCGCGGTTTGCCGTCCATGGTCTGATACTGCACCTTGATGCTCTGCCAACGCTTTGTTTTCCGCACGCCTTCCAGCGAAAGACAGCCCTCCTCGGCTTCGTACTGGCCGGATTTTTTCAGGATGAGCGGATTGAACAGCACCAGATACCCGTCCTCGGCCTCCACTGCAATGATGCGCTTGAGCACGCCGATCATGTTGGCTGCCATGCCCACACAGCCATCGGCGTGGGCGGTCAGGGTCTCCAGTAAGTCCCGCGCAACAGGGGCATCCTCCGGGGTGGCAGGGGCGGACTTCTGCGCCAGAAACAGCGGGTCGTGCATGATGGGCTGGATCATAGTAAAATCTCCTTTATTTTTCAGTGCAGCTTAAAAAGATGCCTGCCAGCAGTCCGGCAGCAGCCGGGAGCACCCAGCCAAAGCCCAGTGCCGCCAGCGGCAGGGCGTTGGCAAGGGCAGAAAGTGTGCCAAGCGGCAGCGCGGCGGCAATGCTCTGCACGGCGGTGCAGCCGATGCACAGCGGATAGACCCGGCGGCGCTGCTCCAGCCCGGGCACGAAGGAAAGCGTAATCAGCACAATGGCCACCGGGTATAACGCGTTGAGCACCGGGACGGACAGGCGCAGAATTTCTGCCAGCCCCAGATTTGCGATCAGCATACTGGCAGCGGCAAAAAAGGCGGCAAGAACAGGGTAGGGGATGTGGGGCAGCAGGGTGTGGAAATACTCTCCCACACAGGCAATCAGCCCTACACAGGTGTTGAAGCAGGCCAGCATAAAGATGGCGGCAAGGAGCACCAGCCCTGCTTTGCCGAACAGCCGCTCGGCAAGCACGGTCAGCACCTCGGCACCGGTGGCAAGGCCGGGTACGGCGGCACCGGTCAGTGCTCCGGCGTGTCCCAGCATGGCATAGACCGCCAGCAGCAGCCCGCCCGCTATAAACCCGGCACGGATGGCACTGCGCTGCACGTCCTGCTCCCGGGCAACACCCTGCGCCCGGATGTTCATGGCAATGACCGCACCAAAGTTCAGCGCCGCAAGGGCGTCCATGGTCTGGTAGCCGTACAATACGCCCTGTAACACGACCGCGGAACGATACGTCTCGGTGGGCGCAGCGTACTGCGCCGCCAGCGGGTGCAGCAGACAGCCGCCGAACAGGATCAGAATCAGAACCAGCAGGCAGGGGCAGAGCAGGCTGCCCAGCCAGCGGGTGAGCCTGTCCGGGCGCAGCGCCACCAGAAAGGCCACGCCGAAGAACAGCACGGAGTACCCCAGTTGAAGCCCGGCACTGCTGCCCAGCAGCGGGGTGAGCATAGCAAAGGAGGTGCTTGCGGTGCGCGGAATAGCCAGACACGGCCCGATGGACAGATAAATCAAAATCATGAACACCTGCGCGAACACCGGATGCACCCGCCCGGCCAGCTTATCCAGACCGTCAGCCCGCGCCACCGCGATGACTCCCGCGACTGGCAGTCCCACGGCACTGATGGCAAGCCCCAGAAAGGCGGGCCAGAAGTTTGCCCCTGCCTTTGCGCCTAAATCGGGCGGGAAGATCAGGTTGCCTGCCCCGAAAAACATGGAAAACAACGTAAAACCGACAAGCAACAGCTTGCGGCCCTTGAGCACTTGCGTCAATACCGTCCCCCTCTTTCCTGCGCCGGTGCCAAAGTTGCACCGCATATTGTATCCAGTTTACACTGGATGCAAATTCATGTCAAGCATACAAAGGTTGAATAAAAGTATATACAACGCGAGCCGCCCCGCCGCAGGTGGTGCACAGGTCATTCCCCTTTGCGGGACGGTATGGTATACTATACCTTATAATAGGCAGGGGAAGAGGGCAGTTTATGAAGCAGAACAAGCAGTTTTTCCGCCGTCTGTTGGCGGTGGCGTTCTGGCTGGCGGTCTGGCAGACCGCAGCCATGGCCATCGGGCAGGAGGTGTTTTTGGTATCGCCGGTGCAGGCGCTGCGCACCTTGGTACAGCTGTTGCCAAGGGCAGATTTCTGGCAGCGGGTGTGCTTCAGCTCCGGGCGCATTTTGCTGGGCTTTGTGCTGGGCGCAGTGGTCAGTGTAGTGCTGGCGGTATGTGCCGCCCGGTGGAGCGCCGCCGATGCGCTGCTGGCTCCGGTGATGCAGCTGGTCAAGGCTACGCCGGTGGCAAGCTTTATCATTCTGGCACTGGTCTGGGTGCGGGGCAGTGCCCTTTCGGTGCTTATCAGCTTTCTGATGGTGCTGCCGGTGCTGTACGGCGCGGTGCGCACCGGTATTGCCGGGGCAGACAGGCAGCTGCTGGAAATGGCGGCGGTGTTCCGTTTGCCTGCGGGGCGCCGCCTGCGGGCGATCTGGCTGCCGGCGGTGCTTCCGGCCTTCCGGCAGGGGTGCAGCGTGGCGCTGGGCATCTGCTGGAAAAGCGGCGTGGCAGCCGAGGTCATCGGCCTGCCCAACGGCAGTATCGGCGATGCGCTGTACCGCGCCAAGATCACCCTTTCCACCGGGGAACTGTTTGCGTGGACCTTTGTCATCATTCTGCTGAGCGCAGGCTTTGAAAAGCTGTTCCTGTTTGCATTGGATAAGGCCGTGGGCGCAGTGCTGGGAGAGGAGGAAGCAAAATGCTGAAGCTTCAACACCTGACAAAACAGTTCGGCGCGGCACCGCTCTTCACCGACCTGTGCATGGAGGTAGACGCTCCCGTGGTGCTGTGGGCACCCAGCGGCTGGGGCAAGACCACCCTACTGCGCATCCTGATGGGGCTGGAACGCCCCACCACCGGCAGCGTGGAGGGTGTGGGCCGGGTGGCAGCGGTCTTTCAGGAGGACCGCCTTTGCCCTCAGCTGAACGCGGTGCAGAACGTCACCTTGGTGCTTCCGGGGACGGAAAACCAGTACAAAGAGCAAATTACAAGCGATTTTCAACAATTTGGAATGAATACTGCCGCCTTGCAGCTGCCTGCCCGCAGGCTTTCCGGCGGGCAAAAGCGGCGGGTGGCGCTGCTGCGGGCGCTGTGGGCACCCAGCGACACCCTGCTATTGGACGAGCCCTTTACCGGCATGGACCCGGACACCTTGCAACGGGCGGCGGCGCTGCTGCGACAGCGCTGCGCGGGCAAGCCGGTGCTGCTGGCTACCCACGATGAAAGCGCTATCCGCGCCCTTGGCTGGCCGGTGGTGGAACTGGAAAAGCTGGGACGTTCTTGAATGCCCTCCGCTTTGCTCTGGGCATGATTTAAGGAATCTTTGTTTTTCAAATATGGCGTTTGATTTAAAATCACCTAAAAAGCAAGGACGTGCAGCCCGCGGGCTGCACGTCCTTGCTTATAGGACATGCTTTAACTGAACAGGCTTTTAGTGTTGTGAGAGTATACGGACAGTACTAAACCAACACAGATATACAGCATAAGCACCGAGCTGCCACCGGCGGAGTAGAAGGGCAGGGTGACGCCGATGACCGGCAGCACCCGCAGATTCATGCCCACGTTTACGGCGATCTGCGCCATCAGAGCACCGCCGATACCGGCGCAGATGTAGCTGCCCAGCAGATCCTCGCTGCGGGCACCGGTGGCAAAGGTCTTGATCACCAGCGCCAGCAGAACGCCCAGCACTACGCAGCAGCCCACAAAGCCCGCCACGTTGCCGATCCAGCTGAGGATGAAGTCATTGTGGGCGTTGGGCACGCTGTAATACCGGCCGGTAAATAGGCCGTTGCCAAAGATGCCGCCGGAGCCCAGCGCGATCTCGCCGCGCTGCTGCTGGTAGATGATGTTCTTCCATACCGTCTCGCTGGGGGCCCAGCCGGTGGTGTTTTCCGGGTCCAGCACCGCCAGAATGCGGTACCACTGGTATCCCTTGCCAATCTTATCGCTGAAAAAGGCAAAGGCCACCGCCACGGCGGTGCCCGCCGCCGCAAAGGCTGCAAAGATATACTTCCAGCTCAGCCCCGCCGCAAACATCATGCAGCAGCCGATGATGCCGTAGATGATGGCGGTGCCGTCGTCGCCCTGCACATGGATGATGGCAATGGGCACCAGCAGGTGCAGCAGCAGCTTTGCCAGCTCCTTTGGCTCATTGATGCGGCTGCGCACGTTGTTCAGGTGCATGGCAAAGGTCAGGATAAAGCTGATCTTTGCCAGCTCTGTGGGCTGGAAGGTAAAGCCGCCCAGCTTGTACCAGGAGTAGTTGTCGGTATCGCCGGCGTTGTAGCCGATTGTCAGCGGGCCGATGGATACGTTGCGGATGACCAGCGTGGGCAGCACCAGACCCCACGTCAGCACAACGTGCACCGGCCACACCTTTACAAGGCTGCGGTAGTCCACGCAGGAGAGCAGCAGCGCGATCACGATGCCAATGACGGAAGCGCCCGCCTGCACCAGCGCCCGGCGGTAGTCGCCAATGCCGATGATGGCACCGGTCACCTCGTCGGTGGCAAAGCCGTTGCCCTGCTTAGCTGCCCACGAGGACAGCGCCAGCACCGCCATAACGCTGCTGAAAATGCACAGCAGCAGATAGATCTTATCGCTGCGCTTAAAATATTGTCGAATGCTATCCAAGGAAAGCACCGCCTTTCGTCAGAACAGTCTGCCGGGGTGTACCTGCGTACAGGCGACAAAAACCCAGCATATCGCTATTATACACAAATCCCCCTGTCAATGCAATGCGCCGGGTGTGACGGAATGGTAAAACATTGCCGGGGTGCTTGACAAAGCCCCGGTTGCATCCTACAATGAACCTGTGGGCGCAGCCTTGCGCACAACAGCCCCGGCAGTGTGCCGGGGGAGAGGAACGGAAAAGAAGAAATGGAACATACAGTTTATCGCCGCCTGCTCAGTGCAGTGTGTGCTATCGCACTGGCCTTTACGATAGTGTGCCCGGCAGTGGCCGCCGCACCGGAGGACACCACCGGCACCACCCAGACCCTGACTGCCTCTGAGGTAAAGGAGATGCAGCAGACGGATGCCGCCGTCACCGCCCTGACAGACAGCGCCGCCTACGCCGGAATGTCGGAGGAAGAGCGTCAGGTGGCTGCGCTGGCGCAGCTGGACGAACTGGCGGCGCAGGGGCTTGTGAAAAAAGACAGCATCTATGTGGATGCGAAAAACGGCATGATAAGCTTTACTTACAGCTGCGGCGCACTGGGCGGTATTCTGCTCACAGATACCGAGAGCGAGGCGGACGCCGCTCTACCCGGGCCGGAGATGGAGGATGCGCCCGCCCTGCTCGCTGCCGAGAACGGCACCGTGGGCAATGCGGTCATCTACTATGCCTTTGATAATGGAGTCAACAGCAACCGCTACCCCTACTATTCTTATATGAAGGACTACTGGAACGGCTACGGGCTGGACACCCATCTGGACATGATGGTGACTGTCTCCGACCTGAAGCGGATGGGCGACTACGACCTTGCCATCCTAAGTGCCCACGGCGCGTACTATACCTATGAGTACGGCTGGCTGTGGAAAAAGCAGGCCACCGCGCCCATCATCCTGCTGCTGGAAAAATCCGATTTCTGGAACGACCTGCGCTACGGCATGGAGCTGCTCAGCCACCGGGTCATCAAGGTGAACGGCTGCTACGCCGTCACCGGAGGCTTTTTCAGCAACGCCTACCGGGGCGGGAAGCTGAACGGCACCATCGTGCTCTCGGAGACCTGCGAGTTCTACGGACGCAGCGGCCATGTGGACACTGCTCTTTCGGACGGGCTGCTCTCCGGCGGGGCAAAGGCTGTGGCGGGCTTTGTGAATAACGTATACAGTGTGTACTCCCGCAGTATGCTGTGGGCGACCGTGAACCGCCTGATCGAGGGCGAGACTTTGCAGCAGGCCATTGATTACGGCCTTGAGGTCTACGGCGAAAACGACATCGTGTGGTATCTCAATCAGAACACCGGGCGGCATCCGCACCCGGCGGCGTCCTACCCCATCATTCAGGGCGATGCCGCTGCCCGGCTCACCGCGCCCGGCACGCTGACGAACGGCGCAGCAGAGCAGCAGACCCCTGCTGCCGCCTGACCATTGCACTTTTGTGCGTTTTATATTATACTTAGGGATGGCAGAGTGTCTGCCATCCCTTTTTTGAAACGATGAGGTAACCTTCATGTCAGAATATATCACCCATTCCCGCGCCGAGACGGTGGCGCTGGGCAAGCGGATGGCCGCTGTGCTGGCTCCCGGGGCGCTGATCGCCTTTACCGGCGGTCTGGGCGCGGGCAAGACCGCCTTTACCGAGGGGCTTGCCGAGGGTCTGGGCTGCACCGACCCGGTGTCCAGCCCTACCTTTGCTATCGTGAACTACTACCGGGGCCCGCGCCCGCTGGCACACTTTGACCTGTACCGCATTTCTACCGAGAACGATCTGTGCGCGGCAGGCTTCTACGATTATCTGGATCAGGGTGCTGTGGTGGCGGCAGAGTGGAGCGAAAACTTTGCCGACCTGCTGGCACTGGAAAACCCCATCCGGGTGAACATCGAACGTCTGGACGATACCACCCGCAAGATCACCATTGAGGGGGTGACGGTATGAATATTCTGGCCGTGGATACGGCGGGCAAGACCGCCGGTGTGGCTCTGCTGCAGGACGACCGCCTGCTGTACGAGGTATATCTGGACGGCGGCATGACCCACAGCGAAACGCTGATGCCCATGGTCGACACTTGCTTAAAGCTGTGCGGGCTGACCTGCGCGGACATCGACTTGTACGCCGTCAACGCAGGCCCGGGCAGCTTTACCGGCCTGCGCATCGGGCTGGCCGCCGTCAAGGGGTTGGCCTTCCCGCGCGAGACGTTGTGCGCCCCGGTGTCTACCTTGGAAGCGCTGGCTGCTGCCCACACCGGCGAGGGCACGGTGCTCTGTGCACTGGACGCCCGCCGCGCACAGGTATACAGTGCAGCTTTTGACCTTGCCACCCACACCCGCCTGCTGGACGACGATGCCCGGGCGGTGACAGATCTGGCTGATTTTGTAGAAAATTGCAAAAAGCCTCTGTTTTTTGTTGGTGATGGTGCGGGTCTGTGCTATAATAAATATAGCAATGTGCCGGGCGTGCTGCAAACGCCCCCGGCGCTGCGGGGCGGCCGTGCCGCTGCCGTAGCACTGGTGGCAAAGCAGATGGCCGCAGCCGGGCAGGCTGTGCTGCCGGAGGCGCTGCTGCCGGACTACCACCGTCTCAGTCAGGCGGAGCGGGAGCGGGCGGAGCGTCTGGCTGCCGAAGCCGCAGTAAACAAACAATAAAAGAGGAACTGTGACCACTCACAGGGAAAGGACGTTTTTCCATGGCAAAACCCATCGCACTTGCCGCCGACCACGGCGGATTTGAACTGAAAGAGGCTGTCAAGGCACATTTGGAGGAGCTTGGTCTGGAGTATATCGACTTTGGCACCCACAGCACCGACAGCGTGGACTACCCCGATATGGCTGTGCCCGCCTGTGACGCAGTGGTGAGCGGCCAGTGCGAGAAGGCACTGCTGTTCTGCGGCACCGGTGTGGGCATCAGCATGGCAGCCAACAAGATCAAGGGCATCCGCGCCTGCTGCTGCTCCGACAGCTTCAGCTGCGAGTATACCCGCCGCCACAACGATGCCAACGCCCTGTGCATGGGCGGCCGCGTAGTGGGCGCAGGCCTTGCCTGCCAGCTGGTGGATATCTTCCTGAACACTGAGTTTGAGGGCGGCCGTCATCAGCGCCGCATCGACAAGCTGACCGCACTGGAAAACCGCTGATTGAAATTTTTGTAATTTCACAGAGAAGCCTGCACTGCAAGCTTCTCTGTGAAAAAAAGCTATTTGTGCGCCCACCGGGCGGGCAAGGCCACAGATCAGTACCCGATAGAATGTTCTATATAAATTTAAGGAGCGTGTTTTTATGACCCCGATGATCGTTGAACATCCGCTGCTGCAGCACAAGATCAGCCTGCTGCGCAACAAACAGACCGGCACCAAGGAGTTCCGTGACCTCGTTGGTGAGATCGCAACTCTGCTGTGCTACGAGGCTACCCGCGATCTGCCGCTGGAAGAGGTGGAGATCGAAACTCCCATCACAATGGCAAAGACCAAGGTGCTGGCAGGCCGCAAGCTGGCTCTGGTGCCCATCCTGCGTGCAGGCATGGGTATGCTGGACGGTATGCTGACCCTGCTGCCCGCTGCAAAGGTCGGCTTCATCGGCCTGTACCGCAACGAGGAGACCCTGCAGCCCGTGGAATACTTCTGCAAACTGCCCCAGGATATCGCCGAGCGTGACGTTCTGGTTCTGGACCCCATGCTGGCAACCGGCGGCAGCGCCATTGATGCCATTACCCAGATCAAGAAGCACGGCGCAAAGCGCATCAAGTTCATCGGTCTGATCGCTGCTCCGGAAGGCATTGAGGCCCTGCACAAGGCTCACCCCGATGTTGACATCTACCTGGGCGCTAAGGACGACCACCTGAACGAGAACGGCTACATCGTTCCCGGCCTGGGCGATGCCGGCGACCGCATCTACGGCACGAAGTAAGATTTTCTGATAAACAACAAAACACCTGCAGCCAGCATCGGTTGCAGGTGTTTTTTGTTGTTGGGTATTTTTACCGCCCGCGGCCACCGCCGCCGCCATGGAAGGAGCCGCCGCCTGCGTGGAAGCTGCCGCCCCCTCCAAAGCTGCCGCCGGAGCGTCCGCCGCCCATGCCGCCAAAGGAACCACCGCCAAAGCCGCCGCCCCCACGGGGAGGACGCCCGCCGCCGCGGGGCGGTCTGGGCCCGCGCGGGCCACGAGGGCCGCCGGGGCCCCAATCATCATACGGAGGTCTGCGCCGCCGTCTGCTGCCCAGGCCGTAGCCCAGCCCAAAACCGAAGAAGGGGCCAAACCCGCCGCCGCCAAAGCCGCGCCGGATGCCGCCGAAGATGGAGGTCAGGGCAAACACCACGATCACCACTGCCAGAAGGGTGAGGAAGGGCGATTGATAGGATGCTGCCGGGGCCTCATAGTAATTATTTCCGTTGTTATAACCATCCGTATTGCCGTTGCCGACCGTGCCGGTGGTCCCGCTCAGGGTCACACCGTAGAGATCGGCAATCGTACTGGCCACATTGTTGGCACAGGTGGTCACAGCCGCGTCATAATCGCCCGCCGCGAAGGAATCCTCCATGGTCTGGGCAATGGCGCTGGCCTGCTTTTCCAGCGTGGTATTGCGGAAACCGTCACCGGTGGCAAGGTAATAGTCGCCATCGGCGTACTGCTGGGACTGCATGACCAACAGGATCAGCACACCGTTGTTTTTACTGGAGCTGCCCAGCCCCCAGGTGTTGGCGGCCTGCACGGCGTAATCCTCCGTGGATAAACTTCCCGTATAATCCACAGTCAATACGCCGATCTGTGCACCCTCGCACTGCTGGGTGAGCTGTGCATTCAGGTTCTCAATGGCCGTTTTGGTGCTGCTGCTCAGGATGTTGGCATCATCCACCACGCACTGACTGCTGGGCAGATCGGGCAGCTGGGCCTTGGTGACCGCAAAGGCGGCGGGCACCAGAGCCGTCAGGCCGACGGTCAGCACCACGAACAGGGCGCAGATGCGGGCGGCAAATCGTTTCATCGTTTTCATGCGAAGGGTTCCACCTCCTGTACGCCGAACAGCCTGCCCAGCATACTGGCCGGGAAGCCGCCGACATCGTTCTGATACTCATACACTGCATCATTGTACTGCAGATTACCAATGATGGTGTCTGCGCTGTTGAACTGGCCGTACTGGCCCTGCACTGCCCCCATCTTCATGGGGTCAGCGGCCTGCTCCTGCATTTTTGCGTAGAGCTGGTCGATCACAGTGCCCAAAGTCTCATTGGCCTGATAGAGGGCGTGCATGGCACTGCCCTGATAATAGGGCAGCGAGGTCAGGGACTGCTTTTTGCTGCCGTTCTGCACTGCTTCCAGGCAGGCAGAGAAATCATCCAGCGCTGCCTGTGCGGCCTGCACCTCGGCGCTGTCAACCCCCAGCGTGTTTGCGCCGGTGGTGATGATATTCGCTGCCGTGTTGGCACGGGTGGTCAGCTCCTCGCCCAGGGCATAGCCGTTGTCGGCCGAAACGCCGGTGGTGAACCACTGGCGGGCCTCGTTGTACTTGCCCCTGACCTTGGCACCGCCAAAGCCCACGAACGCCGCCAGCATGACCGCCACGCTCAGCACAAGGGCTGTGCCCTGCTTTGCCATCGCAGTGGGCAGCGCCTTTTCCAGCCCGGCCAGCTTCTGCTGCAAGGGGGTCAGGCGCACTGCCTCGGTGTCCGGGCGTTTTGCCTCGCGGTAGCTGCCGCTGTCAAAGCCGCCGGGCGTTTGATTCTGTTCTCTGGAAAAATCAGCGTTTGCCATTTCAGCTCCGGATCTCCATCATTTTCTGTTTCAGCTCGTCCTCGATGCGGGTCAGCTCCTGCTCGGCAGCCACACGCTTTGCGCGGCCCTCGGTCTGGATCTTGTTCAGCTCGTCCAGCGTCTCGAT
>OGMF01002909.1_pt1 | contig 13705 bp, 15 predicted proteins | sample 1572921 | NCBI WGS metagenome assembly OGMF01 (sample SAMEA2581919, study PRJEB24529) | metagenome | biome: Human gut stool | place: China | collected 2011
CGGCCAGTGCAGCGATCTGGGCTGTATGGGTGATGCACAAGATCTGGTGGCCCTGCGCACTCTGACGCAGAACTTCGCCGATGCGCCCGGCAGCCTTGCCGGAAACACCGCTGTCAATCTCATCATAAATCACCGTAGGCACAGCATCTTTATCTGCCATTGCGTTCTTGATGGCCAGCGTAATACGGCTCAGCTCGCCGCCAGACGCAATTTTTGCAAGGGGTTTGGGCGCCTCACCGGGATTTGTGGAAATGTAGAACTCGATGCTGTCCTGTCCATGGCTGGCCAGCGGGCCGCGGGTGTGCCGCAATGTCATGCGTACACCCGGCATATTCAAAAAATCCAGCGTGCCGGAAATGCGTTTGTTCAGTGCCTCAAAAGCGTTCAGCCGCGTCTGGGTCAAGGCCTCTGCCTTTTCACGAGCCAGCGCATAAAGACGCCGCTTTTCTGCCTGCAGATGGTCGTGCCGTTCCTGAGAGGATTGGATGCGTTCCAGTTCCTCCCTTGCATTCTGTCCGAATTCGATCACATCTTCTACCGTATCACCATATTTACGCTTGAGCTTATAGATGAGATCCAGCCGCTGCTCGATTTCATCCAGTTCAGCGTCATTGGTATCGTAGGAGTCCAAACGGCCGATCAGGTCAGCAGCAACATCCTTTGCATTATAGTAAAGATCCAGCAGTTGGCTGGATGCAGCAGCAAGTGCATCATCAAGCTGCGCTGCCGTGTCGATTGCATGGGAGGCTTCGCCCAGCAGATCGACAGCACCGGACGATTCGTCATCGCCTGAAAGCAGAGCATAACTCTGTGCGATCTTATCCCGGATAGCCGATGCATTGGCCAGAATTTTTCTGCGGCTTTCCAAGGTCTGTTCCTCGCCAGCCGTCAGCCCGGCGTCTTCGATCTCCTGTACCTGATAGCTCAGCAGATCGATTTTTCTCTGCTTTTCGGCCTCGTCGGTGATCATGGCATCCAGTTCTCGCTTGATGCGCACAAGCTCCCTGTACAGCACATAGTATTCCTGAAATTCCGCGTCGTTCTGTGCATAATCATCCAGAATCCCCAGATGCCTTGCCGGGTTCAGAAGTCCCACGGAGTCGTGCTGACCGTTAATGTTGATAAGTCCGCCGCACAGCTCCCGCAGGACGGATGCGGTCGCGGGCATCCCGTTGATGCGGCAGGTGCTCTTGCCCTCGGCGGTGATCTCACGGCTGAGCATCAGCGCATCCGAACGTTCGTACCCCGCCTTCTCCAGACTGTTCAGCACGGCATCCGGCACCTGTTCAAAGGCAGCACGGATGACGGCCTTGGATGCGCCCGTGCGCACAAGGTCTTTTGAAGTGCGGTTACCAAGAATGGCATTGATGGAATCGATCAGGATGGACTTGCCTGCACCGGTTTCACCTGTGAGGACATTCAGACCAGGCTTGAAATGCACTTCAGCCTTCTGGATAACTGCAACATTTTCAATTTGCAGGCTGCTTAGCATATACTCTCTCCCGCATTATTTTTGTACGATGTGCCGGATCAGCTCTGAGCAGATCGTTTTTGCGTCGCGCTCTGACCGCGCAACGATCAGGAACGTGTCATCGCCCGAAAGAGTTCCGACCACATTTTTCCACTGCAGTGCGTCAAAAACTTCGCAGGCCGCATTGGCCATGCCCGAGTAGCACTTTACCAGTACAACATGCCCAGCATAATCCACGCCCAGCACAGATTCATGAAAGATCGTTTCAAAACGGCCCTGTGCCTTGGGGTTAAAGCTTTCGTTCCGGCTGGAAACATAGCGATATCCCTCGGCCGTCGCGGCTTTTACCAGACACAGCTCCCGGATATCGCGGGAAACTGTGGCCTGTGTTACCTCAAAGCCTTCTTTGGAAAGATAGTCCAGCAAAACTTCCTGCCGACTGATCGGGTACTCCCGTACAAGTCGAAGGATCGCCTGCTGACGTTCTCCTTTACTTCTTACATCATCTTTGCGGCTGCGCGCCATATCAAACTCGCCTCCCGTTTATCGTCTGCTGCGAAGCTTCTGATCGATCGCCTGAAACTGATCGGCTTTTCCGAAGGTGATCAGCTTTACCACCTGATCCGAAAGCCGGACTTCAGCTGTTGCACCGGCTTTGAGCGGATAACCGGCTGCTCCATCACAGCTGATAAAAACCTCACCGTCTGCCACCTGCCCGACACAGATGTTCAATTTACGCTCCTGTGCAAAAACCATGGCCGGGCTCACCAGACTGTGCGGACAGATCGGCGTTACGACGACGCCTTTTGTCTGTGAATCCAGAATGGGGCCGCCCGCTGCCAGTGAATACGCAGTGGAACCCGTAGGCGTGGCAACGATGACGCCATCTCCGCGGTAATGCTCCACAAGGATATCATCGCAGTAGATGCTGAAATCGATCGCCTGCTGCAAACGGCCTTTTGTGACCACAACGTCATTCAGTGCATGACCCTCCCAGCCATCATGGCCCAGAACATGCACATACAGCAGCATCCGGTGATCCAGACTGAACTCTCCTCTGGCAACAGCGGAGAGTTTGGTCTCCATTTCGTTGACCTCACAAGTTGCCAGAAAACCGCAGCGTCCCAAATTGATGCCAAGGATCGGCTTTGCATACCGGAGCGACAGGTTTGCCTCGTGCAAAATGGTACCGTCTCCGCCGATGGTCAGGATCACATCTGAGCGCTCAAGGCATTCCTCCTGCGGCAGATAGACCACACCCGCGGTACTGCATTCCGCACACAATTCTTTGCACATCAGAACAGCCGCACCATGCGTCAACAGGATCTGTGCCGCACGCAGCGCGATCTCATTGGCAGAAGTTTTGCCGGGGTTCGGCGAAATATAGATCGTCATACCGGAAGCTCCTTTTGCATTTGAATTTTTTGCGTATCCCTCAGCGATCCAGCGTACTGTGGCTTGCAGCTACTACCTGTTCTACAGCACTGTCGTCCAGCACGGCAGGCTCTGTACTCTTCTGCACGAACATCAAATATTCAATATTGCCTTCCGGGCCCTTCACCGGACTGAAATCCAGCCCGCGCACAACAAAGCCGTTTGCAGCAGCATAACCCATTGCATTGTGCAGGACCTCACGGTGAGTAGCCGGGTCGCGTACAACACCGTTTTTGCCCACTTTTTCGCGGCCTGCCTCAAACTGAGGCTTAACCAGACAAACGCCCATGGCATCCGGTGTGGTGATGGCCTGTGCCACCGGGAAAATGTGATGCAGTGAAATAAAAGAGACATCCACACTGAAAAACTCGATGGGCTCTGCCAGATCTTCCAGCGTGACATTGCGGATGTTCGTGCGCTCCATATTCACGACACGTTCATCGGTGCGCAGACTCCATGCAAGCTGACCATAGCCGACATCCACGGCATAGACCTTGGTGGCACCATTCTGCAGCATACAGTCCGTAAAGCCGCCTGTAGATGCACCGATATCCATGCAGACTTTACCATTCGGCGTCAGCGGAAAACACTGCATGGCTTTTTCCAGCTTCAGACCGCCGCGGCTCACATAACCGATATCATGTCCGCGCACTTCTACCTTGGCATCCTCTTTGATCATTTCGCCGGCCTTGTCCACCTTCTGTTCATTGACAAATACGATGCCGGACATGATCAATGCCTTTGCACGCTCCCGGCTCTGTGTCAGGCCATGCTGAACAAGATATTGATCCAACCGAATCTTCACGATAAACTTTCTCCTTTCGTCACGGCCATCTGAACCGTCTGTACAAGGCTGGCAGCATCCAGTCCTGTTGCCTGTTTGATCTGCGCCACACTGGCATGAGGAAGACACACATCCCGCACAGAAAGATGGATAAAACATCTATTCCATCCTTTTTGCTGCAAAGCACACTCCAAATGCTCACCGATGCTTCCGTTTGCAATGCATTCTTCCGCAAACAGTATTTTCTGATATTTTATCAGTTCATCGAGCATTTTATCTGTAAAGGGATATAGCTTTACAAGCTTCAGCACGTCACACACGATATCTTTTTGCTTCAGTTCCTGTGCAGCCTGTAAAACATCGGTCAATTCATCCGCATAGCTCACCAGAACGATTGTTGCATTCTCGTTCTTATACAGATAATCGTACTCCTGACCGCTGCAGCCAAATCCTGCCAGCACAGCATCCTGTCCACCGCGCGGATAACGGATCGCACGCGGGCCATGGAAGCGGTCGCTCAGCAGTTGCTGCAGCCAGTAGGTCAGTTCCTGATAATTGGAAGGTGCATACAACGGGATATTGATCTGGCTCAGAAAAGCCGGGTCATAGATTCCCTGATGGGTCTCGCCGTCCCCGGGAACAAAGCCTGCGCGGTCGATCGCAAACACCACATTTTCCTGCAGCAAATTGACATCGTGAATGATCTGATCATAGGAGCGCTGCAGAAAGGTGGAATAAATGCAGACTACCGGCAGTATTCCCTGACTTGCAAGGCCTGCTGCAAAGGTGACAGCGTGCTGCTCTGCCATCCCGACATCAAAAAAGCGTGTTGGATGGCTGTGTGCAAAAAACTGAAGCCCAGTGCCATATTTCATCGCTGCTGTAATGGCACAGAGATCCTGATTTTTCTCCCCTTCTGTCACGAGTGCTTTGCCAAATACCGTTGAGAATGACTCCTTGGGTGCCACTTCCGGGTCGGGCATCCCGTCCAGATCGAAAGCAGAAACTCCGTGATAGTTGCCGGGGTTCACTTCGGCGGGCTGATAGCCCTTACCTTTTTTCGTGATAACATGCAAAAAGTGCGGCCCCGGCCGATTGCGGAGCGTGCGGAGTGTGCGTTCCAGCTCTTCCACATTGTGGCCATCCACAGGGCCAAGATACTGGAAGCCCATATCCTCGAACATCGTGGAGTGGTACATCGCACGGCGCAGGAGCGTTTTACAATCGGTGAGGGTATTTTTCAGCGGGGTGCCCACCAGCGGGACGGCATCCAAAAAACTGCGCACATTATCCTTGGCATCCACATAGGCGGTGGTCGTACGCAGATGGGTCAGATAACGGGCAAGTGCACCAACATTCTTAGAAATCGACATTTTATTGTCGTTCAGGATCACAAGCAGGTTGTCCAGATGCTCGATGTTGTTCATGCCCTCGTAGACCATGCCGCCGGTAAAGGCGCCATCGCCAATCACTGCCACAACAAGCCCCTGCTCATGATGCAGCTTTTTGGCCCATGCCATGCCAATAGCAAGCGAAAGGGCTGTGTTGCCATGCCCGGCAATAAATGCATCGTGCACACTTTCGTTCGGGTTTGGAAATCCGGAAATGCCGTCCAACTGACGAAGCTGCTCAAACTGTCCGCGCCGTCCTGTAAGGATCTTATGGGTGTAGCATTGATGGCCCACATCGAATACGATCTTATCCTGCGGGGTCTCCAGCACGCGGTGCAATGCCACTGTAAGCTCTACCATGCCAAGGTTCGACGCCAGATGTCCACCGGTTTTAGAGATATTTTTCAGCAGAAAGCTGCGGATCTCCTCACAAAGCTGTTCTACCTGCTTTTCATTTAATTGTTTTAAATCTGCGGGCTGATTGATGCTGTCCAGCAGCAATACTCCCATAAAATCACACGTCCTTCAAATGCAGAGTCTAGGCCGATGCCATGCATCACACCAGCGGATACAGAAAACCAACTGCTATACCCACCAGAACGCCTGCCACTACCTGCAGCGGTGTATGGCCGACCATTTCCTTCAGATGCATATTCTGAAGGAACGGTGCGTTCTTTTCGCTGATGTCAATCCACTGATCGATCATCTGATTGAGCACCTTGGCCTGCTCGCCAGTCTCATGCCGCACGCCCATTGCATCGTGCATCGTGATGATCGCCACAACGCTCGCCACGGCAAAAATAGCAGAATCAACACCTACACAGCGCCCGGTAGCAATAACCATTGCACAGACCGTTGCGCTGTGCGCGCTGGGCATGCCGCCATCGCCCCACATGCGCTCCAGCTGGAATTTACCCAGCAGGATAAAATTGATAACGGTTTTGAGCACCTGAGCCACAAACCAGCCAAGCAGGGAAACCGTCAGGATCTGATTGAACGACAGGATGTTTTGAATAAACTGCATAGTCTTTTTCCTTTATTCTGTATGGATCATTTTAGTTTTTGCGCACAAGAAGCTGCTGTGCAAGCTGTTCCAGAAATGCAGCTTTGCTGCCAAAGTTCCGGCGCAGCTCTGCACAGGTCTCATTGTTCAGATCCTGTGCAAGCTGCATAGCCCCTTCTGCGCCATAAAGGGTCACGAAAGTAGTCTTGCCATTCTCACTGTCGCTGCCGATGGGCTTGCCCAGCTGTTCCGGAGTACTGGTAACATCCAGCACATCGTCCACGATCTGAAAAACCAGCCCCAGACCGTAAGCATAGTGCTCCAGCGCCCGGCACTGAGCGTCATCTGCCCTTGCAGCAGCAGCACCCATCTGAATCGCCGCATTGATCAGTGCGCCCGTTTTGTTGCGGTGGATCAGCCGGAGCTGCTCTTCCGTAGCGGCCAGCGCTTCGTACTTCAGATCCAGCTCCTGTCCATAGACCATACCGCGGCTGCCCGCACCTGCACTCAGTGCAGCTGCGGCCCGTACACAGACATCGGCATCTGCCGGGGCATTGGCGATTACTTCAAATGCCTCTGTCAAAAGAATATCGCCGGCCAGCATAGCGGTCGCCTCGTCAAAAGCTTTATGGCAGGAAGGTCTGCCACGGCGCAGATCATCATTATCCATGCAGGGCAGATCATCATGGATGAGCGAGTAGCAATGCAGCATTTCCACTGCAGACGCAAACTGCTCTGCCGCCTGCATATTACCGCCCAGCATATCACAGACACTGAGCACCAGAACGGCGCGGATCCGCTTGCCGCCGCCCATCAGACTGTAGCGTGCTGCACGGCACACCTTAGACTCTTCCGGCAGAAAGTGGGCACAGGCATGTTCCAGTGCGGACATTGCCTGTGCAAGGTAACTCTGATACTGCTCTTTGTGATTCATCAGCTTTCCTCCTGCACTGTACCTGCAAGCTTTGCATCGATCTCTCTGATCTGCAGAGATGTCTTTTCCAATGCAGCATGGCAATACTCCATCAGAGAAGCCGCTTCTGCGTACAGCTTGACCGAATCTGCAAGGGTGGTCTCTTCACTCTGCATCTGAGCAAGGATCGTATTCAGCCGTTCCATGCCCTCTTCAAAACTTTTGGGTGTTCTCATTGATCTCCTCCACCGCTTCTACCCGGCATTTTGCCCGGTGAGAAACGCTGCGAACATATATTGTTTTTTCCGGCTGCAGACCTTCTGCATCCAGAATGGCTCCATTTGCTGTTGTGACCATAGCATAGCCGCGGGCCAGCACCTTATAAGGGTTCAGTGACCCGGCAAGCGCTGCGGCATGCTGGAGCTGAAGCTCTGCATCATTCTGCTGCGTCTGCATCTGCTGTCGGATCTCATCTTTCGCCTGCTGCAGCAGGTCATGCTTTTTCTGCCAGCTTTGGCGTGCAGGCCCCTGCTTCAACACAAAGTTGTATTGTTCCAGACCATTATAGCATAAATCGAGACGGTTTTGCATATTTTTACGAATATTTTGCTGCAAATCCAGTAATATCCGTTTCTGCTCTTCCCGATCCGGCACGGCAAGCTCTGCAGCAGCGGAAGGCGTAGGGGCTCTCCGGTCGGCTACAAAGTCCAGGATCGTATAGTCGATCTCATGGCCGATCGCGCTGATCAGTGGTTTTTTGCAGCGGTAGGCCGCCCGTGCGATCACTTCAGCATTGAACACCCACAGGTCTTCCCTGCTGCCGCCGCCGCGGGCCACGATGATCTCGTCCACCTCTTTGCGCTGGTCCAGCTTCCGGATCGCATCTGCGACCTGCTGTGCTGCCTCAAAGCCCTGCACCGTTACCGGACACAAAAGCAGCTGTACCGAGGGCCAGCGCCGGGTGAGTACATTGCGGATATCCTGCAATGCGGCTCCCGTTTTGCTGGTGACAACACCAATGCATTTAGGGAATGCCGGCAGCGGCTTTTTATGTTCCGGGGCAAACAGGCCCTCCTGCTCCAGCTTTGCTTTGAGCTGCTCCAATGCAAGCTGTGCGGCACCGATGCCATCCGGAAACATATCGTTCACATACAGCTGAAAGGCACCGTCACGCTCATAAAGGGTCGCACGGCAGCGTACCACAACACGCATCCCCTCTTCCGGGCGGAAGGCAAGACGGCGGGCATCTGCACGGAACATTACAGCCTTCACACTGCTGGCTTCATCCCGCAGGGAAAAATAGCAGTGGCCGCTGCGTGCGTTCTGTACAAAGTTTGCGATCTCGCCGCGCAGGGCAATGTCAAACAATCTGTCGTTTGCATCCAGCAGCATTTTAACGTAGTGGTTCAGGGCCGAAACGGTAATCACTTCAGCCATAATCCGGCCTCCCGTGCTGCAAGGATCGAAACGCCGATGGCATTATCGCTGGAATACATTCCCGGCACAAAATACACCTGCGGCAGCCGCTTTTGCACCCATGCGCGGATGATATCGCTGCTCATCACGCCGCCGGCACAGACCACCGGAAGACCGGGATATTCCTTCTGCGCGGCCTTTGTCATTTTGACCACCGTATCTGCCACACAGAGCAGACAGTATTTGCAGACATACTCCGGCGTTTTGCCTGCAGCCAGCAAACCGTTGCACTGGTTTTCCAGCCCGGAAAGGCTGCACTGCATTCCCTTTACACTGGACTTCGGCCGGATCTCTTCCCCGCACTGCGCAGCCAGACGGGAAACTTCAGCACCCGCCGGGAACCCAAAGCCCAGTTTGACCCCCACACGGTCCACAGCCTGTCCGGCGTAGAGATCGGTGCTGGTGCCAAGAGTCGTGATCTGACGCACCTGATCGCAGAGCAGCAGGTCCGTCGTACCGCCGGAAATATGGAACAGCAGAACTTTTTCAGCAAACAGCTGTTCCCCCTTGGCTGCAAACAGTGCTGCCGCAGCGTGACCCTGCTGATGGGTGGTCCGCACAAGAGGGATGCCCTTTGCCTGCGCAAAGGCTGCAGCCGCACTGACGCCCGCCAGAAAGCATGGCATGTAGCTGCCCTCCACCGGGCGCGGCTTCTGCGACACTCCGACAGCATCGATCTTTGTCAGATCAAATTCCTGCGCAAGCTCCTGCATCATTTCCGGCAGCGCGACCGTATGATGAAACAGTGCATCGCTCTGCCGCAGGCCCAGCTGGCCTTCTTTTACCGGCAGAAAACGTTTTTTTGCGCAAACAACCTCTCCAGCTGTATCAAACACTGCCAGAGAGGTTGCATAGTTGCTTGTATCAATGCCAAGCGTATAGCGGCTCACTGTTCGGCCTGCTCCGCTGCGGCATCTGCATCCAGACCATGATCCCGGGCCACTGCGCCAAGCAGACCGTTCACGAACTGGTAATCTTCGTCTGCACCATACTTTTTGGTCAGCTCAACTGCCTCGTTGATGGCGACGCCGGGCTTGTTCTCACCGCCAAACAGCATTTCTGCAATTGCCAGACGAAGAACTGTCAGACTCACCCGGGGCAGACGCTCCATGGTCCAATTGCGCAGATGTGCGCGGATCTCGTCGTCCACTTCGGCAGAATGATCGTAGTATGCATTCAGCAGATGCTTGCTGAAGCCATCCACCGGATGTTCTTCATCGTTTTCTTCGTGGTTGATGATGGCTTCTGTCAGCGGGATATCACCAAAGGTCTGCGAAAATGCCAGCAAAAATGCATTCTCGCGGGCTTCTCTACGGGGCAAAATATTTTCCATAATGTTCCTCTCGCAACACGAACCCCCTCTGCCTGAAGTGGCAGAGAGGATCGGTCTTTCCTGTTTGATTTTGTTTTATTCCTGTGCTGCTGCAGCATCTGCCAGACCGGCAATGACCAGATTGACCCGGCTCACCGTAACATTGGTCATGTTCTGCACAGCGGTCTTCACGTTTTCCTGCACCTTTTCTGCCACGGCAGGGATCCGTGCTCCAAAGCTTACCATCAGGTTCAGGGTGATATTTGCGGTACCATCCCGCATTTCCACCGTGACCGGAGACTGGATGCTGGAAGCTTCCAGCAGATCCTTGAGCTTTTTATTCTGCTTGCCGCAGGAGACCTCAGCAACGCCGTCAATTTCCAACGCTGCACAGCGCGCGATCCTGCCAATAACCTCGGTGGAGATCTGAAGGCTGCCGCCCTGAAGATTCGTATTCTGAAAATCCATTGTGTTGTCCTCCATCCAAAAGCGGGCAGTCCGCCTGCTTTTTCCTGTTTAAAATGGTCCTGCCTGAAACGATCAATGCCATACGCAGGACAACATCATGCTTGATTGATAGAGTTATTATACCATCAAAGCGGGGGTGATTTCAATACTTGTTTGGGAAAACTCTGCCTTCTGCAGCTATGCTGGGACAAAATGGCAGGGCTGTGTCTTATTTGACCTCCACCACTGTGATATTCTGTGCCGTCACACTGCTTTTGCTCAGCACCACATCGCGGATCTGCGCCACCTGTGCGGCAGTGAGCGGCTGGCCTGAGGTCATAACGGTCAGATCTGCCCGGCCAGACTGCAAAAAGCACAGGCAGTCGGCAAAGCCTTTGGCCCTGATAAGGGTCTCGATCTCATTTTCTGCATTCAGGTCTTCCAGATTCGCTGTCAGCTGGGAGGTGTATTCCTTCTTTTCTTCTGCGGAAAGAGAGGAAGCCTTCATCGTCTTTTTAATGGAATCCATCGCTTCATCGTGAGCTTTCTGTCGTTTGAGACGGGCCTGCTCAAAGAACTTTGCACCGCTGTCACTGGCAACACTTACCAGCTGTGCCTCGCCATAATTTTTATTTGCACTGGAAACCGCTTCCGCTTCGGTAGGCAGTTCATCCAGAATGGCATCGGCCTGCACCGGAACATCCTCCACCTGCGCCGCGACAGCAGCAGTGCTTTCCAGCTCCGCAGGTACATCGCTGCGGGCATACTGCCAGTTTAAGTACACGGCGATCACCAGCGCTGCGGCCAGTGTAACGGCAGTAGCTTTGCGTGTATTTCCAGAAAGTGCTCTCATAGATCGTTCCTCCTTATAAAAGTTTCCGGGACTCAGCCCTTGCGCTGCTCCACACAAATGTGATTGGACGGCAGATCCAGCAATGCGCTCACCAGCTCTGTGATCCGGGCCGCGATCCGGACATCACCGCCGCCCTCGCACAGCACTGCCACGCCGCAGACCTGCGGCACGCAGACCGTCTCAGTCAGGGCAGAACCATCCTCCAGCAAGACATGCGTCTGCTGCGACTGCAAGTCTCCGGACTGCGTGTCCAATGCATAGATCATTTCCTCCCCGGTCCCCAGTGTGACCATCACAGTGGTCTTGCCCGCACCGCTCATATGAGAGATCAGCCGTTCCAGCCGCTCCTCCAATTGTGCCTGATATTCGGTGCTGCTTTGTGCGCTTTTGGCCTTCTGCGTGCTGCCTGCCGCAGAAGGCTGCGGGAAAAGCTCCGACAGCAGGATCAACAGCATCGCCAGCAATCCTACTGCAGCCGCAAGCCTTGCTCTGCCCTGCTTTCCTTTGCATTTTTCGGCAAAGAGACGGATGGAAAAGCCCTCTGTTTCTTTCATCCGACTTCCTCCTGCATCTCCCGTACCGATGCTGTGCCGAGTGCTTCCTGCAGATATGCGGCGACCTGCTGCTTTTCTGCGTCGGTACATTCTGATAGGATGGTAAAACCTGCAGATCCAGCCTGTATGGTCTGCCCTTCCTGCATCAGCGTTATATCCAGCTCTATCGGTACCCCAAAGCGCTGCATACACTCTGTCCGCAGGGAGCTTTCCAGCCGCTCCTGCGCTTTCTGCAGGATTGATATTTCGGCACTCTGGATACGGACAGAGGACGGCACCGCCTCCATGGCGCTTTTCAGTTCCGGCTTCACACCCGGTGCCAGCCGGAAAAGAACTACTAGAATATATAGTCCGGCAACTGCTTTTATGCATCTGCCCGCCCAGCCTGTGCCGGTCAGCAAAGCAGTGACCTCTGCGCAGATGCAGGCGATGCAAAATGCAGCTGCCGCGTTTTGAAATGCCTGCACTTCATCCGCCTCCTGTCATCATCAAAAGCCCAACGCCCACCGTCAGCAGTTCAAAATACAATGCTGTGATGGCAGCCATGCATTTTACAGCTTCTGCCATACAGTCGAACAGCGCCTGACAGCGGCTGTTCGCCGCAAGCCCGCACAAAAGGCTGCAGACTGTGAGAAACGTCAGATGGAGCATCAGCTGCACATACAGCGGCAAAAACTCCGCACCGATCACCATGAGCGCCGCAAGGCCCAGACTGCTTTTCAGCAGCCCCATTCCGGTCAGAAAGACCTCTGCCGTATCGCTCAGAGCCTGTCCTATGACCGGCACACTGCCGGTGAACAGCTCTCCGAGCCGCAGCGCCGAACGATCCAACTGCACCGTTATTGCACGCTGCAGCCCCAGTAAAACCGCAAAAAGGCGACCGGCCCAGCGCAGCCCTTTTTGCAGCAGTGCACCTGTGGCGCGGCAGGTGTCGGAAAGCCCTCTCTGGGTACTGATGCAGCACGCCATGCTGACCGCAAGATAGCTTTGCAGCAGCGGACTGACGACTGTAGCCGTGCACTGTGCAAGGAAACACAGCCCTGTCAACAGCAGACCGCTTGCCGCTGCACCGGCATTTGCTTCTCCTCCTGCGGTGAGCACCCCGCTGTAGACCGGAAGGAACCCCAGAAGGTAGTCTTTCCATCCTGTCATCCGCTCGCACACCTGCTGCGCGAGGGTCATCAGGTCGCCCCATAAAAGGGTGCCGCACCCTACAGCCGCTGCCAGTTCCAAAAGCGCATTGTCTGCCGCTTCTCCGACCAGAAAAGAAATCAGGATCAAAAGCAGCAGGAACAGCAGGACGTCTGCATAGCAATGCGCCATCTGCCGGATCATTTCCAGCGGAGAAGCCGGCAAAAGGGAAAGCAGCGCCCCGACCGGATCGTGGACGAATGAATCCGCATCCTGCGGCGCAGCATTCAGATAGGGCTGCCAGAGCTCCTGCCCGGGCAGATCCTGCAGCCCGGCCGCCTGCGCACCCGGGACCGCAGACAAAACTCCGCAGACGGCAAGCACAGCAGCGGACGCCTTTTGAAATAATTTCATGCAGCAAGCCCCCAGATCCGTTGACAGATCTCCTCCAGCAAGGGGAATGCCGCTGCCAGAACAAGGAGCCTCCCCGCCAAACCTGTACACCACGCCAGTGAATCTGCGCCTGCTTCTTCACACAGTGTCCGGGCGTAATCCGTAATCAGCAGGATCCCTGCACAGCGCAGCAGACAGGAAAAGGCAGTACCATCCACCCGGCGGCTGAGTGCCCATACTCCCCGCATCAGGTCTTGCGCAGCCGCGCCAAGCCTCAGCAGTATAAATACTGCGGCACCGATCGAAAGCAAAAATGCATAAGACGGAGAATCCTTGCGCAGCAAAAGCTGTGCTGCCGCAAAAACGACTGCCGCCCCAAGGATGGAAACGGAGGTACTCATAGCGCAAACAGCGACTTGATGGTGACAAACAGGACGCTGATCTGCTTGACAAGAATGGACAGCACTACGACAAGGCCCGCAAGAGTGGTCATCATGGCCTGATCCTCCCGGCCGGAACGGATCAGCAGCTGGTTCAGGACGG
>OGMF01002911.1_pt1 | contig 13704 bp, 9 predicted proteins | sample 1572921 | NCBI WGS metagenome assembly OGMF01 (sample SAMEA2581919, study PRJEB24529) | metagenome | biome: Human gut stool | place: China | collected 2011
GACACGGCGGACGGTGGTAACGGCTAACCGGGGCACCATCTATGACGCCGGCGGCAACATTCTGGCGATCTCCTCCAGCGCGGAGACCATCATTCTCTCCCCGCTGGAGATCGACAACGCGGTGAACGACACGGAAGATCCCGTCAGCTGGACGAAGGAGTCGCTGGCGGCAGGGCTGGCGGAGATCCTGGGCAAGGACGCCTCGGCCATCCGGAAACGGATGGACAACGTGAAGTCCCAGTATGAGGTCATACAGCTGCGGGCGGACGAGGACACAGCGGCCAAGGTGCGCTCGTATGTGGACGAGAACAAGATCGCGGGCGTACACCTGGTGGCGGACACGAAGCGGTACTATCCCTACGGCTCGCTGGCGGCGCAGGTCATCGGCTTCGTGGGCGACGAGAACACGGGGCTGTACGGGCTGGAGGCCTATTACGAGAAGGAGCTGGAGGGGCAGAGCGGACTGGTCATCTCCTCCAAGGATCAGGCGGAGAACGATATGCTGTATACCTATGAGCAGTATTTCGCCGCCAAGAACGGCAGCGACCTGACGCTGACGCTGGACACCACCATCCAGTACTATCTGGAAAAGGGCATCGAGAGCATGGTGGATAAGTTCTCCGCCGCCAACGGCGCCAGCGGCATCGTGATGGACGCCAAGACCGGCGGCATACTGGCCATGGCGTCGTATCCCAACTACGATCTGAACGACTTTCTGACCGTCAGCGACCAGACGCTGCAGGAGCGTATCGAGCGCGGGGAGAGCACCGTGGCCGATATGCAGCTGCTGCAATGGCGCAACAAGGCGCTGAACGACACCTACGAGCCGGGCTCCACGTTTAAGATCCTGACCCTGTCCGCGGCGCTGGAGGAGGGCGTGGTGGATAAGACCACCACCGTCAACTGCGGCGGCAGCGTGAATATCTCCGGCTACACCATCCACTGCTCCAACAAGAACGGCCACGGCCTGCAAACACTGGTGCAGTCGGTGGGGAACTCCTGCAACCCGGCGTTCATCAACTACGGGCTGCGGATCGGCAGCGAGAAATTCTATGAGTATATGCGGTCCTTCGGACTGATGAACACCACGGGCATCGACCTGGGCGGCGAGGCCGTGGGCGTGTTTGCCGCGGACAGCAGCTTCACCCAGCTGGACCTGGCCTGCTACGCCTTCGGCCAGAACTTCACCGTGACGCCCCTGGCGCTGATCGCGGCGCAGGCGGCCTGCGTCAACGGCGGGTATCTGCACACGCCGTATCTGGTGGAGCGCATCACCGATAGCGACGGGAACGTGACCTATCGCCACGACGACACGCCGGTGCGGCAGGTCATCAGCGAGCAGACCTCCGCCACGGTGCGGGAGTGCCTGGAATACGTGGTGGCCAGCGGCACCGGCAAGAACGGCCAGGTGGCGGGCTACCGCATCGGCGGCAAGACCGGCACGGCCGATAAGGGCCAGACCGGCGACGTGGTGGTATCGTTCCTGTGCTTCGCGCCGGCGGACGACCCGCAGGTCATTATGCTCATCACCATGGACCCCCCCAGCCGCGCCACGGGGACCTACGTCTCCGGCGGCAACATGGTGGCACCCACCGCCAGTACCGTCATGGCGGAGATCCTGCCCTATCTGGGCGTGGAGCCCAGCTACTCCGCAGAGGAGCTGCTGGGCATGGACACCACGGTGCCCAACGTCATCGGCATGAGCGTGGAGGAGGCCAAGGCGAAGCTGAAGGACCGCGCGCTGAGCTATAAGATCGTGGGCGACGGCGAGACCATCACTGACCAGACGCCGGCCGGCGGTGCCATCATCCCCGGCAAGTCCAGCGTTATCCTGTACGTCGGCGAGGAGAAGTCCACGGACAAATGCGTGGTGCCGCATCTCATCGGCAAGACGCCCTCAGAGGCCAACACCACCGCCACGGCGGCAGGGCTGCTGATACGGTTCTCCGGCACCACAGGCAGCGAGTCCAGCTCCGTCCGGGTGCTGAGCCAGTCCATCGACGAGGGTACGGAGGTGGAGGCCGGCACGGTCATCACCGTGCAGCTGGGCGACACGTCCGTGACGGACTGACGCCACACGTTTTGCGCCCAACAGAGCACACGGTTCCCTTTTGTCCGCAGGCAGAATGTGGTAGAATAGTGTGTATACCATTACGCACAGACGCAAAGGAGAGTTGATGATGAAACTGCGTGAGCTGTTGAACGGGCTGGATATTCTGGAAACAAACGCCGAGCTGGATAGCGACATCCGGGAGGTACGGTACGACTCGCGGCTGGTGGAATCGGGCGATCTGTTCATCGCCGTCACCGGCGCGGAGACAGACGGACATAAATATATTCCCATGGCACGGGAGAAGGGCGCTGCCTGCGTGCTGTGCGAGCGCGCGCCGGAGGACGGCGCGCCCTTCGTCCGGGTGGCGGACAGCCGCCGGGCGCTGGCGGTGGTGGGCGGCAATCGCTTCGATCACCCCGCACGGGAGATGACCATGATCGGCATCACCGGCACCAGCGGCAAGACCACCAGCACCTACCTCATCAAGAGCATTTTGGAACAGAAGGCCGGGGCCAAGGTGGGCCTGATCGGCACGATACAGAATATGATCGGCGACCGGGTGCTGCACACCGAGCGCACCACGCCGGAGTCCTTCGAGCTGCAGAAGCTGCTGCGGGAGATGGCCGACGCGGGCTGCACCCATGTGGTGATGGAGGTGTCCTCCCACGCACTGATGCTGGACCGGGTGTACGGCATACCCTTCGCGGTGGGCATTTACACCAACCTGAGCCGGGACCATCTGGACTTCCACAAGACCATGGAGGCCTATTGCGACGCCAAGGCGCTGCTGATGCGGCAGTGCGACGTGGGCATCTACAACGCCGACGACCCGTGGGCGGAACGGCTGATGGCACACGCCGCCTGCCCACGGCGTTTTTCCTACTCTGTAAACGGCCAGGCGGACCTGATGGCGAAGAACGTGGCGCTGGAGCCCGGCAGTGTGGATTTTGACGCGGAGGCGGACACGGAATGGTGCCACGTCCACGTGGGCATACCGGCGCTGTTCACCGTGTACAACACGCTGGACGCCATAGCCTGCTGCTGGAACCTGGGCGTGCCGCTGGCGGAGTGCGCCGACGCACTGGCGAAGAACCACGGCGTGAAGGGCCGGATGGAGATCATCCCCACGCCGGGAACGGGCTACACCGTGCTGAACGACTATGCCCACAAGCCGGACGCGCTGGAAAAGGTGCTGCAATCCGCCAAGGCCTTCGCCAAGGGGCGGGTGGTGGCGCTGTTCGGCTGCGGCGGCGACCGGGATAAGACGAAGCGGCCCGTGATGGGTGAGATCGGCGCAAGGCTGGCAGACTTTGTCATCGTCACCAGTGACAACCCCCGGACGGAGAAGCCGGAGGCCATTATCGACGACATTCTGGTGGGACTGAAGGGCTATGACACACCCTATGCGGTGATCCCCGACCGGGTGGCCGCCATTCACTACGCCATGGACCACGCCCAGCCGGGCGACGTGATCGTACTGGCCGGCAAGGGCCACGAGGATTACCAGGAGATCGACCACAAGCACTATCCCATGGATGAACGGGTCATCGTGGCCGAGCACCTGAAGGAAACGCAGAAATAAAGAAAAGACCTCCGCGCGGCGCGGAGGGAAGGAGCAAGATAGTATGGGAATTATGGAGATCGTGCTGCCTGTCGCGGTATGCTTTATCGTCACCGCCATCGCAGGCAAGCTGCTGATACCGGCGCTGGTAAAGCTGAAGGCGGGACAGTCCATCAAGGAGATCGGGCCCTCCTGGCACATGACGAAGCAGGGCACCCCCACCATGGGCGGGCTGATGTTCATCATCGGCATCGGCCTCACCATCGTCGTGTTGGGCTGGCAGCGGATGATGGCCGGCAGCTTCGTACACCTGTATGTGTACCTGTTCGCGCTGGTATTCGGCGTTATCGGATATATCGACGACTATCAGAAGGTGAAGCACCACCAGAACACCGGCCTGACCGCGCCGCAGAAATTTATTTTGCAGCTGGCGGCGGCGGTGGCGTTCCTGTGCCTGATGCGGTACGAGGGGATGCTGAGCCCCAACCTGTATATTCCCTTCTGGAACACCCACATCGTGCTGCCGTGGATCGTGTATCTGGTGTTCGCGGCCTTTGTGATCGTGGGCACCGTCAACGCCGTGAATATCACGGACGGTCTGGATGGACTGAGCAGCAGTGTGACCGTGCCGGTGGGTCTGTTTTTCCTGGTGATGGCGGTGATCTGGCCCGGCTTCGAGCAGCTGGGGCTGTTCTCCGGCGCACTGGTGGGCGGTCTGCTGGGGTTCCTGCTGTACAACCACTATCCGGCCAAGGTGTTCATGGGCGATACGGGGTCGCTGTTTCTGGGCGGCGCCGTGGCGGCGCTGGCCTTCGCCTATGATATGCCGCTGGTGCTGATCCTGGTGGGCATCGTGTATATCTGCGAGACACTGAGCGACATTATCCAGGTGGGCTATTTCAAACTGACCCACGGCAAGCGCATCTTCAAGATGGCGCCGCTGCACCATCACTTCGAGATGTGCGGCTGGAAGGAGACCAAGGTGGTGGCGGTGTTCACCGCCGTCAGTGTCATAGGCTGCGTCATCGCCTATCTGGCCGTGTGCCAGCGCTTCAGCTTCTAAGGCTTCGCACTATTTTCACAGGGAAGGAGGGAGACTATGACACGGGAGGAACAGCGCGCCCGGAAGGCCCAGCAGGAACGGATGCGGCAGGTGGAGCGCCGGCATAAGGAAGCCGCCCGCGGGCAGATGGATCTCCCCTTCCTGATCCTGACGCTGCTGCTGACGGTCATCGGCCTGATCATGCTGTTTTCCGCCAGCTTTCCCCGGGCCTATTACGACACCGGGGACGGCACCTACTACTTCAAGCGGCAGGCCGCCTTCGCGGCGCTGGGTCTTGTGGCCATGTTCATCGTCAGCAAGATCAACTATCAGCGCTGGCGCGGCGCGGGACGGCTGCTGGTGGGGCTTGCGCTGTTTCTGCTGATACTGGTCATTATCCCCCACAACCCGCTGGCCATCACCTCCAACAACGCCACCCGATGGCTGGGCATCAAGGGCGTGTTCCAGTTCCAGCCGTCTGAGATCGCCAAGCTGGCGGTCATCGTCTACTTCTCCGACACCATCTCCAAAAAGCGGGAGAAGATGCTGACCTGGCGGCAGGGCATCCTGCCCTATGTGGCGCTGCTGGCGGTCATCGGCGTGCTGATGATGCTGGAGCCGCACCTGTCGGGCACCGTCCTGATCTTCGCCACCGGCGCGGTGCTGATGATCGTGGGCGGCATACAGGGCTGGCTGGTGGCGGTGGGCGTCGGCGGCGTCAGCGCACTGGCCTTCCTGTTCGTGAAGCTGGCGGAGGCGGGCGTCATCCGATACGGCGCGGCCCGTATCGAGATGTGGCATAACCCTTGGGAGGACTACTATGGCGACGGCTACCAGCTGGCGCAGAGTCTGATCACCATCGGCTCCGGCGGTCTTTTGGGCGTGGGACTGGGCCGGGGACGGCAGAAGTTCCTGTACCTGCCGGAGCAGTACAACGACTTCATCTTTTCCGTGATCTGCGAGGAGCTGGGACTGATCGGCGCATGCGTTATCATGCTGATCTTCTCCATGCTGATCCTCCGGGGCTTCTGGATCGCGCTCCACGCCCGGGACCGCTTCGGCGCGCTGCTGGTGGTGGGCGTGATGACCCACCTAGCCTTGCAGACATTTCTGAACATCGCCGTGGTGTCCGGCTTCGTGCCCACCACGGGCATCTCCCTCCCCTTCTTCAGCTACGGCGGCACGGCGCTGTGTTTGCAGCTGGTGGAGATGGGCATCGTGCTGAGCGTATCGCGACAGATACCGGCGGCACGGGCGGGATAAAAGCGCAGGATTTGACAACATTCCGTATTTTATTGCAGGAAAACTACTATTCGTATCAAAATATAGAGGTCGGACCGCCGCGGCGGTTCCAGGGAGCAGCAGAATGAGAGTGATATTTACCTGCGGCGGCACCGCGGGACACGTAAACCCTGCCCTTGCGTTGGCGGGGTATATGAAGGAGAAAGATCCGGAGACGGCCGTGCTGTTCGTGGGCACGCCCACGGGCATGGAGCGCGAGCTGGTGGCCAAGGCGGGGTACGACTACGCCGCGGTGGAGGTCAGCAGCTTTCAGCGGAAGCTGAACGCGGCGGGCATACGCCACAACCTGCACACGGTGCGGGTGCTGGCGTCCTCCGGACGGCAGGCACGGGCCATCCTGCGGGATTTCAGGCCCGACCTGGTGGTGGGCACCGGCGGCTACGCCAGCTATCCCATGGTGAAGGCGGCGGCCAGGGCACACCTCCCCACGGCGGTGCATGAGAGCAACATGGTGCCGGGGCTGACCACGAAGATGTTGGAGAACTACGCCGATGTCATCATGGTGGGCTTTGAGGACTGCCGCCAGCACTACAAGCACCCGGAGCGCATCGCCGTCACCGGGACGCCGGTGCGGGGCGATTTCTTCCGGCTGAGCCGGGAGGAAGCTCGGAAAAAGCTGGGCTTTGACGACGAGGCACCCCTTGTGGTATCCTTTTGGGGAAGCCTGGGCGCCAGCCACATGAACGAGTGCATGGTGGACTTCTTCCGCCGGGAGGACGCAGAGGGCTATCCCTTCCGCCACATCCACGCGGTGGGCAAGGGCGGCTGGGAGGCCATGGAGCAGAAGCTGCGGGAGCTGGGCCTGCCCAAGTCCGACCGGCTGGACGTGCGGCAGTATATCTATGACATGGATGTGGTGATGGCGGCGGCGGACGTGGTGCTGTGCCGCGCCGGGGCCTCCACCATCAGTGAGCTGACGGCGCTGGGCAAGCCCACGGTGATGGTGCCGTCACCCTACGTCACCAACAACCATCAGGAGAAGAACGCGCGGCTGCTGGAAAAGCACGGCGGCGCAGTGGTCATCACGGAGCCGGAGAGCACCGGAGACGGGCTGTACGACGCCGTGAGCGCCATTCTCTCCGATAATGAAAAACGCATCTCCATGGCCCGGGCCATGAAGGAGCTGGGTATCCCCGACGCCACGGCGCGTATCTACGACACGGTCATGGCGCTGGTGCGAAAATAAGGGAGTCACCCCTCTCCCCTGTCCGTTCATACAATGGCGTAGCTGTTGGATGGACGGGAAAGGGAGGGCACATGAGGTATATCACCATAGAGGGCGGCACGCCGCTGCGGGGCGAGGTAGCGGTGCAGGGCGCGAAAAACAGCGTACTGCCCATTCTGGCCGCCACGCTGCTCAGCGGAGACGTATGCCGCATTGAGGGCTGTCCGCACCTGAGCGATGTGGACTCGGCGGCAGATATCCTGCGGTACTTAGGCTGCGCTGTGCAGTGGGACGGAGACGACCTGCTGGTGGACAGCACCACACTGACGCGGTGCGACATACCCCAGACACTGATGCGGCGGATGCGGTCGTCCGTGATCTTTCTGGGGGCGATACTGGCGCGGTGCGGCTGGGCGGAGCTGAGCTATCCCGGCGGGTGCGAGTTGGGGCCGCGGCCCATCGACCTGCACCTGGCGGCCCTGCGGGCGCTGGGGGCGGACATTGACGACGCAGGCGGGACCCTGCGGTGCCGGGCGCGGAAGCTGACCGGCTGCCAGATCGTGCTGGCCACGCCCAGCGTGGGCGCCACGGAGAACGCCATGCTGGCGGCCTGCGGCGCGGAGGGCGAGACGGTGATCTGCAATGCGGCACGGGAACCGGAGATCGCGGACTTACAGGCCTTTTTGTGCGCCATGGGCGCGGAGGTGCGGGGCGCGGGCGGCTCGGTCATCACGGTGTCGCCGAAGCGCCCGCTGCACGGGTGCGTGCACCGGGTGATACCGGACCGGATCGTGGCGGCCACCTATCTGTGCGCGGCGGCAGCCGCCGGCGGAGAGGTCACGCTGCGGAACGCGGAGCACCGGCACCTGGCGGCGGTGACCACGGTATTGGATCAGGCGGGCTGCGGCGTCCGCTGCGGCGAGGGGTACATACAGTTGGCGCGGACAGGGCCGCTGCGGGCCGTGCCGCCGGTGCGGACAGCGCCGTATCCGGGGTTCCCCACCGACTGCCAGGCCATACTGATGGCGGCGCTGCTGCGGGCACAGGGCACCACGGTGTTTGTGGAGAATATCTTTCAGAGCCGGTACCGGCACGTGCCGGAGCTGGCGCGCATGGGCGCGGACATCCGGACCGAGGGACGGGTGGCAGTGGTGTGCGGCACGGAACGGCTGCACGGCACGGAGGTCGTGGCCACCGACCTGCGGGGCGGCGCAGCGCTGGCGGTAGCCGGGCTGGCCGCCGAGGGCATGACCACGGTGCAGGGCATCGGCCACATCCAGCGGGGCTACGCGGACCTGGCCGGGGACCTGCGGGCGCTGGGCGCCCGAATCACAGCGCAATAGACGAGACAACGAGAACAGCGGAGGAGCACAGACCATGGCAAGGCGCAGACGGTACAACCATAAGCGGCGGAGAGGAAGCCTGAGCTTCCTCTACAAGCTGCTGGCTTTTGTGCTGATCTGCACCGCCATCTCTCTGGCTCTGACGCTGTTTTTCCGTATACGCAGCATCGAGGTCAGCGGCAATGACCGCTATACCAGCCAGGAGATCATCGACGCAGCGGGGGTCAATGAGGGGGACAATATGTTTCTGATGAACAAGTACAGCGCGGCGGAGCGCATCCGCAAGGCGCTGCCGTATATCGAGACGGTGCAGTTCCGGCGGTCGCTGCCGGATGGGCTGTCCATCATCGTGACGGAGTGCACGGACCCGGCGGCCATCGTGCAGGACGGGAAAGCGTACCTGCTGTGCAACACGGGGAACATCGTGGACGAGGTAACGCCCGCTGCCGCGAAGCAGCGGATGCAGGTAAAGGGCCTGACGCTGACAGACCCGGCGGTGGGTCAGCCGGCAAAGGCGGCGCAGGGACAGGATCTGGCACTGGAGCAGCTGCTGACGCTGATGCAGGCGCTGGACCAGCGCGGCATGACGGCGGACGTATCGCTGCTGGATATGAGCGACCCGGCACAGCTGACGCTGCGGTATCTGGAACGGTTCGACGTGCAGCTGCCCCGGGAGGCCGACTACGGCTACAAGCTGGACTATCTGATGGCCGTGGTGGAGAAGCTGGAGGTCAACGAAAAGGGCGTTATCAATATGATGCAGGAGGGGAAGGCCCGGTTCATTCCGGAGTGATGCCGCGCGTACCGCACCGCATCGGGGACGCTGCGTAGGTGCTTCATGCTCCCGGCACAAAACTTTTTCGGTAAATTAAGTGCTTACACTTGACGCTTGCGCCAATTCGTAATACAATACAAGATATAGCATTTACCAGGAGATAATCCGTCATTTTCATACAAATTATGGCAGGAGGAGCAGACATGGCTTTTGGATTGGAAACCGGCCCGGAGAACGTTGTCAGCATCAAGGTCGTGGGCGTAGGCGGCGGCGGAAACAACGTGGTCAACCGCATGGTACGCAGTGGCGCGCAGGGCGTTGATTTTGTCGCAGTCAACACAGACAAGCAGGCGCTGAATGCCTCCAGCGCTACCTATAAAATTCAGATCGGCGAGAAGCTGACCGGCGGTAAGGGTGCGGGTTCCAACCCGGATGTGGGCCGCAAGGCCGCGGAGGAGAGCCGCAACCAGATGGCCAAGGCGCTGGAAAACACCGACATGGTGTTCATCACCGCCGGCATGGGCGGCGGCACCGGCACCGGCGCGGCACCCGTGGTGGCTGAGATCGCCCGGGAGGCAGGTATTCTGACCGTGGGCGTGGTGACCAAGCCCTTCGGCTTTGAGGGACGCCGCCGCATGACCCAGGCGGAACAGGGCATTGAGGAGCTGCGGAGCAAGGTGGACTCGCTGGTCATCATTCCCAACGAGCGTCTGAAATACGCCACCGACCAGAAGATCACTTTTGCCAACGCCTTTGAGATCGCGGACGACGTGCTGCGCCAGGCGGTGCAGTCCATCTCTGACCTGATCCGCGACACCGGGTTCATCAACCTGGACTTCGCGGACGTGACCGCCATTATGAAGGACGCAGGTCTGGCCCACATGGGCGTGGGCCGCGCGGCCGGCAAGGGCAAGGCCGAGGAGGCCGCCAAGATGGCCATCTCCTCCCCCCTGCTGGAGACATCTATCAACGGCGCGCGGGGCGTGCTGATCAACGTCACCGGCTCCATGGACATCGGTCTGGAGGAGGTGGAGCAGGCCGCCACACTGGTGCAGCAGGCGGTGCATCCCGACGCGCTGACTATCTTCGGCGCCGCCTTCGACGAGACGCTGGACGATGAGATCCGCGTGACCGTCATCGCCACGGGCTTTGACGAGGCGCAGCAGGCCGCCAATGCCGCTGCTGTGACCCAGGCCGCACAGACGGAGAACAGCGGCGCGCCCCAGCCCCTGGACGAGGTGAAGGGTGAGCAGGGTCAGGACGAGATGGACAAGTCCTTCGACGAGATCCTGCGGATATTCAATAAGGATAAGTTCTGAGATATAAAAGCAGCCGCACACCGGGGTGTGCGGCTGTCTAGCTTGTCAAAGAAGTCCGAACGAAATATATGTGGCAATCTAGATAGCGAGTGCGAGTCCCTCCTTCGTTATTATGATCCTGAGATGGGTCGGTGGATCAGTTCTGAACCCAATATTGATAGCGGGGAGTTCGATGAAGGCTCTGAAATTCTTGGATACAATGTATATGCCTACTGTTTCAACAATCCTGTCAACAATTTTGATCCTGACGGAGAAGCGGTGTCAAATATCGTCGGCGGGATAATTGGTGGTGCTGCTGGCGCAACATTGGGTTACCTATTAGCCGATGCACTTGGGTTGAAGGGCTGGAAAAATGGGCTTTGATTTCTGCCGCAACAGTCGGAGGCGCGGCACTTGGTGCGTTCCTAGGGCCGTATGTGGCAAAACTTGGAGGCAAAGTTGCAGCAAAACTTGGAATAAAAACTGTTGCAAAACAGACTATTAAAATGTCTTCGAGTAAGTTGTGGAAAGGAAGCGCAAAACATATTTTTTCAAAAGATCATATTAAAAACGGAATTATGAGATTGGGAGGTTCGCAAGAAGCAATATTTAATAAGATATATAAAGTTGTTAATTCCAACTTAGCAAATGCTGTAAATGGTTCAAACCAAATACATACTACGATCAATGGCGTAAAAACCACAATAAGGTTTTATGTATCAAATGGTGAGGTTCAAAGTATTAATGCAATGACTAGTTGGGCGACACGAATAATAGTGAAATTGTTATAGTCAGGTGACGCAAATGAATGTTGATATCTTAGGTTTAGAGAAAAAATTGAAGGAAAATAGCCAGAATTCGACGGAGAAACTTATTCAATATATCTTATTTGAAATCCAGAGCCCCATTGAAGATTACTTTTTGGCTATTGATCTTCTAACGGAGAACTACTCTAAGAGCAGAGACGTACGTCTGGCGATTTTAGGGGCATATCTTTCATCGACATGGCTTAATTTTAAGGAAAATAGTTTTTTGAAATTGTTAGACGAACATCTAACGAAAGCTGAAAATCAGAATAGAGCCATCATATTTTATTTGCACGCCTATGATATTTACATTAAATGTGATGGAAAATATCCTCGAGAATATTCTGATTATTTGCAAAAATCTATATTCTATTCAAACCGTTTTGTCTACAATTACGTTCGCCTTTCCGAAGTCGCGAATAGGAGGGAAGCTCGTGCATTATTAGATCAGGCAATCTCTAACGTAGAAACGGTTTGGAATGAAGAACAGCTAAAAAAAGCACCAACAGATATCTCCCTGAAATATGATAAGTTTGTTGATGAATTTATATTAGGCGTTGATATCAGTATATTTGAATATAAGGATCTGATTGCCAAAAGAGAATCACTTTAGATTCATAGAAATTTTTAGACCAACAAAGATCGCCAGAAATGTCCTGACAATCGCCGTGGTATCACAACGGCGATGCTGGCCGGTGGATAACACTTTGTTTCAGTAGGTATCCGCCTCAAAAGGGAACGGTCCCGGAGGGGAATTCCCCCTCCGGGACACATAACAGGATTCAACCAAGACAGGATCGTAGTATCTCCAGAGCAGATACTATAGTCCCGAAACCGAGCGGTTTATCAATGCAGACTCGGAGAGTTTGGTTACAGCATCCCCTGATAGTGCGATTTGGGACAAGAATCTGTTCTCATATTGTGATAGCAACCCAGTTACACGAGAAGATTCATTTGCAAGGTAACAAATGGAATCCCAAAACCAGTACTCGTTCGGGAGTGTCTTTCAGAAAGACAATATGGAGGTAATTCATGTATCACTATTATTGCGAAATGGATGAATCCATATTAGCAGATATTCAACGGTATGAGGATCAGCAATTGGCAAAATTCCAAAGGGAATTCGGCCCCCTATGTTTAAGTGCATCTAACTCACATGGTTGGAATTACACCGTCAGTATACATCGTTGGTTCGACATAACAGATAAACTGCGAAGCAGCCCATTCGATGGATATACTGCAACGTTACAAGTCGATTTTGCGGATTCTAACGGTAATTTAATTGAGATCGATGAAACTATATGCTCATTTTTCGAGAACATAACATTTATTTCCTTCATGCCTCTTCTGCGGAAATATAGGGTTTTCCAAAACGAGATATTAAGGGATATACGAAAAGAAATCGAGCGTTTTGTTCAAAGTCTCGACGGCTTCCAATAATATCTTTAATACCGGCAAGTACAGCTTATTTGCAACAAGACGGCCATACGGCCGTCTTGTTTTATATTGTCGATTCGATGCCCACCCACACCTCTTTGTCTACGCCATAGAACACCAGCCACATATTGTCGTGGGGCGCATACGACAGGTCATACACACACTCAAACGTGTACTCGCCCTTGTCCGTGTCCTTTATATCCTCCAGCCAGAGCCAGTGCTCGCTGCCGTCACTGCCCATGCTGCACAGGTCGGGGAACGACTGGTATGCCTCCTCCAGCGTCACGATGGCGTGGAGCAGGTCGCTGTCGTCCATCCACACATCGTTCACGGTGGTGAAGTCATCCTCGTCCTCACCCAATGTAAATACCGCGCCCATCTCCGCGTACTCCCGCACCGTTGCTTCGATCTCCTCGGCGGGTGCTACCTGCTCACAGCCGTAGTCGGGCATCGGCTCATTGCGGTCAAAGATGTCACCGGACACGCCGCGCAGCACGGCAAACAGCACGATCACGGCCACGGCCACGGCGATGAAGGTCGCGGCAGAGGATGGGCTTTTACCAGCGGCAGGGCGGCGGATATGGGGCCGGGGGCGGCGGGTCTGGTTTTCATAGCAAACCTTCTCTTCGTGGCACTCCTTCTGCTCGTAGCAGACCTTCTCCTGTTCGGCGTAGTGGACGTCGCCGCCGGCGTCCACCCACTCCCGGCGGGGCGGGCGGTTATAGGCGCCGCACTTGGGGCAGAAGCCCTCACGGGAATCATAGGTCTTGCCGCAGGCCTTGCAGTGGATGGCAGGCATAGGCGGTCCTCCCTTCTGTGTGTTTGGATCTATTATACAGCAGATCGGGCAGATTGTCTATCAGTCTTGGGTTGCGGCGGAAAAAAAGGTGGGAAACCTGAAGTTGCACCGCGCGGACGCGCC